>JGI10211J34971_10002204_pt1 | contig 15997 bp, 32 predicted proteins | sample Etolagsediment_FD_34971 | JGI IMG/M metagenome (IMG submission 34971) | reverse complement strand
GAAACATCCTTTATAAAGAAGATAAGTAAAAGCGAAATATTATTGGAGATGTTAGATTGAAATGCAACAAATGTAACAATAAAGCAATAATATATGTGAATTATAACCAAGAAAAGCACCTTTTATGCCACGAACATTATGAAGAATTTTTTAAGGAAGTGCCAGAAGGTGTATTGGATTGGGGTTTGATTGATAAAAAGAAACAAAGGAGCAAAAAAATGAGGAATAAAAATGGAAATTGAGACAGGAAAATATTATAAAATAAAGAAAAACGGAAGATTAGTAGTTGGAAAATGCCTAAAAGCGAGTCAAAGTAAGTCAAAATTTGAAATCGTCTTTGATGAGAGTGATAAATTGAAAGGTATGAGGAAATGGTACACTATAAGTGAATTTGAGTCAATAAAAAAGATAGAAGATGGAAATATAGTATTGGAGTTGCTTAAATGAAAACGAAATATAAAAGAGTAAATAAATGTGAACGATGTGGAAAGAAAGCAGGACACTTTATCTGGACTACATCGGCACAAGTAAACGCAGGTATATATACGATGTATCCAAAAGGTAAGATATGTCTTGCATGTATGAAAGAGTTAAGAGCATCATACCCTGATAAAGAGTTAGGAAGGGATAAAGCAGAGATAAGAAAACCATGTCCTCTTTGTGGTTGCAAAAGGTTTATAAGAGAGTTTAGATTAGCAGTTAGCCCTTCTGCAAATGATTCTCCTGATACTTTACCAAGAGCAGAACAAGGTGGAAACCCTCAATCAGGACTGTATTGTGAAGAATGTGGTTATGTTGTGGAGGTTTTATAATGGTAAGAAGAAATAAGTATGCAAAACGAGGAAGACCTAAAAAAGTGTATCCAACATACTTGAATTATAGTAAAAGATTAGGTGGAATACCGGTGAAAGTTAAAAATGGTAAAGTTATGTATGATTATAATATAAATAGAAGCGTATATACTAAATGGGCGAGTAATAAAATATCAGATGAAGAAGTGGAAAGATTAAATGCCCCTTTACCACAAGGAGATGGTAGTTTCATACGCAAATGTATCTATGAGATCCGGTTTGGAATAAGGAATGAAACGAATAAGGAACGCAGGAAGAGAGAATATGAGGAATGGTGGGAAAATGTACAGCAGTAAAAAACCCTTACCCTTACTTTATAGAGAAATTGAGGAAGAGAGTATGATTTGGTATGCTTGGAAAGGAAACCTTTATATAGGATAGGTACATTAATATGAGATATATGGGAGAGAAAAGAATATGATGAAGTTTAAAAAAGGAAACTTTATAGATGAAACAGAATTAGATGAGGTTGAAGCAAGAATTTTTGTGTCCTTCTTAGAGAAAGAGATAGAGAGACATAAAATACATATGGAAGAATATAAGAGAGTAGCACAAGACGATAGAGTGCATGATTTCTCCAGAATAGTAGCCCAAACAGTCGTAGTGAGGAATTTAGACGATATAGAACACACTAATAAGACATTAGAGTATCTGTATAAGAAATTTAATTTAGGAGGTAATAAAGATGAGTAAAAAAGAAGAAGTAGCGAAAGTGAAGGAGACATATCAAAAATGGTATGACACAGTTAATATTTTGAAAGAAAACGCAGAAACAGGATTCATGCCACTTGTAGCAGAAGCATTGGGACTTGCTATAAATATGGCAAAAGTTTATGAAAAAGGATATATACAAGCAATTAAAAATAAAAAATAAAGGAAGTAGAAAAAATGAGCCAATGGCAAACACAGGAAGAGAATGTTAAATTTGTAGCGTTCGGTAAAAAAGCAGCAAAACCAGATTCCTATGTAGTGAAAGAAGGAGAAACACTCGAAGGAGTTATTGAAAACATAAAAGATTCTAGTAAAGGGTATGGGAAAATCTATACTGTACGAACGAAAGGTGTAGATGAATCACTCATTGTACTTGGAAAAACCGACCTAAATAACCAAATGGGATACGGAAATACAGCGACTGTACCTGTTATTGCAGGAGATGAAGTACGAATAACCTTTAAAGGAATGAAACCGACTAAGAGAGGTAAATCTATGTATACCTTTTCTGTGGAAGTTAAAAGGGCATAATTGCCCATTCTTTATTTTACAGAAGGTTTTAAAAATTACTAAAAAAACATTAAGAGATGATAAAAATGAAAACACGAACATGCAGTAAATGTAAGAAGGAAGTCAAAGAATCAAATTTTTATTTCGATACTTGCCAGATGAGATATAAATCTGAATGCAAAGAATGCATTCAAAGGCGATTAAGAAATAAATATGCAACTGATGAGAAATATAAACTCTATATGAAAGTGAAATCTAAGAGGTGATACGTAGCCGTCTGAGGATTCATTTTAAGCAGTGTTAGAGGGATTAAAATCTGATATGAGTAGTTAAGGATGAATTATAGTATTTTTCTCACACAGTGCTTTAAAAATAAGATTTTTTGAGGCGAAGTCCCCCTAACCCGAGGCTTTGTCTCATATTTTTAATTTTTCCTAGCAAATGGCGAAGGCTAAAAAGCCTAGGAAATATATATGAACATAAATAAAATAGAAATAGAGAAAATAAAAGGCATGAAAACGAGCATAATATTGAAAAGTGGCATTGCTTACTATGGGCAATTAATAGAAGTAGAAGATACTTTTCTAATTTTGCTTAATAAAAAATATGGACTAACTCGAGTTTTGTACGAGAATATCTTAGCATTTACCGAAGTAGAGGAATGCTAATGTCAATAAAAAGATATAGAGGTAAAAATTATGATTAACATAACATTAGGAATAACACTATTTATAATTATATTTAGTGCCATAGTACTCTCGTATTGGTGGAGTGTTGACTAATGGGAGTAAGTAATACACCAACAAGAGCAAGACAGAAAGCGATAGTTGATATTATGAATAAGGGAGAGACTTCTCCAACTGCAATAGTTAAACTATTGAAAGAAGAATATGGTATAGTAACAACAAGACAGACAGTACATCGTGATATTGCTGACGGAGTTATGCCTATCACAGAAGATGTTATTGAGGAACATAAAGATTTAATGCTTGATAATATAGATGAGTTATTGAAAGTTGCCTACGATAAAGGAGTTAGGGGCGATAATAAGAGTATGCAAACATACGGAAAGTTATTAAAAGTTAGAGCAGAAGTATTGGGGAAGATTGTAGAGATACAACAAGATATGAATCGAGCAGAGAGACCAATTCATAAAATTAGTATAGGAAAATTCCCAAAGGCAGAGAAAAAGGAGAGTAAAAAAGATGAGTGAGATAAATGAACAAATAAAGAAAAATGAAAAAATGATAGAAGAATTACGAGCAGAATTAACTAAAGTATATACTTTAAGAGAAGCATTAAAAGAATCATTGACAGGTAAATTCCCCGCATCAAAACGTGAGATTAGGCAAATACAGAGAGATTTAACTGAATTAACAATAGCAATGTTGTATAATTGCAATTCAATATTGAATCTTACACAAGTTAAAATATGTTCATGCACACCGAGTAAAAAACCTAAAGATGTTATGTATAATTAGGTGATGAAATGAAAAATATAATCCCTAAAAATATTAGAGATATATTCCTTGCTAATCCAAAGATTAGTCGAGATAAACTTTCATCCATGACAGGTATCTCTAATCAGAAAGCAAGATTCTACTGTTCTTTGAATAAAGAGATGAAAAACAAGTCACGCAGAGTTGTCAAGAGAGGAATAGTATTGTTTGATATACATTACCCTTTACATAATGAAGCATGTATGAGTGTAGTTAAACAATTCGTTAAGGATTTTGACCCTCATTACTTAATCTATGGTGGAGATGCCTTAGACCTTGCCTGTATATCAGATTTTAATAAAGCGAAACCTAAATTAATTGAGAAAGCGAGGTTAAAGAAAGAGTATAGAGGATTTCAGAAAGATATACTTACACCATTGGAAAATAATATATCTGATAAGTGTAAAAAGTATTACTTAATAGGGAATCACGAATGGAGAGTTGATAGGTTAGTAGAAGGTAACCCACAAATGGAAGGGTTAGTTGAGTTAGAAGAACACTTGAATCTTAGTGACTACACTATCATACCATATAATAAAGTATTAAATATCGGTGGGATAGCAGTAATTCATGGGTTTACGTGCAATAAATACCACTCAGAAAAGAACGTATCGACATTCAATACTAATATATTCTCAGGACACCTCCATACGAATCAAGTGTATACAAAAGTATCACCTATAAATTCCCTCCCTAAAAGTGGAGTGAGTGTTGGATGTTTATGTGATATGAATCCCCACTATATGCAGAATAAACCTTCTGCTTGGGTACATCAATTCCTCTTCTTCTACATGTTTGAAGATGGTAGTTTCTCATACTATACCCCCACAATTATTAATGGTAAAGTGATGATTAATAATAAATTATATGTGGGGGATAAAGATGCTTAAAGAGTGTGTAGATTGTGGTAAAAGTATTAATGTTAGGAATAGACAAACTCGTTGTGAGGATTGTCAAAAAGTGTATAGAGGTAATTATCAACAATCATATCACAAACGCTATAAATCTGATAAACCAAAATCAGCAATAAAAGGACAGACATATCAATACTGGAAATTCTTAGAGACTCTAATTGATGAAGAACTCGTAACCTTGTTTCAAGTAAGGAGACAGAAATTAAAACACGAAAAAGATCGGAAAAAGTTCAGAGAGATAAAAACTCAGATGAAAATAATAATGGAAATATATGAGAAAAGAGTTGGAGATAGAGTACTTGAAAAAGGTGAGGGTAGTGAAGAATAAAAAAATGAATGATAAAATCATGTTGAACATTATTGATGAAGTTAGAAAATGCGGTGTAGTTGGAGAAGAAGATTCAATCACTGTTTTAACTTTAAAAATCATGCTTAGACTTGTTAAGAATGCTCAACCAACTTCATCCAATATATTAATCTCTGACAAATCTGGTGGTGGTAAGGATTTTCTCTGTAAAGGAGTAGTGAATACAATACTTAAGAAAGATGTATCCTATTGGAAAGCAACAGCAATATCAGAGAAAGCATTAAACTACTTTCAACCTAAGATAAACAAGAAGAATGTTACTTGGGATGATAAAGTCTTATACTTAGAAGACCCTGCTGAAGATACGATTAAGAGTCAAGCATTTAAAGTTATGGCATCTGGAGAATTAGAGACTATAACAGTTAAAGACCAGAAGGCACTTCAAATGAAGATTGATGGTAAGCCTGTAATGATAGTTACAAGTATGAAAGCACAGATAGATGATGAAGGTCAGCGAAGATGGGATTGTATTAGAGTTGATACCAGTCCACAATTAACTGCTCAAGTATTAAAGAATACATTAAGAAGAGCAATGGGATTATCAACAACAGTATCTTTAAGAGATAACGCATTCTGTAAGTCATTATCTGATTTAAGGTCATATGATGTTGTCATACCTTGGGCAGATGAGTTATTACCTGCTTTCGAACAAGCAAGAATGATAGATAGGACACAAATTAATAAATTAATTGATTACATAAAAGCAAGTGCCATCTTACATCAAAACGATAGACAACCTGATAGAGATGGAAATTTAGTTGCAGAGAAAGAGGATTATGAATTGGCTAGATTTGCCTACATTCACCTAAAAAATAAAGAAGGTAATGCTTTAAATAAAAAAGAAGAAGTATTATTAGATTACCTTAGGTCTCATAAAGAGCCTGTTAAGTTAAATCAAATTACAACAGAATTAAAATCATGTAGTAAGTTTTGGCTTTTCAAACATAAAGATGAGATGATTGATAAAGGTATTGTATCTACTGTAACTAAATATGACCCAAGTGCAAATAGAGAAGTAGAGCATCTTGAATATGTTGGATTTGAAGTAGAGCAGAAAGACCTTCCTTCAGCAGAATCACTATTTAATACGAAAGGTTACTTAGGGAGTAAACAATTTTATAAAGATATAAACAAACGAAGAAAAAAACAAGGGTTATTACCCATATTTCAGAAGGTATTATAATGACTTATAAAAATAAACATAAAGACTCACTCATATTATATGACTTAGAAGGAAATGTATTAGCAAAGAAACTATTTACCTGTAGAGGTTGTGCTAAGAAACATGCACCTAAAACAACTCCTGCCTGTATACAAGATCACGAAGGGAATGTGATATGGAGTAATGCATATTATGCAAGGATGAAACATAAGGTGAAAAAATGAAAAGCATATGTATAAATTGTAAATACATAAGTTGGTCTGATTGGCATAATAATTTCATATGTACGAAAGATGCGGTAAAGTTACAAGAATATGTATATGGAAACCGCTTTTACAACCACTCATCTCTACTTAAGTGTAAGTATAAAAATTATAATGGGGAGTGTAAAGAATTTAAACGAGGATTATTTGGTTACCTATTTGGGTGGTTACGGTGAGAAAGAAAAAATGTCGTAAATGTGGTAGTGAGGAGATAGTATTTCGTTATGCTAGAAAATCATACTGCTTAAAATGTGCTAAGAAAACAGAGTGGTATAAGAGGTTGAAGTTAAAATGAATATATTCTTTATCTCGGATTGCCACTTTGAGCATTTTAATATAATTAAATACTGTAATCGCCCATTTCTAAACTTAGATTACATGAATGAAGCTTTAATTGAGAGATGGAATAAGAAAGTTAAGCCTGGAGATTTAGTTTATCATATTGGTGATTTCTATATGAGTAGGAATCCTGAAGCAAAGGGGCATAGGTATTACCAATTTATCTTGAATGGTGATATAGTTCATATTAGAGGAAATCACGATAAGAATAATGGAGTAAAAACCTTAATAACTAAATGTATAATGAATGTTGGTGGAAAGAAAGCCTTCGTAACACATAGACCACCTCACTCAGAAGCAGAAATTCCTCACGGATGTGACTTCTGCATATGTGGACATGTACATCAAGTGTATAAGCATAAGTGGGTAGGAGATATACCTGTAATAAATGTGTCAGTTGATGTATGGGGATTCGAGCCTGTATCCCTCTTATCAATAATGAAGTATTTAAAGAAAATAAAAAAGGAGAAGAGAGAATGAAACATAGGTGTCCAATTTGCAGAAGTAATCAAGTATTCATAATGGATACATACTTATGCCCTTACTGCAATAGAGAAGCGTATGAGGATTTATTAATAGAGAAAGAGATACAAGAATTAGAAGGAGGTGAGTGAATGGGATGTGCAGGTTGTAGAGCAAAAAGAATGAAAGCATTAGAAAAAGCAAGAAAAAAGAAAGAAGAAGAAGAGAGAAAGAAAAAACAGGAGAAGAAGTAAAATGAAATGTGAAGAATGTGGAAAGAAAATTCGCTGGATAGATAGACTTAATCCATTTAGAGTAGTTTGGAGAGTAGATGTTGTAGATGAGAATGATAAGGTTATAGATTCTTACCGTGTATGTGAAAAGTGTAGTGAATGGTATCAGACTTTAGATATATTAGTTTCTATACATGGCGAAAAAGAAGTTATTAAAATGCTAAAGGAGATAAGTTAATGAAACTAAGTGAGTGGTTAAAAATATATTATACCATGGGTTGGAACATCTTACCAGCAGATTCAGGGAAGAAATTCCCTAATATCTCTTCCTGGAAAAGATGGCAAACAGAGAGAGTTGATAAAGTAACCTTCAAACAATGGGAAGAAAGATATTCAAATATTAATTTATGCTTAGGAGAAATCTCAGGAGTATGGGAAATAGATGTAGATGTAGAGAATGTACCTGTTGGATTAATAACTGATAACTATCGTGAAAACGACATCTGGGTATGTGAGAGTAGTAAAGGTAAAGTAAAGATATTCTTTCGCCCTAAAGATACACTCCCTGCTAAGTTAGATTTAAAAGTTAATAATGAAGGTGGACATGTTGAGTTAAGAGGAGATAATCATTTATCAGTCCTCCCACCATCCCAGCACCCTTCAGGTAGTTACTACACATGGTTATCAAAGGGAGATTTCTTAGTCCCAATAGATGGGATGGAATTATTTAATATGATAATAAAGACATTAAAAGAAGAATTTGACTTTCAAGAGAAGATAGTAAAAGATACATTGAAGAGTTCAGGTAGTGGAGTTAGAGATTTCTTTACACAGAGTAGAGAGAAAGGTACTAGTTGGTCTGGTTGTGGTGGACACTATTTTCGCCTTGCCTATTGTGCTGAATTAATCAATGAGGGTTATGATGATGAACAGATACACGCTTTATTTAAAGCACATGATAACTTATCTGGAGAAGATTACTCTCGTCAAATAACACAGAAGAAGATAGACGAGTTAAGAAAAAAGAAGATGCATCGTTGGACTAATAAGAAACTCCTTCAATGCTGTCCTGACATATTAGGTGAATTGGATGAATAGGAGAGATAAGATACGAGCATTTATAATAAACTATCTTGGTTCAAACAATTATAGGATACTAAAAATAACAAGATTTAATAAAACATATGAGAGGTGGGATGTAACCTTCTCACTTCAAATGAAAGTAATGCATATGTTTTGGACAGATGTTAAGATGGGATATTATAGTTGTGAAAAAGCATATGAAGATTTATTAAAGTTTAAAAGGATACCTAAGAAAGAGGAGATAAAACATATTATGAATAAATCAGACTTAATAATGGAGATGCTTAAAGATGGAGATGTTTGAAATAGGTAAGACATATCTTATATTTCCATTCTATNAGTTGAAATGGCTGAACACTAAGTGGGTTATAGGTAAGGTTACAGGAATAGAAATCATNCTAGATGGTGGATGTTGTTTAACCTTAAAAGTAATAAATAAGAGTAATTCATTTAAAGTGTGGAGTGCAGTTTCAGAACATAGAATATTTGTACCTAGAATAACATTAGGAAGTAATGATAGAGAGATAAAAGATAAGACGGATTTATTATTTGCAGCAATAGACATGGAGGAAATAGAAGATGATAGTAACGAATATGCATATAGCACAAGTACGTGCCCAACTGGATTCATATGATTTTGTAGTAGCCCTTGATTTTGAGACCATCTCATTAAAGGATAAAACACCAGTAGCATTTACATTTGCTTATGGAGATAAGAAGTTCTTCGTACCACTTAAAATGAAGTACTTCGCTAACGTGACAGAAGAGAATGCAAAAGCATTATTAAAAACTATATTAAGTAAAGAAGTAGTATTACATCATTGTGCATTTGACCTACAAGTATTAAAGAGGATGGGATTATCATGTCGTACATCACCACACGATACTCTAATCCTCGCACATTTGTATGAGGAAAATGGAAGTCACAAGTTAAAAGACTTAGTTAAAGAGTATTTAAAATATGATATGATTAAGTTTAAAGATGTATGTGGAACAGGTAAGAAACAAATATCATTTAGAGATGTTAGTGATAAAGTATTAGCAGAGAAGTATGCAACTGATGATGCTATATATACATTAAAGTTATTTGAATTCTTACACCCTAAAATAATGGCTGATGTAGATTTAAAACAAGCATATGAGGAAGTTGAGAGACCACTCTTATTAGTTATAGATGATATTCACTCACAAGGAGTTCCTATAAATGAGAAAAAAATTAATCATATTAGAAAAGAGTGTATAAGTAAGAAAGATTTCTACAAGAGTAAGATAGATTATTATATGCCTGATGTTAATTTAAATTCACCCAAGCAATTAAGAGAATATTTCATAGATAAAAAGAGACTCCCTATAATGAAAAGGAGTAGACGTACAAATGAGCCCTCAGTTGATGCTGAAGTTTTACAGAAGTATGCTGATAATAAAGGGAGTAAAGAAGCAGAGTGGATTCTTAAATATAGATACTATTCAAAAATACTTACGACATTCGTTCCTGCATTGAAACCTGATGGAGAGGGATTAATCCACCCTCATTTCCATCAAGTCGGCACTACCTCTGGAAGGTTTTCAAGCAGTGAACCAAACTTTCAGAACATACCTATAACAGATGATTTAAGTATAAGGAGTTGCATAGAAGCACCTAAAGGATTTATATTTATTGGTGCTGATTATAGTCAGATGGAGTTACGTCTAACAGCTCACATGTCGCAGGATAAGAATATGATGGAGACATTTAATAAAGGTAAGGATATTCATGCTATGACTAGTAGTAAAGTTGGTTGCTCAAGAAGAGAAGCGAAGGTATTAAACTTCGGTATCTTGTATGGTATGGGAATCAATGCTCTCTCTAAAAATCTTGGTTGTGATAGAGAAGATGCTAATAAATATAAGCATAATTATAGAGTTACATACCCATCATTAGATAGGTACATGACACGTACAAGAATAATGGCAGATAGAGATGGATATTTAACACTACTTTATGGTAGAAAGAGACATCTCCCACCATCATATGAGATTGCTGAAGAATGGACTAAGCAAGGTATTCTTCGTTCAATGACTAATGCTACAATTCAAGGTGGATGTGCTATGATAATTAAGAAAGCGATGATACTTATGTATAAAGAGTTAATAACTTATGATGCTCACATTATTGCACAAGTACATGATGAAGTTATAGTTATGTGTAAGGAAGAGTATGCAGAACAAGTTCAGGAGATAGTAGAACGCTGTATGCTTCAACCGACATTGTCATTAACAGTACCATTTACAGTCGATAGTGGTATTGGCAGAGATTGGCAGGTGATTCATTAAATGTTAATTGATACACTGTTTGCAACAGCAACTTTAATGTTCACTTGTGCAGATGTAAAGCAAGTGTATAAATTATACAAAGTAAAAAAAGTTACATCACTCTCATTCACACACTATAAGTTAAAAATAATGGCACTCGTATTAATGATTATAGGTTATGCGTTATCTAAATTGTATTTATCTATAGTTGTGAGTATTATTAACTACATATTAGCAATGACAGCACTTGTATTAATGATTAAGTATAAAGAAAAGCATACGATAGTAAAGAGAACAAAGATATGGGCATATAATGGTGAAGATGAAAACAAACCAAAATCAAAATCGAGAGTTCAACCGGATCCAAGGTTAACAGAGACAATTGCTTTTGGTGAGAGATTATTCCCAGATAAAAAAAGTAAAAAAGCTAAATAATGACTAATATAGAATGTAAAACATGCAAAAAGAAAGGTGATAAAAAATGAAAAAATTAAAGAAATTTTACTTAGCACACTCAGTAGAACTGATTAATAGTGTTCGAAGATTTGAATTAAACGTACAAGGTAACTATAATGTAGACTTAGTAAATCCATTTATAAATAATACCTTTGAGAATTTATCTGAATTAAAAGGACTGCGTAGTAGAAATAAAGTTATAGAATACATGAATACTAGATTGACACCAGAGTTAAATAGAAAAATTGTTAAATATGATTTAGAGGTGTTAAGAAAATGTGATTATATATTGGCTATATTTAATGAAGTAAGTTTTGGAACAACTCAAGAGATATTTGCCGCTTGGTATTTATATAATATGCCAGTGTATGTCATTAATGTAAAGTATAGGAATCACCCGTGGCTTCGGGAAATAGTTAGATTATCAGAAGGTAAAATATTCAGTAGTAGGAAAGAATTTAAGGAGTGGTTAAACAATGAAGGATTTAGAAAAGAGATATAGGAGAGAATAAAATGGAAATAGAACATGTAGTAATAGTTTCAGGAGCACTTAGTTTCCTATGCTTGGTTGTAGCAATACTATTCATATTGAAAAATCAAGGGGTTTTATAATGCCATACATAACTAGAATTAATAGACTTGAATTGGATGAGTGTGTAAACACTTACTTCCCTTTCTTAAAACCAGATGGGAGATTAAACTATTTCCTTGCTAAACTATTTCTCAAACTTATGAAACAAGGCATGTCTTATAAGAAGGCAAAGGAGTTTGTTGGGGAATTAGAAATGGCTAAAATGGAGATTTATAGAAGGTGGGTTTCGCCTTACGAAGATGTAAAAGTTGAAGAGAATGGAGATGTTTATTAATGTGAAAAAGAAATCTTCAAAACGCTAAAAACAGGAGATGAATGAATGAGTTTAAAAAGTAGAACAGAGAAGAATTTAGATTTCTTAGATTATAAGATAGGTAAGTTAGAGAAAGAATTAAAAACACTAAAAAAAGTAAGATTTAGAATGATGGGTTTATTACATTTTGATGATAGGTATTTAAAAAGATTAGCAGAACACGCTGGTTTAAAAGTTACCTTTACTAAACTACACTATAAGGAGATGAAAGATGCAAGAAGTAAAAGTTAAAGACTTCTTCTGGAAAACTAAGTATAAGGAAATCTTGCAAGTTAGGATTCAATATGCAGAAGGTTATATTCAAGTCTTCAATAGTAAAGGGAAGCGTATACTTGAATGGAAAGGTCTCACAAGAAAAGAGATTAAAAGGATAGAAGAACATTTTATGGAGATAATAGTATGAGACCACCTACTAAATTCGTTTGGAGAGGTAATCACCATCTATATTATGGGATTGTCTTAATGCTATTTGGTATATTAAACCACTGGTTAGCAATACCTAACTATCCTGCAAACCAAGCAATATGGTTTTGGGATTTACTAACATGCATAGGTATCTTTATGGTTACTGATGATATAATAGAACATAAAGTAACAGGAAATACACCATTGAGAATTCTATATGAGAAGGTAATAGTTCCATACCTGTTAAAAAAATCAAAAGGAGGTGAATAAATAAATGACAACTGAAACTGAAAAACCATGGTTCTACTCGAAAACTATCTGGGCAAATCTATTAGTCTTTATAGCTCTTATATTGCAAAGTATGTTTGGTTTCTTACTAGGAGCATCAGAACAGATAGCAATACTTACTGTTGTAAATATTATTTTACGTGCAGTAACTAAAGACGCAATAAATTGGTTTAATTAAAGCCAATCTTTCTCTCTTTTTTTTGGAGATAGAGGGTGAAAAGGCACAAGACCTCCCCACCCCGTTTAATCTTACATTATTGTTGCTATAAAAAATGTTATAGTTATAGCCATTGGTAATAAAACCCAAAATACTTTAATCTGAGTTTTCACTTTTGTCAATTCTTCTCTATCCTTACTACTCTCTTTTTCTAAATCATCTAATCTTGCTACTATATACCATAGTAAGTCTTTATTTGAATAATTCTTATTACCATTTTTACTCTTAAGTTTATCCGCTACTTTTTTTATGTTCATTATACATCTCTCACAAATTCTAATTCTAATGTATATTCATATGTATCTATTGCTCTTTTTTTATTATTATATGAGAATGATTTTATAATATATACTCCACTGCTCTCATGTCCAGTTATAAGTGTCATCTCCATTTCAGCACCCTGATTTGCTAAAGCATTAATAGTATTAACAACCATATATGGTGGCATACCTACTTCAAATGATTTTGATATTACACCTTTAAATGTAATACTCCTATCGTTTAATCCAGCATCAAGAACAGCAATGTCACTCTTATCCCAGAAGTTTATAGTTCTAATCTCTTTACCTACATTACCAGAATACCCAGCCCAATCAACTAATAGATTAACTGTACTACAACCAGTCCTGAGAGAAATCATACTCGCTTCTCCAGAAATTGGTACAGAATTATAGTCACTTATTGAAACATTATCATGTGGAGTATACTTCCATACCCATGTAACTAAATCTGTAATTGGTACTGTCTCTTCTATTGCTGGAATTATAACTGTTTGCTCAGAGGAATCATCTGTAATACCTACTGTATCACCTATAGGAACTCCGCTCTCAAATATAGGAGTAGAATCATTAACTTCAACTCCTTGTCTAGTTATCTCTGTATCATCAGGATATACGTAGTCAGTAAATATAGGTATTGAATCAGATACGCCAACTACGTCATTAGATATTATAGACCATGCAAGTGCAGCAGAATCCTGTACAGCCACTATATCAATAGTAGGTACTGAAGATTGAAATACTGCTGCATCAATAACAGGTACAGTATCTTCTAATGGATTAGTTGTTTCAAATATAGTTGTATCTATAATGGGTATAGTATCTGTAGGGAAAAATCCTAATTCTACATCTGTTGAATCTGTAACTGCAACAGTATCAGAAGTACTATGTGATAGTGCAGTTCCAGTAGAGACATCAAAATCAAAGTCTATATTTTTCGTTAGGTCTTGTAAATTTAAAGTGAAAGTATGTTGTGCTTCAGATACGTAGTTAGTACCGCTTGATGCAGACCCTATTAAAGTATCACCATCATTACATATAGTATTAATATTAACTTGATAATAACCATTAGCATCTGCAGTTATTAAGATTGAATTACTAGTAACTGAATCAGTGAACACTACTTCTGCATTTGCAACAGGTGAACCATCGTCAGTTACGTCACCATAAATGTAGAAGTTCCCAATGAAACCTTTACTCTCTAAATAAAAATCCTGTCTTGTTGTTAAATTATTTGTATCTAAATATATATAAGCAGTAGATGTAACTCCATCTTCTGTAGCAGAAATAGTAACTCTACTGTTATCATCTTCACCAATTGCATTTAATTGATAATAACCATTCGCATCTGTTGTACACGTGTCACCAGATATAGATACAGTAGCACCATCAACAGCACCACTCCCATCAGTTACGTAACCATATATCCAGTAAGTTCCAGGTAAAGACATTCAAATTCCTCTAAGGTATATTCCATACTTCATTCGTTCCAACTTTAGTTTCAAACACTGCTCTACCAGACACTGTTACATTATATGCTGAGGGGGAAATTCCTACAATATATCCTTTCCATTCATAATTACTTCCATCCCACCAAGAGATAACTTCTCCAGTATCTAGTCCAATATTACTTGCAATTGTTCCTATATATTCAGTAGTTACATTTGCATAAGATGTATAATTATACCCACGATTAGTAGTAGTATCATTTAGGTAAACATTTCTCCCAATGATATCATCACCATCTCTCACCATCTCTATATCAACTGTTCCAGAATCTGCTAAGTATACTCTAACAACATCAAATTCGTCAACTGTAAAGTTAGTTCCTGTATCATTTCCATAGTAAGTCTGCCACAACCAATCAGAAGTAGACCATGATTCACTCTTCCACACTTGTATGTATTCAGATGCAGAATTAAGACCTGAAATCTTACTCTTTAAACTTACTGCAGATATACTAACATTATCCATCCAAGTGAAGTAATCCACTCCATCTGCTCGTATAGTTTCATTATAGTAGTATGATTTTGTAGTAAATGTTATACTATTATTTGACCACCCAGACCCATCAGTTATATTAATATGAAATGTATATTGTGTATTTGCTCCCCATGCAAGTGAAAGTTCTGGTAAGATAACATTTGTATTATTTGCAACAGAGTTATTAGTCTGTAATACATTATATGATGCGTCATACCATGTCACATTCATAGCAGTTCCAAGAGCATTTACTGCAGTAAAGTTACATCTAGGTTTAGTTTCAACTCCAGTATCAGTATTATCTGGTACAGAATTCTGTATAGAAATACTACCCAGACTCTCCTCACTACCCATAGTGAAGAATCCACCATCCCAAGCATTATTCCATGAACTTCTTGTAGTTACACACCAATCATCACCTCTATCAACAGAACTAATATGTACTTCATCAATTAAACCATCCATACCATATGCACCTGCAGCATAACCCTTTGCTCTTCTACCTACATAAGCACCATCATTTGTCACCATAGGATTTGTTGTATCAGCACCTGTATCACTATCTGCTTCCGTTACCCCTTTATTTGCTTCATCTTCATGAGTGGTAAAATACATAACCTCCCAAACACCAGCACCATTATGAGAAGGACCTGTTCCTGTCCTTTCAGAACCATCACAAGTAGTAAAATAAACAATAGGGGTTGAACAAACATCAATATACCGTGAATAATCATTTACCGCCCATGAATCACCAACGCATAAAATAAAATTATTTGTAG
>JGI10211J34971_10002202_pt1 | contig 16010 bp, 13 predicted proteins | sample Etolagsediment_FD_34971 | JGI IMG/M metagenome (IMG submission 34971) | reverse complement strand
ATCCCTTTTGCTTCCTGGCCTTCCTATGAATTGCGAGTCGAGAAAAACACCCACCGAATCCTCGACCTCCTCGATTCGATAGGAAGCAAGAAGACAGAAGCCAGAACACAGGAGACAGTGTCTAATAGTGAAAATCCAGTATCCCGTATCCAATATTCAGACAACGGACAACAATCGACTGACGACAGACAAGACGAAAAAGTGCGAGGCACTTTTTTCGTCTTGGGCTGGCTTGCTGAACGTCTGCCCCATCTAATTCGGGAGATCCATTCACGGGGCCATGAAGTTGCATCTCATGGGTATTACCACAATCTCTGCAATGAACAATCTTATGAAGATCTAAAAACGGATTTGTGTGATAGTAAAAACCTTCTTGAAGATATCATTGGAAATCAAGTTTATGGCTACCGTGCTCCTGGTTTTGTTATTGATAATGATATTCTCAAAATTATCGAAGATTGTGGCTATCTTTACGATTCAAGCTACAATTCTTTTGCCATGCATAGGCGGTACGGTCAGATATCAGTCTCCCAAAATGGACAAAAAGGAATCGCACTCCAAATTCCAAAAACTAGGAATCCCGATTTTACCGGGAAATACGAAACACGAAACACGAAATACGAAACATTTTACGAACTTCCAATTAGCAATTTAGAATTTATGAAAAGTGTTCTGCCCTAGGGAGGGGGCGGCTATTTCAGGTTGATACCCTTTCCTCTTTTCAAGATCGGGGTAAAATGTATCCTGGGGAAGGAAAATGCTTATCTATTCTATGTTCATCCTTGGGAGATCGACCCTGAACAACCGAAAGTTAATGATGCACCCGGTTTTTATAAATTTCTACAATATATAAATTTAAGAAAGACACACATAAGACTATCAAAATTGATAGAAAACTTTGCACATTGCAATTTTATCACCTGTATACAATACCTCGATGAAGTAAGAAATTGCACGCTTTAACTTATCAGATATCAGCTATTGGCTATGAACTGGTTTCAAACATGCTGGTTTCAAACCTGCATATTTGGGAAATCGACTCACAGAGAATATAGAATACTTGCTACTAGTGGCCACGAGCTTATCGGCACCTCTTATGCTCAGGATGAAAATATTGGAAAGCAGAAAAGTCATTGTATAAAAATGCCATCATAAAAGTGAAAGAAGAATACGAAATAATTTCAAGAAGTGAGATTCGAAGTGTAATCAACAATTGGAAAGTAGGAGGATTACCGTAATGAAAGTATATATTATTATTCCTACCTATAATGAAGCGAAAAATCTTGAGAGTATTGTGGAGCGAGTTCTTGTGCTCCATCCAATGTTCAACATTATTGTGGTTGATGATAATTCGCCAGATGGCACAGGGGCGATTGCTGACGATTTATCTAAAAAAGACCATCGCATTCATGCAATTCATAGACCTCACAAGGCTGGGTTAGGCACAGCATATATTAAGGGATTTAAAGAGGCACTTGCCAAGGGAGCAGATCTGATTTTCGAGATGGATGCGGATTTTTCTCATGATCCAAAATATCTTCAAGATTTTCTGGAGGCATCAAAAAGGTTCAATCTTGTAATAGGCAGTCGATATGTAAATGGAGTGAGGGTCGAGGGATGGAGGTTTCGTAGACTTCTGCTCAGCAAATTTGCCAACATGTATGTCTCATATGTTATGGTAAGACCTGTTTGGGATTTCACAGCTGGTTTTAGATGCTATCGAAGGAAAGTCTTGGAAAGTATGGATCTCGACAATGTTAAGTCTGATGGATATGCATTCCAGATTGAGATGACATATCTAACGTTTAAGAATGGTTTTAAGGTTCTTGAGATTCCAATAATCTTCAGGGAAAGGGAACATGGTTATTCGAAAATATCCAGAAAAGTGGTATGGGAGGCCTTTTGGATAACGCTTAAGTGTCATGCCCCCATATTAGAGATACTAAAGCATTTGTCGTTTCTTTTTAAAGATTATACCAGGTTTGTTCAGAGCAACGACGGATAGGCAGATAAATGATGTTTAATCTATCAATAGGAATCATGGCTTATAATGAGGAAGCGAACATTGGTCGTTTATTAGGGACCATTTTAAAGCAATGTTTCATTCATGCCTACCTTGAAGAAATTTTTGTAGTTGCATCCGGATGTACGGATAGGACTGAAGAAATAGTGCAAGATTTCGCGAAGCAGGACAAACGAATCAAACTCCTTATTCAACCTCAAAGAGAAGGTAAGGCCTCTGCTATTAATCTTTTTCTCTCAAAGGCATCGGGTGATATATTTATTCTGGAAAGCGGTGATACTGTTCCAAAAGAAGGAACACTTGAAAAATTAGTGACTCCTTTTAGAGATCCAAACATCGGCATGACAGGGGCTCACCCGATTCCTATCAATTCAAAGGATTCATTTATAGGTTTCACAGTCAACCTAATGTGGTTTCTGCATCACAAAATTGCTCTTTTAACTCCTAAATTAGGAGAATTGGTTGCATTTAGGAGCCTTGTCAGAGAAATCCCTAAAGATACTGCAGTCGATGAAGCTAGTATTGAAGCTATTATAAGAGATGCCGGATATGAACTTTATTACGTTCCTGATGCTTTTGTAAAAAATAAGGGTCCCGAAAACATCAGGGATTTCATTATGCAGAGAAGAAGAATTGCAGCGGGCCATAAACACCTATTGCGTGAGCAGAAACATGAAGTCAGCACATCTGACCCAAAAAATATCTTAAGGCTTCTTATACAAGAGCATTCATGGAATTTAAAAGACACTGTATGGACTATAGGATCCATTTGTCTTGAAATGATCGGCAGAGCACTTGGCTCCTATGATTTCTTTGTACGAAAGAAAAACCCCTATGTATGGGACATTGCCTCATCAACTAAAAGATTGGATTCCCAAGATAAACTCTGAATCCCTGAGAACTCTGTGACAGATATGCTAAAGGTCATCACCAAAATTCCTTCATATTATCTTTTCAGATTAATAGGCAGGCCGCAAAAGCTTCCAATGAATCTCACGTTAAGTGTGAGCTATAGGTGCAACTCACGCTGCAAGACATGCAATGTTTACAAGCGAAAATCAAGTGAGCTTTCATTGGATGAGTGGAGGAGAATATTCAAAAGCATAGGCGGAAGTCCATTTTGGGTCACAATAAGTGGAGGGGAGCCATTTCTTCGAAGCGATCTTCCCGATCTGGTGTGTTCCTTATATGATATATGTTTACCGTCAATAATAAATATCCCAACAAATGGCTTATTAACAAAGAAAATCCCTGAAATAGTTGACCAAATTACCCTTCATTGCAAAAAAGCTCAAATTGTAGTCAATCTTTCAATCGATGAAGTTGGAGAGAAGCATGATGAAATCAGGGGAGTAAAAGGAAATTATTCAAAAGCGTTGGAAACCTTTTCAGCTTTAAAATCTATTGATAGACCTAACCTTTCCATTGGTATACACACCGTGATATCTAAATTTAATGTTACCAGAATCTCGGAAATATACCAGCATTTACGAACCCTGAATCCTGATTCGTACATTACAGAAATTGCCGAAGAACGCGTTGAATTAAATACAATTGGCTCAGAGATTACACCTATGTATGAGGATTATGCCAATGCAGTGGATTTTCTTGCCAAAGAGTTGAAAGAGGATCATTTTAGCCGGGTGGGGAGGATTACCCGTGCGTTTCGACTTGAGTATTACAAAATGGTAAAGCAGGTCCTGAAAGAACACCGCCAAATCATCCCATGTTATTCAGGCTTTGCCTCAGCCCAAATAGCCCCTGATGGTGATGTTTGGATGTGCTGCATAAAAGCAGAATCTATAGGTAATTTAAGGGATGTGGATTACGATTTCAAGAAGGTTTGGTTTTCGGAAAAGGCCAAAATATTGCGCCAAAGTATAAAAAATGGGGAATGTTATTGTCCCCTGGCCAATGCCAGCTATACGAATATGCTGCACAATCTAAAAACTTTATTCCGTGTAGGGTGGAACTTAATTGGAATAAATTAGGAGCTTTGTCACGAGTCCACCACTACGACCTATCTGATTTTAATAAGTTGCAGAAAATCGATGAAGTTTCATGAACAAAGAATATGTATTGATAACTGGTGCTACAGGCTTTATAGGTTCGCATGTTACTGAAAAGCTATTGTCGGATAAGTCATATCGGTTAATCGCCATTGTACGCAAGAATAGAAACTATAAGAATGTAAACGACTTAGAAAATAAGGGAGTAATCTTAGCTGAAGGCAATTTTTATGACAAAATATTTCTTGAAAAGATTTTCAATAAATTTCCAGTCCAAAATGTAATTCATATTGCCGCCTTGCGAGGTGGAGGTGCTGGCACAAGAGAAGATTATTATGAGGTGAATGTATGTGGTACTGAGGTGCTACTTGAAGCCTCTTTTAACAATCAAGTCAAGAAGTTCATTTTTTGTAGTTCTGTTGGAGTATTTGGAACAATACCTGAAGAATTACCAGCGAATTTGAAGACCGAGCTGAAAGGGGATAATGCCTATCATAGCTCAAAAATTTTGGCTGAAAGAAAGGTACGCGAGTTCATAAACAAGGGATTGAATGCATTTATTGTTAGGCCAACTATAACTTACGGAAGCCGAGATAATGGATTCTCTGCTACATTGGTAAAGCTGGCAAGGAGAAGGATGTTATTTCTGCCCTTTAAGGATAACAAGGTACATCTCCTTGAGGTAAGAAAATTAGCTGAGATTTTTATGGAAATTTTGAAAACTAATAACTTACAAAAAAGGATATTTATTGCGGCAGATGAACAACCTATTATTTTAAGAGAATTGATTTATTTAGTCTATTCCTACTATTGTGGGAAAAAATATCCTCTCATTTTAAGAATGCCCAACATTGTTTTCGATGTTTTTTTAGTGCTCTTCCGAGCTTTGAAAAATAGTAAATGGAGTGTGAGGGTTCAGCTTCTTTCTAGAGATTGGTATTATGATACAGCCGAAACAAACTCTTTGATTGAATTTAGGTCAGCAAACACAGAAAAAGAATTATTGGTTTATTTGGAAACATTAAGTTGATGTCAGCGCAAAGGAGTATGCTTATTAAGGATCATGTCGTGTCATACAAGACGATCTGTACATTGTTTCTCTTTTCCTTTATTTTTTTTCTACTATCTATGATTGATACGCCAGCAAATGGAGACACTTACTCTTATGCCCGCAGTATATCCACCTTTGAAGGGCCAATAATTCATATCGGTTATTATACTATTGGCTGTATTTTTTATTTTTTTCTTAAACAATTTGGCAGTACACCGTTACAAACCCTCGGGTACATGTCATGTTTTTTCGGGAGTATCTCTGTAATCTGTATGTACCTTTTTACATTTATGCTAACCGAAAATCGTTTGCAGAGCTTTTTAGCTGCATTGATTTTGATGTTTTCTGGCACATTTTGGTTTTTTTCTGTGCATGGTGAAGTTTATGTTCCACAGCTAGCTTTTGTGTTGCTTTCTGTCTTATTTATCATGAAAAAGAGAGCTCTTCTCTCTAGCCTATCCATTCTTGTTGCCATTTCAATTACGCCTACTTCATGTTTGGCGATTCCTCCTTTGATTTACTTAGTATACCTAAGAAAGCTTGAAAAAAGACAAATTGCTTCTTTTATATTGCCTATTCTTCTCTCCTTTATCTTTTTGGTATTATGGGACATTTCCAGAATAGCAGGTATTTTAACTTGGGCTATTCATTCTCCAAAGGTATTTTTTGAGAGTTTTTCTTATAAAGCATTGGTACTAAAAGTGGCTTATAGTTTAATTAAAGTCTATGGGAAATCATTCAATCTAATTTCCTTTGTTGGGATATTTGGATTTGCAATCCTATATAAGGAAGACAAAAAAATCTGGTGGTTGATGCTAGCATTTGTATTACCTTTTTTGTTATATCTTCTCAATTTAGGGCTATTTTCTGGTGATCATCTCATAGTATCTTTTATTGCTATAAGTTTTTTTAGTTCCTACGGAATTATACACCTATTTAAAATAATAAATGCTTCATTACAAATAAAACGCCTTGCAGTTATTCTTATTCTATTTGGCCACCTATGGGTTTCATATCAGCTTTTTATTGGTCAGGAAAGGAGAGATGCACGAGAACTCAAGGGCAACATAAATAGACTTGCAGATATTTATAAGGCCAACGCAGTCATGATTTCAGATTACAATTTCGGTATGGCCTTCTGGTATTTAACTAAAGAGGAAAAGGATTTCTACATCCTGACCGGACGACCAAATAAATTCTTAGATAAGCACGGCAATGACGATAAAAGTGCCTTACAGCAACTAGAAAAAGAGTTTTGGATTAATCTTGCACACCTTCCCAATTTTATTCGCCAGGTAGACTTTAAGCAGGTAGTGGACGAGAGACCGATTTATTTCGTAGACCGGTCAGACTTGCCAACATGGATTGCCCAACTTTTATTAAGCGATAAAAGTCTCCAAAAACGAAGAGGTGATATACCAAAATTGAAAAGATGTAAAGCATATCTGGAGAAAAAATTTGAGGAGAGAATAGAGTTCCTGAAAATCATTGATTCTTCTCGAAATCCCGTTTATCTCCTGCAAGAACATAAAAGGAATCCATGAACAAGAACCATGACACCAATTAACTCAGTTTGGCAGCAATATTTTAAGAATCGCCATGAAGGTTTAGGGACTACTTATGAGCGATTTATTCTCCATCACTATTTTGAAAGGATAAAAAACAAGTATTCAATAAAAAGTGTTCTAGAAGTCCCTTCTTTTGGAATGACAGGAATATCTGGTATCAACAGCATGTGGTGGGCGGCTAAAGGTGTCCATGTCACTATCACTGATAATGATAAGGAGAGAATCAATTTAATAGAGAAAGTATGGCAAGAACTCTCCCTTGAGGCGAATTTTGTTTATTATCCGAATGGTTCATACCTGCCTTTTGAGAATAATTCATTTGATTTAAGTTGGAATTTTACCTCTCTGTAGTTTGTTCCTAGGTTGGGAAAATTGTTAAAAGAATTGACGCGTGTTAGCAGCAAAATAATATTTGTCTGCGTGCCTAATAAATCATGATTGGGCTATTAGTTAAGATTTGCACCTTTAAAGATATTCCAGTATGTGATTTCATATGGATAATGAGGATAAAATTTTAAAATTACAATTATATGAGTCAAACTTTGAAGCTTCACAAAAATATTAAAAGGGTTTTATTTACCGGAATAAGCGGTTTTATTGGACGGCATGTGGCAAGAGGATTACTGGATTCTGATTATCAGATTACGGCAATTGTCAGGCCAAATACCGATCCAAAGCGCATCCAGGAATTTGCGAAAAAAGTCGATATTGAAAAAATAGATTTGTCTGATATTCATTCACTGGAGAGTTTTTTGAATAAAAATCAATTCGATTATATTTTACATATAGGAGCGCTGAGAGGTGGACGAAATTTTTTCAAAACTGATTTTTATAAGGTGAACGTAATTGCCACAGAGCAGTTAGTAATTTATGCACTCACCCAGCATTCGAATTTTATTTTCTGTTCATCTGTCGGGGTATTTGGAGCAATTCCCAAAGAACTTCCTGCTACTGAAACAACTCCCAGACAGGAAGATAATTATTATCACTATACCAAAATTGAAGCCGAAAAGATTATTCACAAATTTGTACAAAAGGGATTGAAAGCAGCCATCGTACGACCGGCAATTACATATGGAATAGGAGATTATGGCTTCCCTTATATGCTTATGAAGTTGGTTGATAAAAAAACCATGCTTTTACCCAAAAAACGCGTGATGATCCATTTAACCCATGTTGATACACTCTCGGACGCTTTTTATCAATTAATGAATATTGCCTTTAAGCCAGGTTCCACATATATCGTCGCAGATAGGAATCCTGTCGAACTTTCAAAATTTGTGGATTTTATAAGTTGGGAATTAAGTGGAAAATCATATCCAAGGAATAGAAGAATACCAGCAAAGTTTTTTGATTGGTCGATATTGTTGGCTCACCTATTGAAAAATGAACTCTGGACGAGTCGTTTTGAATTGATTTCGAGAAGCTGGTATTACGATTCAAGGAACATTTATCATGAATTGAAGTTAGAGCCTCGTGATACAATTCCTGCTTTTAAGGTAGCGATAGATTGGTATAAAGAATTACGGTAATGGCAATACCTATTCTTAACACCTGGAAAAAATACTTTTACGAAAGTAGAGATGAAGGGCTTGGTTCTTCTTACGAAAGGGTAATTTTAAATATAAAACTAGAAGAGACCTGTGAACAGTTCGGCGTACAATCAATATTGGAAGCCCCAACTTTTGGTTTTACGGGTCTATCTGGAATCAATAGTTTGTATATGGCCCAACAAGGGTGCCGGGTTTCACTTCTTGATCATGACATAAATAGAATAGGTTTAATTCAGTCAATTTGGGACGAAGTGAAGCAACCGGTAGACGCAAAATATATAGAGGACTATAGTCAACTCCCATATCCTGATGATTCATTCGACTTCAGTTGGAATTTTTCAGCATTGTGGTTTATCCAGAGTCTGAGAAGATTTTTACAAGAACTCACCCGCGTTACTTCCAAAGTGATAATGCTCTGCGTCCCTAATCGTGTTGGCATAGGATATATAACCCAAAAATATTTTGGACAAGATGAGTTGAAGCTGTATTTAAAGGAAGAGTATATTTTGCCGAAAAACTTTTGTAAGGAAATGAAATCTCTCGAATGGAAATTGATTGAAACCAATTTTATCGATTGTCCACCATGGCCTGATATTGGGATGCCAAAGGAAGCTTTTTTTGCTAAGTTTGGATTGCATTGGATTCTCAAATGTCAAAAAGAAACAAAAGAGGCCTTGACCATAATGGATTTCTATTTGAGCAAAGAGAGGAATTTCCTTGATAAGATGAAGAAATATTATTGGTTTGAAAAAATTGCCCCCTGGATTATTAAACGATTTTGGGCACACCATCAATACTTCATTTTCACACCAAGATAAATTTCTATATTCTTTCTGCGCACTTTGTGGTTTCTCTGCGGTGAGCTATTGATGTTTCTGTTATGAAATCCGTAATTATCCCTTCATATAATTCAGAAAATACAATTGAGAAATGTCTAAATTCCCTTCTAAATCAATCCTATCGAGGTAATTATGAAATTATTCTGGTTGACAGTTCTGTTGATAAAACTCCGAAAATTGTTTCTGCAGGTTATCCCAAGGTTAAATTGATTCATTTGGATAAAAAAACCGATCCAGGAACAGCAAGAAACATAGGCATTGGAATGGCAAAGGGAGGTTTGATTGCGTTTATTGATTCCGATTGCATAGCTGCCTATGAGTGGCTGGAGAAGATCGACGCCGCCCATCAATCATATTATAATATCATAGGCGGTGTTGTGAATAACGGAAATGAGAAGAATGACCTAGTAGGGTGGGCAGGCTATATTTCCGAGTTCCGGGAATTCCTGCCGGAGCAACCCAAACAGGAGGTGATGCACATTCCCACCTGCAATATATCCTATAAACGAAGAGTATTTCTTAAATTTGGAATGTTTCCGGGTGAATATTATCCCCAAGAGGACCTGGTTTACAATTACAATCTATGTAAAAATGGTGAAAAAATCCTTTTAGATCCCACCATCCAGATATACCATCATCATCGATCTGGGTTGAAAGATTACCTATATCATCAAAATAAGATAGGTACCATCACTTCAAAAGTGCTTAAATTGATTCGATTAGAAGGTTCATTTGTTGTAAGGCATCCCACTCTTGCTATATTCTTAATTCCTTTTCTGCCCATGGTGAAATTTACCAGAACTGTACTAGTCTTTTTAAAATTCCAGCCGGAATCCATCACAAAACGGCCTTTGGTCTTGTTGCTCTTTGCATTGGGTCTGGTTTATTGGGTTACTGGCTTTGCTCGTGGCATTTATGAAAAGAGCCCTTCATAGAGAATGTGACAACTAGGCCATATGGAAGAGATACAGATTCACTGCTCATGGACGATCTGCCACAGATGGACGATGCAAGAATATTATGAAATAGAATAAACGCCAATGGAAAGCCTCGCAACTAAAACAATTGAAGGCATTTCAAGTACGTTAAAACCCAGATTGAATTAAGGATTTCTGGCAGAGCTGTATTGTAGCCTTAAAGTGAGTCAAATTAACTGAAGAATATACAAAGCGTCGTCGTGGATTTTAGATTATGAGAAAAGAATGGGGAAAATGAAATGAGGGAAAAGTTATTTAAAATTCTAATTCTAAGCTCCATTTATTTTTTTGTCAACTCATTGAATCTTTCAGCGTCTAACGCATTTTGGACGGACGAGTTTACAACCTTTAGTTCACGCTGGGACTGGGATTACAATAGGGGAACAGGCTACAAACAGCTCACCACAGTCGACGGTGTATCCATAGTGGAAATTGGAATAACTGAGCAATCTTCATCATCGGGCCATTCTGACTGCTCGCTCCACGAGAAAAGACATCAGCATGCTTACGGTATCTTCGAGGCAAGGCTCCGTTGTGTTAAGGGCAGGGGATTCAACCAGCTGTGGAAGGGCACAAGCGGCTGGGGGTTTTGGCACTGGGATCATGATCCTCTAAAACTCAGTGCTGCATGGTTCTGGTGGGCTTCGACCGAAAACAATGCATCGTTATGGGATTTTCAGGTTATGGTCGCTCGTGACTCCACAGTAGTTTTTCAAAAATCTCTACCGGAAATTGATATGCAGCAATGGCACATCTATCGAGTGGAGCTCTTACCCATGGGCACTCGTTTTCTTGTTGATGGAAATGAAGTCGGCTTTACTCGCAAACGCCCCAATAGACTCCAAAAAATTGAGATGTGGATAGACAATTCTCGTGTTCAGGTGGTTGACACTAAGGTAAAGGCGTCTGGGTACCTGGACGTACAACAAAACCAGCGGATGTATATCGATTGGGTCAGGTACTATCATGGCAACTCAGACCAACACCGATAGGCCTTCAAAAGTCTGTGCCTTGGTTGCCGTTCTTACTGCTTATGATTAATCCAATCGTGGGTACCACACACATATTTTGGCCACTTGTATTTCTTTAATTGCAGCTGATTCTCAAATGATATCTGGTAATTTTAACCGGGAGCGTGTTTGCAATCCCATTAAGGTATGAAATACCGTAAGTCCTCAGTCTTTATCTAATATGAATACTATCTTGGATGTGTAGATTATCTTACTCAAAATTTACACCCTCCGTGCTCAATAAATGGGTCACCATAAAAAGTAAAAATTCAGCAGAGGGGAAACATGTATAGCCAAAGCGACATTTCGGTTATCATTCCTGTCTTTAATGGAGCTAAATATGTTGGAAACTGCCTTGATTCCCTTCTGGCCCAAGAAAGAAAGCCGTGCGAGATAATTGTCGTTGACAATGGGTCAACTGACGACACCTTGGCTGTTGTCCATCGGTATAAAGAAATTCGCCTCTTGGAGGAGCTTATCCCTGGGGCAAGTAGGGCGCGAAACAAGGGGGCAAAAGAGGCCAAAGGGTCCTTTCTTGCCTTCCTTGATGTGGACTGTCAAGCTCGACGAAATTGGATTAAGGAAGCCTGGCGTATTCTGAGCTGTCACGGGGCACCAGATGGCCTTGTCGGCTATCCGCAAGGCGTCAACCGAAATCTTTGGGCCTCTTTTTTTCAGCGGGCCTCCGATGAGTTCTTCGTGGAAATTCAGGCCGAAGACGGGAGTTTGCTTAAAATCGACTCGAAGAATTTCTTCATCAAACGAAAGGTTTTCTGGGAAATCGGCGGTTTTGATACCTCCTTGGGCAATTCCGAGGATGCTGATCTGGGGATCCGGCTCCACCACGCTAATTATCGAATCTTCTTTGCCCCTTCCGTTCTGGTCTCACACTTGAATCCAACCAGCCTTTCCTCCCGGCTCAGTGTGCGCCGCGAGCAAGGCTTTTTCGACTACAGGATTTTTCGAAAGGTTCCATTAGAAGAAGCCGTCAAATATTATCCGGCCTTCAACCGTGCTTACAACCGGTATATATTTTTGAGAAACCCTCCCCCACTGAAGACTTTGCTTTTTTTTCTCACGTTCCTGGCTGAGTTCGGTATTCACACGAGCAGGTCATTCCTTCTTGTCCTTAGGCTCTTAGGGCTCTCTCGGTTCTTGTATCCACTTTATCATCTTCTTATGGCCTTCGCCATTTTCCAAGGTAAGCTTTATGCGCGACGGGTTGAGGTGGGCTATATTACTTTGGGGCAAGTGGCAGCCAGTGGCAAATTCAGCCGTCGCTTAACATAGGCTGAGATAGGATCTTCACTATTCAAAGGAAAACTATTATCAAGAATATCAATGGAAAATAGAGAGGAATAGGTATGTATAAATTAGAACAAATCAAGCGGACTATCAGATGGAATGACTGGGCGCAAGCAAAAGTCCCTTTATTTGTAGTCACAATGCTTTATCTGATTCTAAAGCAGTCCCTGTTTTTAATGCATTCTATTACGCAATCTATTGTTTTCCTAATTTTCATCATATTAGTCAGTATGTATGGATACCTAATCAATGATTTATTCGATATAGAGATTGATAGGATACACGGCAAAAAAAATGTTTTTGAAAAAACCGGGAAAATCTGGGGAGGTTTGATTGTTTTCGTTATATTTTCGGCCGGCATCATTTTTGGATCAAATTTTTTAATAAAAGATTACTTCCCATATCTTCTTGTTCTTATTTATTTCTTCGCGACTTTCTATTCTGCTCCCCCTATTCGGTTTAAGGAAAGAAGGATTGCAGGTCTTTTCATAGCATTTCTTACCCAGTACCCGATTCCAATCATGATGATCTTTTCAGCTTTTGATAGTTTTGGAACCATTGATATGTGGGGATTTGTCATATTTGCAACAGTTGGTGGTGCCGCTCTTGAAATTGGCCATCAACGTTTTGACTTAGAAAGAGACAAAAGCACCGATACAAAGACTTTTGGCGTGAGGCAAGGACACAGGAGTATGGACAGGATATATAAGATGTTTGTTTACTTTGATATGATCTCAATGGTTGGAATAATAGTCATCATGACTCTTGAACTACGACTAGCCAGTATTTATGGTCAAAATTATGTCATGTTGCCACCGTTACTAATATATTTATTTTTGGCTTTGATGGTGATTAAGAAAATGATAAACGAGAAGACACCCTTAGTGGATCCTTACTACGTAGAAGGAAGAAATGATATCTACAATATTACCTATACATTATTCCCAAATGTATTTCTGCCCTTTTATCTATCATGTGCAGTATTCGTTAATTATCCCGTATTTATAGTCTTTATCGTAATCTTCTTGCTATTTACTTTTGTTACTTTTCCCAAAGCAAATTTTACGTGGCCATTTATAGTGGTTTATGATGAATTAAAAAAAACAATAAGGGTAGGATGATTCTTAAGAATACATTTGGTATTTTGGATAAAGCCTATACAAAGAAGTGCTGAAATGTAGTTCTTTTGGCAAATTGGATATTCTGTGAAATTATCTAAAAGGTGACATGGAAGAAACAACTCTTGACTCGAAACCTTTGCATAACCTATCAAAAATTGGCAACCCGGATCGTATTGTGGGGGGAAAGCAAACCCCTCATATTATAATTCAACATGATAGAAAGTAATAAGTAAAAAGCTCCTGAAAATATAAAATAACTAATTGGAATTACTTGATATTCAGGGAACTTTATGCCATATTTTCCTTTAAAAATGAGATAAAACCACTGAGGAAAATATGGGGTATAAGAAGATAGATAAAACCGTCAGCTTTGCTGAACTCTCCCTGCTCAGTTCAATAGAAAATAATCGCAGCGTAAAGATGATGGAAAGGATCAATAAGTCAGTGAACTGGAAAAACATAGAGGCCTTATTGCTAGAACACTATCATATTGGCCAGAGCCATGAAGGAGCTGATGCCTACTCCCCATTGATGCTATTAAAATGTATGTTGCTTCAGAAATGGTTTCATATCCCATCGGAACCTGAACTTGAAAACCAGATAAACGATAGGACATCCTTCAAAAAGTTCTTAGGCCTTTCCTTTGATAAACCCTCTCCTGATCATTCCACCTTCTCTCGATTCCGCAGCAGACTATCCAAAGAGGCCATGATCCAGCTCAACAATGAGATCCTTCTCCAGTTTGCCCATAAGGGTCTTTCCATCAATGAAGGCATAGCGATAGATGCACGACTGGTGAAGTCAGCAAGTAGGCCTATGAGCAATGAAGAGAGAAGGAAGCTTAAGAGAAAGAGAGAAACTTCTGAGTGGAAAGGAGACAAAAACGGTAATCCTCTCAAGTTTTCAAGGGATCTGGAATCAGATTGGACGATAAAGAATGATACACCTCACTATGGACTGAAAGAACATGCCTCAGTGGATGTACAGAGTGGTTTTGTTTTGGCTACAACGCTGACTCGTGCATCTGAACATGATTCGAAGTATTTCCCTTATCTGACGATAGCGAGTTGTCATACTAAAGATCCTATCAAAAAGGTGTATGGAGATAAGGGATATTATGGGCATCCCAATCGAGCCTTTCTCCATATGAATGGAATCAACGACGGAATCATGCGGAAAGATACCACCACTGCCAAACTTACTGAGTTAGAGATAAAAAGGAATAAGAAGATATCCAAGAAGCGATACATTGTTGAACAATACTTTGGACTGAGTCATTTAAATGATGGAGCATGCAGGGCCAGGTTTACCACAATGCTAAAAAACATCTGGGATACCATGTGCAGGCAGACCTGCCCTGTGAAATGCGTAGCATATTTCTCTGGGGTAGCGTTCAATATGTTTCGGGGCTCTAAGTTGTTGGCTAATGCATAACGATAATAAAGAGGTATGCCCGCACACAAAAAGAAGGCATACCGAGACAAGGGAAAGCCCATATGGGTTTATTAAAGGAAGTTATAGGGAGAAAGAAAATCTCATTTATATAGATTGCAACTGAAGAATTAATCGACAATTTTTGTAAAGAATTGTCATTTCAAGGGCAGTTTACTCATTGTGTGGAAAATTCAAAGGTCTCAATAGCGATACAAATGGAGCTTGGCATAAAGGTAAAGGAGGTAGTAGCTGCATAATGGAAAAAATGTTCTGCTACAGAATTTCAACTAAAAATGGGGATTGAGTCTTTGTTTTTCGAAAAAAGTAAATCGATAAGGTGCGTCGCCATGAAAAAATTGAGGGAAATATTTGTCCTAGTCGTCTTAATTAGTATCTTATCATCTTCTTTTGCTGGAGCTGAGTTATTAAGAAGAGATGATTTTCGTGATAGGAAGTCCTGGTGGTTTTGGTATTCACTCTGTACAGATGCTCCCTGGGTCCATAATGGAGTACTTCATCTTTATCTTCCTTCCGCTACTGGATCTCGTGAATGTGGGTCCGGTATCGGCGCGTATGGATCTCAGGATAATATCTTCGGAAACTATACAGCTATCATGAGAGTTAAGACATTGACTCCTATGAGGGCTGGAACCAGGGGATGGGGATTTTGGGACTTTCAAAATCCATGGCCGGGTGACTTATCGTATTCGGACTATAATTGGTTTATGAGACAGTACGATCCTTTTGACTCATCACAAACTTGGTGGCTAGCCAATATTAGGAATGAAGAAACCAACTCACATAGCTATGCTGACCTTGAATCTTTGGTCGATGAGAGCGATTGGCACATCTACAAGATCGAAAGACATCCAGAATTTATTGCGTTTTATGTTGACGAAGTTCTTGTTCATTACACAGATTCGGTCCACACTGAAGACTCACAGTCTCTCCACATTTGGATAGATAATTTTATATACTCGTGGGATATAAGTCTCCCAATTGAAAGAAGAGATTTTAACGAACCAAGTGCACTGGTTGTAGATTTTGTAGAAATCTACGATGGCCAGTTAGGTTCGTCTCAGTCTCCGGCTGGATCCCTTTTATTGAAAGAAATGCCAAA
>JGI10211J34971_10002201_pt1 | contig 16013 bp, 13 predicted proteins | sample Etolagsediment_FD_34971 | JGI IMG/M metagenome (IMG submission 34971) | reverse complement strand
GAGACGGCATCCGATATCGATGAAAAATGACATAGCGCGACTCTAACAGAGAGCGGCTGCTTTGTCTCTTTTGTTTTACATTACGCAGTTTCCGGTCTACACTCTGGAAAACATGAGGGCGGTTCCGTCCGGTTCCGTCCGTAAAACAAAGGAGAACTCTATGAAAAGAGTATTGATGTTCGGGCTTCTTGGCGCTCTGCTGGTAGCCGTGGTTTTTGTGGGGTGCGCCAAAAAAGAAGAGGCACCGACGGCCGCCGCAGCGGCCGATACCGTCGAGCAGGTCCGGGTGGTTCTGTATGTGAACGGAACGCTGGGCGACAAGTCCTTTTTTGATTCCGCCGCGCGCGGCCTGGAGATGGCTCAGGACGAGCTGGGTGTTTTCGGAAAGGTCGTTGAGGGTGGCTACGATCCGGCCAGATGGGAACCGGACATCGCACAGTTATGCGACGGAGACTGGGATATCGTTATTGCCGGTACGTGGCAGTTGCAGGAATATCTTGAAAAGTATGCCCCGATGTATCCCGACAAATACTTTTTCACTTATGACACGAGCGTCGATTACAGCAAACCCGGTCTGGACAACGTCTACTCGATCCTCTACAGCCAGAATGAAGCATCCTTCGTAACCGGTGTCCTCGCGGCGCTCGTTACCCAGTCGGATATGCCCGCCGCCAACGAGGCGCTTTCCGTCGGTTTCCTGGGCGGAATGGATATCTCGGTTATCAACGACTTCAAAGTCGGATATGAAGAGGGCGTTGCCTACGTGAATCCCGCGATTGACGTAAAAGTCGCATACGCCGGTGCATTCTCCGACCCCGCGAAGGGTAAAGAGCTGACCCTGGCCATGTACGACCAGGGAGCGGACATCATCTTCAACGTAGCCGGCGAAACGGGCCTTGGCGGTCTGGACGCGGCGAAAGAGCGGGAACGCTACGCACTGGGTGTCGACTCGGACCAGTATCTGCTGTTCGCCGACAGCGACCCGGACAAAGCGCAGTGGATCGTCACCTCCATGATGAAAAACGTGGACCTTTCCATCTATCGTGCAATTGAAATGCACGTTGCCGGTACGCTTCCGTACGGTTCCGCAGAGGTTCTGGGATTCGCGGAAGGCGGCGTAGGCGTTGCACAGAACGCCAACTTCGATCGCCTGGTACCCGCCGAGTACAAGGCGACTCTTGCTGAAGTTGAAGCCAAGATTGTCAGCGGAGAGATCTCCGTCGGCACCGCATTCGGGAACTGACCCGACGTAACAGGCTGGAAGCGGGCGGCATCGTGCCGCCCGCGTTCTTTTTACGCAGGAACATATGAACGAAATTCTGCAGGTGAAAAATCTGTTAAAAGTCTATCCCGACGGAACCGTCGCCAATCGCGACGTCAGTCTGGACGTGGAAGAAAATTCGATTCACGCGATTGTCGGTGAGAACGGTGCCGGCAAATCCACGCTGGTCAAAACCATTTTCGGTATTGAACAGCCGCAGGAAGGCACGATTCTGTTTCGGGGAAAACCGGTGGATATCCGCAACCCGAATCAGGCGATCGCTCTGGGAATCGGCATGGTTCACCAGCACCTCATGCTGGCGCCCGATCTTTCGGTCGCCGAAAATATGGTGCTCGGGGTGGAACCGATCCGCAGATCGATCTTCCTGGATTCCGAGAAGATGGTCGCCGTGACCGAGCAGATTTCTCGCGAGAACGGTCTTGACGTGCCGGCCGGAAAAAAGATCCGGGACCTGCCGATCGGCGTGAAACAGCGGGTGGAAATCCTGAAGGCGTTATTCCGGAATGCGGAACTGCTGATTCTGGATGAACCGACGGCCGTACTGACTCCACAGGAGACGGAACTGCTGTTCAAGACGCTGTTCCGCCTGAAGGAAAACGGCAAGACGATCCTTTTTATCTCGCACAAACTTCACGAGGTCAAACAGATTGCCGATCGGGTTACCGTTATGCGCGATTCGCACGTGGTAACAACGCGCGACGCGAAAGAGCTGACCGAACACGACATCGCCTATCTTATGGTGGGCCGTGATATCAGCCACGACCGGCTGCCAGAAAGTCCCGGGATCGGGGATGTCCGGCTGGCGGTGAAAAATCTGTCCTATACCGATGAAGAGGGTCTGCCCCTTCTCAAACAGATAAGTTTTGACGTCCGGGGTGGCGAAATCCTCGGTCTTGCCGGGGTTGAGGGAAACGGCCAGACGCCGTTGATTAACGCGCTTACCGGTCTTCTTGACGGTATTTCGGGTGAGATCTCGATTTCCGGTTCCTCTATTGCGGGCCGGACGCCTCGGCAGATACGGGAAAAGGGCCTCGCTCACATTCCGGAAGACCGTATGGAGAACGGTATCGCGGATATTGCGAGTCTGGAGGAGAATTTCATCGTCGACCGGTACTTCAAAGCGACGTTTTCACGCCGGCTGCGGCTTCTCTGGAAAGAGATTGGTGACCACAGTCGCGATCTCATCAGGCGATTCAACATTCTTGCACGGAGCAGCAGGACGGCCGCCGGCTCCCTTTCCGGGGGGAATATCCAGAAGGTCGTGGTGGCGCGTGAATTGTCGAGCAACCCCGATGTGATCATTGCCGCACAGCCGACCCGGGGAATCGACGTGGGGAGCGAAGAGATGGTCCACAATCTTCTTCGCGATGCGAGGGACGAAGGAAAGGCGGTCTTCCTGATTTCCGCCGACCTCGATGAAGTCCTGAAACTCTCCTCGCGGGTGATTGTGCTTTACGACGGAGAGATTGTGAAACATTTTACCGATATCGCCGGAATAACCGGACGCGACCTGGGTCCCTATATGCTTGGCGTAAAACGAGAGGAAGGTGCACATGGAACGCTTCGTTCTTAAGTATTTTACGCTCATCCGGACGATAATCGCGATCCTGCTGGGAATGGTTATCTCGGTGGTGCTGATCTACATCATCAGCGAAGTGCCGGGGTATTCGCTCAAGCAGTTTTTTCTGGGCCAGCTTCTCTCCAAATCGCGGCTGGCAAACATTGCCGAGACGGCATCGCCGATGATTTTTACCGGCGTTGCGATCGCGATTGCATTCCAGGCGCGACAGTTCAACGTCGGTGCGGAGGGTGCGTTCTATCTGAGCGCGGCGGTCGCAACGGCGTTTGCCGTTTCCACCGCAATGCCGGCAGTTTTCCATGTGCCGCTGACGCTCATGGTTGCCGCGGCGGCCGGAGCCGTATTCGGTTTCGTCCCCGGGTATCTGAAGGCAAAGTTCCACGCGAGCGAGCTGGTGGCCAGCCTCATGATGAACTACGTTGCGTACTACCTGGGGCTCTACCTGATCAACCATCACTTTCGGGACAAAGACGCGGGATTTCTCGTTTCTCTCCGGTTGCCGGAAACCGCGTGGCTGGCACAGGTAGCGGTCGGTACGCGGCTCCACTGGGGAATCCTTCTCTCACTGATAACCGCGCTGCTGGGGTATTACTTCCTCTATCACACCACCACCGGGTATGAGATCCGGACGACGGGAAATAACCGGAACTTCGCGCGGTTCGGCGGTATCAATGTGATCAGGATCATCATCCTGTCACAGGTGATTATGGGCGCGGTAGCCGGTGTCGGAGGGATGACCGAGGTAATGGGCATTCATCGCCGCTTCAACTGGCAGATGACTCCCGGGTACGGGTGGGACGGGGTGGTCGTAGCGATTATCGCACGAAACCATCCGCTGCTCATCATTCCGGCGGCGATTTTTCTCTCGTATATGCGCGTCGGCGGCCAGGTCCTGAACCTGATGTCCGATGTACCCAGCGAACTCGTTTCGGTGATCCAGGCGGTCATCATCATCCTGATTACCGCGGAGGCGTTCCTGAAACAGTGGAAAGACCGGATCACGATCCGGCAGGCGGCACGCGAGGAGGCGGTACATGAGTCCGCTTCTTAGCAGTATTCTTTCTCCGGAGTTCGGCTACGCGATTTTGCGGGTGATGACGCCGTTGCTCTTTCCCGCGATAGGGGTCGCCTTCAGCGAGCTTGCGGGAACGGTCAATATCGCCCTTGAAGGGATCATGCTCATGAGCGCCTTTACCGGTGTGATCGTGAGCGCGTATACCGGAAGCCTCTGGCTCGCGTTGATTGCCGGTATTGCGGCCGGAGTCCTGATGGCGTCGGTCCTGGCGTTTTTTCACCTTCGGCTGAAAGCGGATATCATCCTGGGCGCAATCGCGTTGAACATGTTCGCCAGCGGAATGACGATTTTTCTCCTGTACCTGATTACCGGGGACAAGGGCAGTACAAGTTCGCTTACCAGCATGGTGTTCCCCGAGGTCGAGATCCCGCTGTTGCGCGCTGTTCCCGTGCTGGGACCGATGCTCAGCGGCCATAATATTCTTACCTACGTGGCGCTGTTGTCGGTGGTGCTCTTTTACGTGATCATTTTCAAGACGCCGTTGGGACTCAGAATCCGGGCGGTGGGCCAGAACCCGCACGCCGCCGAATCGGTGGGAATCAACGTGAACCTGGTTCGCTGGTATGCGCTGATGCTCAGCGGGTTTTTTGGCGCGTTGGGCGGCCTCTACCTGTCAATGGGGTATGTCTCGTGGTTCAGCCGGGACATGACCGCCGGACGAGGGTTTATCGCCATCGCGGCGGCAACGCTTGGCGGCAACCTGCCTGTCGGGACGTTTATCGCCTCGCTCTTTTTTGGCCTGGTGAACAGTTTTGCCATCTATATCGCGGCAATCAATGTACCGAGCGAACTCATTCAGCTCATTCCGTACGCGGTCACCGTAATTGCGCTGGCCGTGTACTCGGTACGCTCCGCGCGCCGTAAGCAGAAACGCGCCGAGGACGACGGCTGATGGCAATTCCCGTCTTTCTGGACTGCGACCCCGGGCACGACGACATGATGGCGATAATGCTCGCCGTCGCGAGTCCTGATATCGACCTGTTGGGCATTACCACCGTCGCCGGCAACCAGACCGGCGACCGGACCTGTGACAACGCGGGGCGCGTGCTGACGCTTATTGCCCAGACGCAGATTCCCCTGGCGCGGGGAGCTGACGGCCCGCTGTGCCGCGAACTGGTTACCGCGCCCAAGTTCCACGGGAAGTCGGGCCTGGACGGGGCGCCGGTCCCCGAGTCGGCAGTGCGGCTCTACGACGGGCCGGCTGTCGAGCTCATGGCGCAGACGATTCTGAACCACCCCGAACCGGTAGTACTTGTTCCCACCGGCCCGCTTACCAATGTAGCGCTGGCTCTGCACGCGTATCCGGCGCTGGCGGGCCGAATCCGGCGAATCGTCCTCATGGGCGGCGGCGTGCATGATTCCAATACCACGCCCGCGGCCGAGTTCAACATCTACGTCGATCCCGAAGCGGCCGCTGCGGTCTTTGCCGGCGGCATCCCGATCACGATGGTCGGCCTGGACGCCACCAACAAAGCGGTGCTCGATTACCGGCAGATCGCCGAACTCGAGGCGATGAACGGGCCCGTTTCGGGCGTGGTCGGGCCGCTGATGCGGTTTTTCGCGGGGGCCAACGATGAGCTGTTCGGTATCAAGGGCGCCCCGATCCACGACGCATTGGCGGTCGCAGTTGTGGCGCACCCCGAAATAATCACGGGAGGGGACTACCACGTCGCAATCGAGACTCACGGCGAGTTCACCCGGGGCGCGACGATTGTAGATTTGTACGGCGTAACCGGCCGCCCTCCCAATGCGCGGGTTGCATTGGGCGTGGACCGCGACCGGTTCATCGCCATGATGATTGAAGCCGTACGTTACCTTGACCGGACCGTTACCGGACCGTAAGCTCCCGCACGTATTCACTCAGCGCGTTTTGTGCGGTTGTTTCGGCCGTACGTGCGCGTTCGATTTCCGGGCCAAGTTCTTCCAGCCGATCTTCCTGCGCGCTCAGTGTGGATGCGTACCGCCGGTAGAGTGAACTGTCACGATCCAGCGCACCCATGTTTCCACGGATTCGTTCCTGATCCCGATAAATCGTCGCTTCCTCATTCTCGAGAGTTACCCGTGTGCTGCGGGTAGTGTCGAGGCGGCGGCGCAAGTCCCTGATATTTTCAAGTGCGCGGCGCACTGCCGGAGATATGAGTCGCTGCGAGATGTACACGCCGATCTGCGAATCGTTCATGTTCAACACTGCCGACCGCTCGTCCCGCCTCTGTTGTTCGACGACCGGGACGATCCCGGTGGTATTCCCGGAAATCGCGTGGGTGAACCGGTACGAACTGTCCGTCGTTTCGGAAGGATTCGGTGAGACCAGTTCCCACCCCGACGCGCGCGGGTGAACGATCAGGAGAGAACCTTCGGCGTCCGGAGCGCTCTCAATCGAATAGACGGTAGTTTTCTGTCGTCGACGCTGCACTTCAAGGACTCCATCGACAATCCGGATGAAGACGATCTCTTCGGGTTCCAGATTCGATTCGGTGCGAACGCGGCTCTTCTGGTCAACGGCGTAGGTGACCATCCGTTCTTCGCCGGCGGGAATCGACGAAACGCGGGAGTCTCCCCCGTACGTGTTTCGGTCGAGGATCATCACCGGCCCGGCCGGGAGGAGGCTTCCGGTATCGTTGGTGAACGTGATACCGGAGAGGGGACGGGTGGCGAGTACGGCTGCATCAAATACCGAGATGCGGCGCGCCGATACGTCCTCGCTGACAATAGGTATCATCGCAGAGGTCCCGCGATTCAGGGTGACCGGCTCCCGCATTCGGTACAGAGCGAACGATGCGGTATCGGTCGTGGCCGTCTGCGCCTGGACTCCGCCGCCGAAGGCAATACCGTCCGCGTATGCGTTGTCCCGCATGCCGGACAGCGCCTCGGAGGGCGCCGGTGCGCTGCTCATTGCGCCGGGGGAAGGCGCGCGGCGGGGCGCGACACCGTCATACGCCGGCGCAACGACGTTTGGTCCCGTTTCATAGGCGATGCGAGGCCGGTCGCGAAAAATCGACGTGTAGAGATCCATATAAAAACTGGACGGGTTCCCGGCGACGAGGTTGAGTTCCACATCGATCCAGTCGGTAGTGGTTGCATTATCCACGTGTGCCCACCCCTGGAGCAGCGCGGAGTCCGTTTTCGCGGCGAGACGATAACTCGTTTTCCAGACCGGGACGACGCGAATGAATTGTACGCGGACTCGACGTTCACCGGTGCCGGAGAACTCGATCCGCAACTCGCGTTCACGGTCGTTTTTCGCGTCCGAGAGAACCGAGAGCGCGGCCAGTATCTCCTCTTCAAGCGCACGGTCCGCCAGGTGAAGCTGGTGAATCGCAGAACCGGAAATCAGGCGGAAACCGGTGGCGGAGAGTACGCCGACTGCGTAATCGTCGCCGTCGGAACGCTCTTCAATAGTTGACAGACTGCCGGCGATTACCTCACCGTCGGCGGTTGTAAGCGTCAGTTCCTGACCGCGGAGTTGCCGGAGGAGCGCGACGTACGAAAGGTTCGACGAGACGTCTATCGGGTAGCGCTGCAGTCGTTGAGCGAGCGATTCGGCCGCATCATATCGTGCGATGGTGACCTGACCGCCGTCCAGATCGGCTACGGTCATTGTTCGAATGGTATCCGCCATCTCTTCGGGCCGGACGGAGAGCCGAAACTCATCATCGCCGTTGACGACTCCTTCGTACTCAAACAGACCCACACCACTGGTATAGAGCCAGATGCGCGTCAGGGTGATTTCGGAGGCCGAGGCATCCTGGAACCCCCATACGAGGGTCGCGATTATGAGCGTTACGGTGGAAAGCGTGCGATTTTTCATCCGTTCAGTGTACGCCTACCCGTGTTTCACGGCAATCGGATAGTATTGACGAATATGATAAAAACAGTAATGTATAGGCACGGAGGAAAACGGGATGGGTCTTTTTACAAAGCGAATGAGTGTTGATTTTGCGGTAGCCGAGATGAACTGTCCGCATTGCGAGCAGAAGATAAAAACCGCAACAGAGAAGATACCGGGAGTGACGCGGGCAAAAGCCTGCAGTACGACAAAACTCCTCCGCCTCGAGTATTCCGGCTCGGTGCCACCGGATGTGGACGCGGTAAACCGCGCTCTGATCGGCAGCGGATACGTCGCGACGATTCAGTAACGATCGGAAATACCGTCACAATAGACCTCTGCAAGGATTACCGCTTCCCATAAATCGATGCGCGCGGCGGCCATTTCATTATTTCGTGTGACAAGGGAACGTTTTGCATCGGTCAGTTCGGAAAAACGGACTCTGCCTTCTGCCAGGAGCTCCCGGGTCTGTTCTACGCGTATCCCGTCGTTACGAACGATCGACTCGATCATGCGCAGCTCCGTTTCGACTGCTTCGATGGTAACGCGGCGCTGAGCTGCCCGGGATACCGTTTCTGCGTACATTTTCTGCTCGTCGAAGACGCTTTTCCGGTGGCCGGCTGCGAGCGCCCGTCGGGAGGATTCGGCGGTCCGCAAGGCGCCGGGTACCCGTACCGAAAGTTCAATCGAAACGGTCCGATTCTGCCGGTTTCCGAGCACTTCCGCCCAGTTCCGGCCCCAGTGCGCGGTAGTTCCGTCGGACGAAACGACCGATGCCCGAACCGCGATTTCAGGCCGGAAACCCGCGCGCTGCTGCTGCCGCTCCAGTTCCCGATGCGATTCGCCCAGCCATCGGGTCCACGATTCGATCGGGTATGAGGAATCGGCACACCGCTTCGCGCGCTCCAGGCGTGAGCGGGTAACCGAGGGTACCGGAAAGGCGAAATCGGTCCCGGTGAAACTCTCGTTTCCACGAATCTCGCTTGAGAACCGGATCAGGAGCGAACGGATCGTGTTTCGCGTCCGTATCTCTTCAATGGCTATCGTCGCGCGTTCGTCTTCTACGACCCGGATATCGGCCAGTGTTCCTGAACCGCGCCGGTACTCTTCCTGCGCATACGCAAGAGCCTCGGCGAGTATCGCGTCATGGTTTCGAAGCATCGTGAGCTGTGCGTGTGCCCTGCACAGCGATGCGTAGTACTCCGCCCATCGAATTATCACCGCTCTTCGCTCCTGTTCGCGGGTGAGCGCGGCACGCTCGATGTCGAGTGCGGCAAAACTCATCTCGGGAAAGGGCGCATCTCCCCGAGCAGGTATCGGCTGCGTCCAACCGACCGATATATCAAGTACGCGGTGGAGAATTTCACCTTCGTCGATCTCCCGGAAGGTTGAGGTGATCGTGGTTGTCCCGGTGATCCGACCGGAATAGGGCAGCATCTGCGCCAGTGATACCGAAACATTCACTTCCGGTGCTTCTATCCGCGACCAATCGGGCGACCGAACGAGTATCGTCTGGAACTCAGGGAACGCCATTCGTTCCTGTCGAAGGAGTCGGTACGAATGCTCCGCAGCCTGCAGGTCGAGTTCGGCTGCCAGAAAATCCCAGGAGAGCGGTACCGACTCCCGGACGGGACTCCAGTCTATCCTCTGCTGGCCGAAACCCCGAGCGCCTATGACCCCCATGAGTACGATAATGCCAAGAAAGCGTCCGTTCATTGTCGATTCCGGAAGTCCATGAGGGCCAGCAGAAAGGAAAGTACGCTCTTTCGACGCCGCACGATGCGCGCCTCTCCGTCCATACCGGGCTGGATCGTAATGTTCACCGAGCGGGACTTGTTCCTGACGGCGGCGGAAATCGACCCCTCGAGTTCAAATACCGGAGGGCCGTTCCCGGAGACGTGCGCATCGGCGGGGACGGTGATAATCGTTCCTTGCGCGTATCCGAACTCGGAAGGGGGGAGGGCAAAGAAGTGTATCCGTACCGGCGAGCCGGGGCGTATTCCTGCAATATCACGAGCCGCCAGAGAGATCTTTACGCGTACCATTTTTTCGTCCACCGGAACGACCTGCAGAATGTACTCGTCCTGGGCGAGGCGGTCTCCTTCATTCAGGTCGCGCTGGAACTGCACCGTTCCGCGTACCGATGAGAGGACGTGCGATCGTTCCCGGCGGCTGACGAGGGCCCGGAAGTCGCGCTCCTTTGCCCGGAGCTCCCCTTCCCGATCGGCGATATCGGCGAGGATTCCGGCAATTCCCGATTCGCGATACTGGTCATGTTCGACGGAGATCAGAGAAATCTCTGCCTGAAGCTGCTCTATCGCTTCGCGGTTCGCATAGAGACCGGGCGTCCCGGACTCATTCCGCAGACGGCGTGTTTTCTCCTCGAGCTGGAGTTCATAGTGACGCAGGGCCAGGTGGTACTCGGCGACCCGATGGGAAAACTCCGGATCGGTTATCGGTTGAGCGGGTGTTCCGGTAAACGCCTGATACGCGAGGCGGAGTTGTTCCAGCCGCAGGGTATCTTCGGCGATCTGCGGTTCCAGAACGGCGAGTTGCGCGTCGGTCTCGGATGTGTCGATTTCGTAGAGCAGGGCGCCTTCCGCGACCGATGCACCGTCGGTACACGCTACCGTCCGGACGGTACCGGCTACGGGGTTCAAAACGGTACTGACGCGCTCCAGGGGCCGGACGGTGACGCTTCCGCGAACGATCTCTTCAATCTCGAACACGGCCGCCCAGACGAGTACGGTTATAAACAGAAGGAGCAGGACCCACAACGCGAGGCCCGAAGTCCACGGTCGTCGTGCTTCGTAGTATTCACGCGAAACACCGAGTCGGTCGGCGGGAAAAAGGAGTGCGCTCATACGGGACTTTGAGCGGACCAGAGTTCCGCGTACCGACCGCCGGTTTCCAGCAGTTCGGCGTGGGTTCCCTGCTCGGTCGTTTTTCCCGATTCCAGAACGAGAATCCGGTCGCACGTTGCTACCGTACTCATTCGGTGGGCGATGATCAGGATCGTTACGCCCATACGGGAGAGTTCGTCCAGAACGCTCTGGACCGCTTGTTCGGTCGTCACGTCAAGCGCACTGGTTGCCTCATCCAGAACGAGGATTCGCGGCCCGCCCAGAAGCGCGCGCGCCAGGGCAATTCGCTGTTTTTCTCCGCCCGACAATGACGAGCCGCGTTCCTGAACCATCTCCTGATACCGTTCCGGCAGCTCCATGATAAATTCATGCGCCCCGGCGAGTACGGCCGCTTCGATGACCTGTTCGAATCGTGCCCCCGGGTTATGCAGGGCGATATTATCCGCAATCGTGCCGGAAAAGAGGGTGAGTTCCTGCGGGACGTATCCGATAATCTCCCGGAGGCGGTGCGTCCGGATATCCTGGATGTTGTGACCATCGAGGTGAATGGAACCCGCGGTCGGCGTGTACATTTTCAGAAGGAGTTTGGCGACCGTAGACTTTCCGCTTCCGGTCGTTCCGACGATTCCTATCCGCTCACCGGCGGCGACGGAGAAACCGACCGCCGACAGAACCGGCCGCCGTGTCCCGTACCGAAAATCGACATTCCTGAACTCGATTGAACCGTGGATCGATTCGGGTTCAAGCCGATTTGACGCCGTCTGAGGTACCGATTCCGATTCCGGCGGGAGGTCGAGGATCTCGATTATACGCTGTGCGGCGACCGATGCGCCCTGGAGTGCCGGTTGCAGGGTGAAAAGGTTCTCCAGCGAAGAGGTGAAGTATCCGGCCAGCGCATTAAAACTGATGAGCTGTCCGAGCGTGATCTCGTTTTTCAGGATCAGCCCGGTTCCGATCCAGAATATCAGGATCTGGCCCAGCCCGTCGACGAAACCGAGGGCAACCCGCTGAACGGTGCCGAAAACCTCAAGTCGAAAATCCTGCCGGATCGCTTCAACCAGCCGCTGTTCACCCTCGACAAACGAAAGCTCCTCGGCGTTCATGCTTTTGATCGTAAACATTCCCGACATCACCTCGGTGATGTGCGACTGACCGGCGGCGTCAAGCGCCATATATCGTCGATGGTTCCGCTCGAACGGGTGTACAAGAGACAGGACTATCAGAATCGCTACCGGAACGGGAGCCAGTGCTACCAGGGTCAGAATCGGGCTCTGCATCGCCAGAAAAACCCCGATCCCGAATACCAGAACGGTATCCATCACTACCGAAAGCGTTACACCGGAGAGGACGTCGCGGATTGCCGAGATATCCTGAAGCCGGGTCATGATCTCTCCGACTCGTCGTCGATCAAAAAAACTCATAGGCAGGTGGAGAACGTGGTGGAAATACGCAAAGACGATACTCAGATCGATCCGGTTTCCAATATGCGCGAGACTCAGCCCGCGTAACAGCCCAAGAACGCTCCGGAATACCGTAACGCCGACCATCGCCAGAGACACGGCGACGAGTGCGCGGTTCATGGCGCCCGGTACGACGTGGTCTACCAGAAAACGAAAGTAGAAAAACGTTCCCAGACCCAGTACAAGCAGCAGAACCGAAGCGATACTTACCTCGATAAGGGCGGTAACGTGCGGCTTGAGAACGGGCGCAAACCGCAATAACGGCCGGTCGGACGGGGTCGATCCGGGACGAAAGTCGGGCGTCGGTATCAGAACGACGAATATTCCCGACCAGATGTGCGCGAATTCGTCGCGGGTCATGCGGACGCGGCCGTGCGCCGGGTCAACGATACCCAGCGTACGCCTGCCGATCCGGTAGACCACAACAAAATGGAGGAGACCGTTTTGTTGGACGTGGGCAATAAAAGGAACGGGAGTATGGGTTTCGAACTCGTCCATCGTCCCTTTGAAACCGCGAGCCGAGAATCCCAGCGAACGGGCTCCCTGGATGAGGCCCTCAATATTGGTGCCGGAAGTATCGGTTCCGGCCGCTTCCCTGATACGCGTGAGCGACGTTGCTTTCCGGTGATAGCGCCCGATCATGGAAAGACAGGCGGGACCGCAATCTGTTTCGTCGTGCTGTTCTACGAACGGGAAGCGTCGGAACACGGATAATTCCTTATGATTCCTGACCCGACCTGGCCAGCCGGAATCCGACGGACGGATATGGAAAATACGCCCACACGAGCTTCCGTTCGGCGGGATGCACGTCCACGGCTTCATGATGGAACAGATAATACTGGCTCCGAACGACACGCCACCCCGGCATCGGCTCGACCAGAAGGCCGTCACCGTCATAGATTATGCTTTCCGCGGGACCGGGGGGATTTCGCTCCGGCGACATCCGGTAATAGTCCACATGATAAAAATCCCAGCAGTATTCAAGGGCGTTTCCGTACATGCCGTACAGTCCGAGCGAAGAGACCGCGCCTTCGCGTATCGGCATCAGATGGTTCGATTGTCCGTTCTGGCGCGCGATTTCCTGGAGCCGCGCCGGCGCAAAACTTTCCTGGCGGGGCCCTCCTCTGGCAGCGTATTCCCATTCCGCTTCGGTCGGTAGACGGTACCCGTCCGCGGTAACATCCCATTGTAAAGCCCATTCCGGTTTCTGTTTTACGAATCGATAAACGGGTTCAAGCCCTTCGGACTCACTGAGCCAGTTGCAGAAGTGAATTGCCAGTTCCCAGTTCAAACCGGTGATTGGCCAGTCATCGGGGCGGTCTTCGTTCAACCGGTGGTCCGGGTTGCCGGAATACTCGTTTTTCCATAGAAACGGGAGGCCCGTTTCCTGTAAGAATCGGCGGAAAATTCCCACGGTGACTTCGGTTTCGCCGATCCAGAAGCTGGATATTGAAACGTCGTGTTCGGGGGCATCCTGGTAACGACTGTCGTTTGCACCCATGGTGAAGGTGCCGCCCTGGATAAAGATCATGGCGGGTTCTTCGGAGTACAGAATTCCGGCGATGGTGATGGTGAGTACTATTCCAATAGATACCGTTTTTTTCATGTGATGAGACCTCGTGTTACCGTCGGTGAGCGGTCAGCGGTATTACCGCTGCTACGTGATATGAGTCCTGGATCCGGCGACCTCCGGCAGACCTCCGGTTCGGATCCAGTGAGTCGACATAGGTGAGACTTTTTGAACCGTAATTGCCGACGACGAAGTGGGTGGAGCCGTTGTCGTTCTCCAGCCGGAATATTACCGCACCGATGTCCGAGCCGTTTTTCATTTCGCGCCGGTACTGGTCTACACTGATGGTTGCAAGTCTGCCGTCGGATGTGGCCGCCGCTTCGTAATAGACGTTGCTGCCGCTCGCAATCGCGGCGTTCATGCTGGTGGTATTGAAAATGTACGGTGAACCATCGGCGGGGTTTATCGATCTATCGGCAATCGACTGGTTCACGAACGACTCCAGTTCTCCTTCGGTGAACCCTCCCGGCGCATTCCGAAAGAGGTTCGCGATTGCAGTCGTCAAACATGACTGATTGCCCCGGAAGCCAAAGTGATTTTCAAACGCGGTCTGGTCAAGGACATTTCCCCGGAAAAGCCCTCCATTTCCGGAACGGCCGCGGTCGTCGTTTGTCTCCCCCGATCCCCTTCCCACGAGTCTTCGGACGCCGGTAGCGACCCGTTTTGCGATTGGGGCTTTCCGGACCGTGGTTTCTGCCCGGCGTGATTTTGGCGCGTTCCGCGTCGATGCAACCGACCGTGATGACGCCCGGGTTGTCTTTTTGCGCGCGCTCGCGCGCGTTTTGCTCTTTCCTCCCGAAGAGCGGCTTTGCGTTCTTCTCGCCCTCCCTCCCCCATCGACATCCATGATCTCGTCGGGAGAGAGTGGTGAGAAACCGTCCCAGTAATTCTGTGGCTTCATAAGCACCTCCTGAAATTGACCAACTCACGATTGGTCTATAGGTAAATAGGAAAAACCGGGCTTCGTGATTGTGGTTTCGAAGGAAAAAGTGAAAAAAGTTTCTTGACAACGGTTTTTGACCGGCGTAGCGTCGAAAGACCATGCTGGAAACCAGACTGTTGCTCATAATTCTGCCGTTTGTGGTCGTTTTGACTGTACTGTTCACGTGGGTAATCGTTGGTTTGGTGTACAGAAGCCGAAGCCACGCGCTCCGTGAGGAGTTAGTGCGGGTAAAAGCCGAAAAACAGGCCGAGACGGAAAAAGTCCAGTGGCTGAGTGCCGCCGAAGAAAAACTGCGGGAAGCGTTCGAGGCGCTTGCATCCCGCGCACTCGAATCCAACTCCCGGCAAATGCTCTATCACAACAAACAGCAGCTGGAGAACCTCGTGAAACCGCTCAATCTGGAACTCGAGAAGCTGGATCGCAACGTCCGCACCCTTGAGCAGAAGCGCGAGGGCGCGTACCAGTCAATGGATACCCAGATCCGTCAGATATCGATGCAGTACCGGAATCTGCAGGAAACGACCACGACCTTGTCGCAGGCGTTGCGCTCTTCGTCGGTCCGGGGACGATGGGGTGAGGTTCAGCTTCATCGGATCGCCGAGATGGCGGGTCTGTCGGAGCACGTCGATTTTGAGGAGCAGAAAGGTACCGGGGAGGGCGGTCGTCCCGATATGATCGTTCACCTCCCGAATGAAGCGATTCTCCCGGTCGATGCCAAGGCTCCCATGAGTGCATATCTCGATGCGATGGAATCCGATGACGCCGTCGTTCGGGCATCGCGCCTGAAGCAGCACGCATCCGCGCTCCGCAAGCACGTGCAGCAACTCTCGCAAAAGGCGTATTGGAGTCAGTTTCCCGTATCACCGGAGTTCGTGGTGCTCCTGGTTCCCTACGAGAGCGGCCTGGCTGCCGCCTTTGCCTCCGACCCGGAACTGCTGGATTACGCCCTGGCAAACAAAGTGGTGATTACCGGGCCGGCGACCCTTCTTGCACTCCTCAAAGTGGTAGCCTACGGGTGGATGCAACTGGAGCTGTCGAAAAACGCGCAAAAAATCGCCGATCAGGGGCAGCAGTTGCTGGATCGGCTGGGGCCGTTCCTTGACCATTTCAACCGGCTCGGCGCATCGCTTGGAACGGCGGTTGACAAGTTCAATGAAGCCGCCGGATCGCTGGAGCGCCGCGTGATTCCAACCGCCCGCCGGCTGAAAGAGCTGGGCGCCGGTACTACTGATCCGCCGGAACCGATTCTGATAGACGGGAAACCGCGGAAACTGGACCGGTAGGGCGGGGCAACGATAGTGTCCTACAGCTTGTGTACGGAATCATCGTATCCGTTTTCGCTCAAGAGAAAACGGGCGATTTCGTCTGTGGCAAGAGTCGATTTGTCACACAAATCTATTCCGGGAAGGAAAAT
>JGI10211J34971_10002199_pt1 | contig 16017 bp, 14 predicted proteins | sample Etolagsediment_FD_34971 | JGI IMG/M metagenome (IMG submission 34971) | reverse complement strand
CTCAGTCTTTTTTTCTATTTTTACTAAACGGAAAAAAGATGAAAAAGATATTAACTCTAAGATGGGAGTATATAGATTTTGAAAATAACTCATATAGGTTAAATCCTAAAAAATACAAATCACACTATTTGCACCCAGCTATCAAAGAGGAGCTTTTAAAGGTTCGTAAAAAAAGTGGACTTATCTATGAAAATGACTTTGATATAGAAACTCCAATACTAAGTGTGGAGGAGCAAAGTTTTAAAGTAAATGAGTATATTCCAGACTTCAATATAGAGATCTTAGAGTTTCTTGTAGAGGAGTTACACGAAAGACAAACATATGGTGAGAGCTACTCAACATATGATAGTAGTAAAAGACAAAAGCCACAACAAAAGCCAACACAAAAACTTATAACAAAACCAACAAAAGTAAGGCCAAATTTAAACATTGGAAAATTTAGTAAAAAAACTTGATTTAGAAAGTCATATAGATAGATTAACATCACTATTTAGTAGAGAAAAAAGTGTAGTATTAGATGGTGATATAAATATACACTATAAAATAATAGAAGAGTTAGAGAGCTATTCTTTAAAAGTACCACCAAAACTTCAAAACCTAAATGAAGCTATTTTGTATCTACAAAAGCAGGGTGTTCTAAAACTTTATGATATATATGAGTTTATAAAGATAATAAACTACTTCTCATATCTAAAAAAATTTGATTTTAGTGGAAAACTAGCAATTTGGATAGATAAGATCATAATACCAACAGAGTTAGAAAACCTAATAGATATCTTTGATACTAAAGGTGAGCTGTCAAATGGCTATGATGAAGATTATGATAGAGTCCAAGCAGCTTTGTATCACAATAGAGATGAGATAAAACAAAAACTTTATAGTGTAATGAACAGTAAAAATCTACAACCATATCTAGTGGACCACCAAGTACACTTAGTGCATGGTGAACAAACTTTGATGGTAAGGGGTGGATTTAACCATGTTGTAAAGGGTAAAGTTTTAGATAGGAGTCAAAGTGGATTTTTCTATATTTTACCACACAGTGTTGCACAGCTAAAAGAGAAACAAGCAGACCTTATCAACCAAAAAGAGCAGATACTTTATGATATCTCAAAAAAACTTTGTTCAGTTTTATCAAAACATCTTATGTTTTTAAAGTTTATAAACAAAGAGTTTGATAGATACGATCACTACCAAGCAAGGATTCAGTTTGCAGCTTCAAATGATCTAAACTTTATACTCCAAAAACAAAATCCAAAATTTGAAAAGTTAGTTGATTTTAAGCATCCTGCAATTAAAGACCCTAAAAGTGTAACAATAGATTTTTCTAAAAATGTAGTTATGATCACAGGTGTAAACGCTGGTGGTAAAACTATGCTTTTAAAGTCTATACTAAGTGCCTCTTTTATGTCAAAGTATCTTATACCATTTAGTTGTGATAAAAAAACAATCATAGGAAATCACAAAAATATCAGTGCTATTTTAGATGACCCACAAAATGTAAAAAATGATATCTCAACATTTGCAGGACGAATGGTGCAGTTTAGTAAACTGTTTGGAAGAGATAATGCAATAGTTGGTGTTGATGAGATAGAGTTAGGAACTGATAGTGATGAGGCGGCTAGCTTATTTAAAGTTATAATTGAGGAGCTTATAAGAAAAAATATAAAGATTATCATCACAACACACCACAAAAGGTTAGCAGCACTTCTTGCGTCAAATCCAAAAGTTGAACTAATAGCTGCACTTTATGATGAGGAGAATAGAAAGCCAACATATCAGTTTTTGCAAGGGACTATTGGTAGAAGTTATGCATTTGAAACAGCTCTTAGATACAATATACCACTAGGGGTTGTAAAAAAAGCAAAAAAGGTTTATGGGGAAGATAAAGATAAGCTAAATGAGCTAATAGAGAGAAGTAGTGAGCTAGAGAGAGAATATAAACACAAAATATCACTTTTAAACCAAAAAATAGAAAAAAATGAGAAGTTAGAGAGAAATCTAAAAGATAAACAAGAATCTTTAGATAAAAAGCTAATAGATGAGAAAGATAAACTAGAAAAACAGTATCAAGATGCAATAGATGAGGTAAAAAGGGCAGTTAAGCTAAATAGCACTAAAGATCAACATCGTATATTAAATGAAGCTCATAAGAAAAAGCAAGCAATTAAGCTAGAAAAAACAGTAGAGCCTATAGAGTTAAAAGTAGGAGATAGGGTAAAATACAACAACACTAAAGGTGAGCTTATATCTATAAAAGGTAAAAAAGCAACTGTACAAACTGATGATGGATTAAAATTGCAACTTCCACTTACTAGTTTAAAAAGAAGTGGAAATATCCCTAAGATAAAGCCAAAAGGTGTGAATATAAGTGTATCAAAACCACAAACTGGTCATGTAAAGCTAGACCTTCATGGTCAAAGAGCAGATGAGGCTGTTGAAAATCTAGATAAGTTTTTATCAGATAGTTTAATAGCAGGATTTGATGAAGTTTTAGTTTATCACGGTATTGGTACAGGTAAACTATCTTATGCTGTTAAAAAGTTTTTAGACACCCACCCTAGTGTTAAGAGCTATCACGATGCAACTGCAAAAGAGGGTGGTTATGGTGCTAAGGTTATAAAGCTTTAGTTTTAAATATATAAATTAATATCTATTTTTATATTATTATAGAAAATGGCTTTTGGTGATTAATCTCTATGTTGGTTAAATAGATATATAGCTATTAAGTGCCTTTAATAGTATTTTGAATAACGCTCATTTTTTAATACTTAATATAAAACTAGATTTTAATTTTGAATAATAGATAAATTGATATAGAAAAAGAGAGAAAATATGGAAAAAAAACTACACCTTGTAAGTTTAGGTTGTACAAAAAATTTGATTGATAGTGAAGTGATGTTAGGGAGACTAAAAGATTACTCAATAAGTGATGATGTAAGTGATGCAGATCTTATCATAGTAAACACTTGTGGATTTATACAAAGTGCAAAAGAGGAGAGCCTTGATACTATCTTTGAGCTTCACTCACAAAGGAAAGAGTCTTCAGTTTTAGTTATGGCAGGATGTTTAAGCCAACGTTATAAAGAGGAGCTTCAAGAGGGGCTAAAAGATGAGGTAGATATCTTTACAGGTGTTGGAGACTATGATATTATAGATAAGTTAGTAGAGGAGAAAAGAAGCCAGTTTAGCCCTAAAGTGTTTTTAGCAACAGAGAAAAATATCAGAGTAGTAACAGGCTCAAACTACCACTCATATATAAAGTTAAGTGAGGGGTGCAATCAGCTTTGTTCATTTTGTGCAATTCCTAACTTTAAAGGTAAACTAAACAGCAGAAGTTTAGACTCAGTAAAAGAGGAGGTTGAGAGTTTAGTATCTCAAGGTTTTTTTGACTTCTCGTTTGTATCTCAAGATAGTAGCTCATATCTAAGAGACCATGGGATAAATGATGGACTAGAACAACTTATAGAGATGGTTGAGTCTATAGAGGGGGTTAAAAGTGCAAGGGTACTTTACTTATACCCATCTACTACAACATTAGAGCTTGTAAAGAAAATAGAGGACTCAAAACTTTTTCATAGCTACTACGATATGCCACTACAACATATCAGTTCAAATATGTTAAAAGTGATGAAAAGGGGGAAAGGTAGTGTAAAACTAAAAGAGCTTATGGATGCTATGAGAGATAGTAAAGATAGTTTTGTTAGAAGTACATTTATAGTGGGACATCCAGGGGAGACCAAAGAGGACTTTAAAGAGCTTTGTGATTATCTAAAAGAGTATAAGTTTGATAGAGCAAATGTATTTAGCTACAGTGATGAGGAGGATACAAAAGCTTATGATATGGAAGATAAAATTGATCAAGAGATGATAGATCAAAGAGCTGAAATATTAGGTGAGATTATAGAGAAGATCACTATAGAGAAACTTGAAGCAGATGTAGGTAAAGTGTTTGATATAGTAATAGATGGTCCAAGTGATGAGCATGAGTATATACTAAGTGCCAGAAAGCTTTTTTGGGCACCAGAGATTGATGGGGAGATCTATATAAATGACTCTGAACTTGAGGGTGAACTGAGTGTTGGTAAGATATACAAAGCTAAAATCACTCAACTTGCAGGGAAAAATCTTTTAGGGACAGTTATATCATAAGTGGAGCATATCAAAAAGTTTAAAGAGCTTATAGAAAAAGAGCAGTTTGTAAAAGCACATGAGATACTAGAGCCATTTTGGTTAGAGTATAAAAAAATTGGAGATAAGCAAAAAGCCTCTTTTTATAAAGCCCTTATAAATGGACCTACATCTATAGCTCTTATATTAAAAAATAGAAGCACAAGAGCCAAAACTATAACATGGGAAGCTTTTAAAAGATATGAGGGGCAAATAGATACCTTTTCTAAAAATGAGAAAGAGTTATTTTTAGAGGTGATAAAACTGATAGAGCAAAAACATAGTGAAGTTATATAAAACTTAACACGGGATTATACTGACTAAAACATAAACTTTTCGTATTTAAACTTAGTTTAGATATAATCGCGAATAATACTACACTAAAAAATAGTGAATTTTAAGGATAGATAGATTGCAAAAAAATATTAGAAACTTTTCAATTATTGCACATATTGACCATGGTAAATCAACACTTGCAGATAGGATAATCCAAGAGTGTGGAGCTATAGCAGATAGAGAGCTTAGTTCTCAGATGATGGATACTATGGATATAGAACAAGAAAGAGGTATCACTATAAAAGCTCAGTCGGTTAGACTTGACTATGTAAAAGATGGTGAGCACTATGTACTAAATCTTATAGATACTCCAGGGCATGTTGATTTTAGTTATGAGGTAAGTAGAAGCTTAGCTTCATCAGAAGGGGCACTTCTAATTATAGACTCAACTCAAGGTGTTGAAGCACAAACAATAGCAAATGTTTATATAGCATTAGAAAATGAGCTAACACTAATGCCTGTAGTAAATAAAATAGACCTCCCATCCGCAGACCCTATGAGAGTTTTAGAGGAGACAGAGGATGCTATAGGACTAGACTGTACAGCACATAATCTAATTAGTGCAAAAACAGGAGTAGGTGTAAAAGATCTAATAGATGCTATTGTAGATACCATACCAGCTCCACAAGGGGACGAAGAAGCACCTACAAAAGCACTTATATACGATAGTTGGTTTGATAACTATCTTGGTGCACTAGCACTTGTAAGGGTGTATGATGGAAGTATAAAAAAAGGTCAGCTTATAAAAACTATGAACACAAAGGTTCAACATCAAGTTTTAGATCTTATGTATCCACACCCAAAACATAAAGTGAAAACTACAGAGATAAAAACAGGTGAGATAGGTATAGTTGTATTAGGACTTAAAACTACTGAAGCTATTGCAGTAGGTGATACTATGACAGATGCAAAAAATCCAACAGCAATTGCTATTGATGGATTTGAACCTGCAAAACCTTTTGTATTTGCAGGTATCTATCCAATAGAGACTGATAAGTTTGAAGACTTGAGAGATGCCCTAGAGAAGTTAAAGTTAAACGACAGCTCAATATCTTATGAACCAGAAAGTTCAGCAGCACTTGGAAGTGGATTTAGAACTGGATTTTTAGGTATGCTCCATATGGAGGTTGTAAAAGAGAGACTAGAACGTGAGTTTAACTTAGAGTTAATAGCAACAGCCCCAACAGTTGTATATAAAGTTGAAACTACAGATGGTGAAACTTTGATGATACAAAATCCATATGAGCTACCAGCAGTTAATAAAATAGCAGTTATCTCTGAGCCTTATGTAAAAGCTACTATACTTGTACCAGATGAATATCTTGGAAATGTTATAAAGCTTTTAAATGACAAACGAGGTATACAAATCAAGATGGACTATATAAATAAAAGGGTCCTTTTAGAGTATGATGTACCTATGAATGAGATAGTGATGGACTTTTACGATAGACTTAAATCTACAACAAAAGGTTATGCAAGTTTTGATTATGAGATCACAGGTTTTAGACCAGGAAACCTTAAAAAACTTGATGTTTTAGTTGCAGGGGAGCCTGTAGATGCTCTTAGTATAATTGTACCTGAGGAGAAAGCACAATCAAGAGGAAGAGTATTTGTAAAGCAGCTAAAAGAGCTAATACCAAGACAACTTTTTGAAGTAGCTATCCAAGCTAGTATAGGTAAAGATATAATAGCAAGAGAGACTGTAAAATCAACAGGTAAGAATGTAACAGCTAAATGTTATGGTGGGGATATCACTAGAAAAAGGAAACTTTTAGAGAAACAAAAAGCTGGTAAAAAACGGATGAAAGCTATAGGGAAAGTAAATGTACCACAAGAGGCATTTATGGCAGTTTTAAAGCTTGATTAATATTATAATGTTTAAGTAAAAATGTGTTAATATTGCGAAAATCAAAACAAGGAAGATAATATGTTTCACGAATATAGAGATATAGTAACAGAACTAAAAACATCAAACGCACACTTTAAAAAAGTATTTGATGAGCACAATGACCTACATGACAAAATAGAAAAAGCAGAAGAGGGTGGAGTAGATCATATCGATCCAATTGAGATAGAAAGAATGAAAAAAGCTAAGCTAAAACTTAAAGATGAAGCTTATGCAATGATAATGGATCATAAAAAAGCTAACGCTTAATATTGACCTATACAAAAAAGGGGTTAGACTATATGTCTAGCCCCTTTTTTTATGGTCAATTTTTTAGTAATTAAGTGAAATTTAGATAAAATAAAGACAATTTCAAACAAAGGTAAATTTTAACTTATGGAAAATCTTTTTGAATCACAAGATATAGTTGATATAAAAATTGAAGATAGTATAAAAGCTTCATATTTAGACTACTCAATGAGTGTTATTATAGGTCGTGCCCTACCAGATGCACGTGATGGGCTAAAACCAGTTCATAGAAGAATACTTTATGCTATGCATGACCTTAATATAACTTCAAGATCACCTTACAAAAAATCTGCAAGGATAGTGGGTGATGTTATAGGTAAGTACCATCCACATGGTGATACATCTGTTTATGATGCGCTTGTTCGTATGGCTCAAGACTTTGCTATGAGGGTACCACTTGTTGATGGTCAAGGTAACTTTGGATCGGTTGATGGTGATAACGCAGCAGCGATGAGATATACAGAAGCTAGAATGGCAAAACTTAGCGAAGATCTTTTAAGAGATATCGATAAAGATACAGTAAACTTCACACCAAACTACGATGATACAATAAAAGAGCCATCGGTTCTCCCTACAAGAGTTCCAACACTACTTGTAAATGGATCTGAGGGGATTGCAGTTGGTATGGCTACAAAGATACCACCACACAATCCAACAGAGATCATGAATGCACTTATCCATCTACTTGATAACCCAGAGGCAGATGCAGTTGATCTTATGGAGTTTGTTCAAGGTCCAGACTTCCCAACAGGAGCTACAATTTTTGGTAGACAAGGTTTTATAGATGCATATAAAACAGGGCGTGGGAAGGTGCGTATGAGAGCTAAACATCACGTAGAGACAAAAGGTAAAAAAGATATCATAGTTTTAGATGAGCTTCCATACCAAGTAAACAAAGCAAAACTAGTTGAGCAAATAGCAAACCTATCAAAAGATAAGATGATAGAGGGGATCTCAGAGGTTAGAGATGAGTCTGATAGAGAGGGAACAAGGGTAGTTATCGAGCTTAAAAAAGATGCTATGGCTGAGATAGTTATGAACAACCTTTATAAGCAAACACCTATGCAAACTACTTTTGGTATCATTTTGTTAGCAGTTCACAATAAAGAGCCAAAGATATTTAATCTTCCTCAAATATTAAACATATTTTTAAATCATAGACGTACAGTTATTATTAGACGAACTATATTTGATCTTGAAAAAGCACGTGCAAGAGCACATATCTTAGAGGGTCTAAAAATTGCAGTTGATAATATCGATGAGGTAGTTAAGATCATAAGAGCTAGTGCAAATGACACAGAAGCTAGTGAAAAACTAATCGAGAGATTTGATCTATCACAAATCCAAGCAAAAGCTATACTAGATATGAGATTAGGACGTCTTACGGGTCTTCAAATAGAGAAGCTAGAAGAGGAGCTAAAAGCACTTTTAGAGTTGATTGAAGAGTTAGAATCTATCTTAAAATCTGAAGATAAACTAAATGGTATCATAAGAGATGAACTAAATGAAACTAAAGAGAAATATGATGAACCAAGACGTACTGCTATAGAGGATAGCTATGATGATATCGATGTAGAGGATCTTATACCAAATGAACCTATGGTAGTAACTATCACACATAATGGATATGTAAAAAGGGTCCCAATCAAAGCTTACGAGATGCAAAGACGTGGTGGTAAAGGTAAAGTTGCAGTTACAACCCACGATGATGACTTTATCGAAAGATTTTTTGTATCAAATACTCACGATACACTTATGTTTGTTACAAACTTAGGACAACTATATTGGTTAAAAGTTTATAGAATCCCAGAGGGTAGTAGAACTGCAAAAGGTAAAGCTGTTGTAAATCTTATAAATCTAAAAGAGGATGAGAAGATCATGGCTATCATCCCAACAACAGATTTTGATGATGAGAAGTCATTAGCGTTCTTTACTAAAAATGGTATCATAAAAAGAACAGCACTAAGTGACTTTAGCAACATAAGAAGCAACGGTGTAAGAGCAATAGTACTTGATGATGAGGATGAGATTGTAACCGCACAAATCACTCTTCCAACTTCACAATACCTTATGATATTTACAGCCCTTGGTCAAGTTATAAGATTTGAAATAGAGAAAACTAGAACTCAAGGTAGAACAACAAGAGGTGTAAGAGGTATCAAGTTTAAAGATGAAACAGATTATGTTGTAGATGCGGATGTTATAGAAAATGAGCAGCAAGAGCTTTTAACAGTAAGTGAAAAAGGTGTTGGAAAGCGTACAGAGGTTGAAGCGTATAGACTTACAAATAGAGCTGGATCTGGAGTTATATCTATGAAGCTATCTCCTAAAACTGGTAAAAAAGTTGTAGGGAATGTTATCGTTGATGAGGATCAAGATCTTATGGCATTAACATCAATTGGTAAGATGATAAGAGTTGATATGAACACTATAAGAAAAGCTGGTAGAAACACATCTGGTGTTACAATAGTAAATGTCGATAAAGATGACAGAGTTGTAAGTATCGCAAAATGTCCAAAAGAGAAAGATGATGAGTTAGATATCCAAAGTGCAGATGATATGGCAGGTATCGATCTTGAGGAGAGAAATTTATTAAATTTAGATGAGGGTGAAGAGTAATGGGTATGAAATACAATGTAGCAGTTGTAGGTGCTACGGGTGCAGTTGGTGAAGAGTTATTTAGAGTTTTAGATGAAGTTAATTTTCCAATAGGGGAGCTTCTTCCACTAGCAAGTGCAAATAGTGTTGGTACAAATATAGAGTTTAAAGGTAAAGAGTATCCAGTAGTAGAGCTTACAGATACAGTATTTGAGGAGCATGAGGTTCATATAGCATTTTTTAGTGCAGGTGGATCTATCTCAGCAAAGTTTGCAAAATACGCTGTAGAGGGTGGGGCAGTTGTTATAGATAACACTAGCCACTTTAGAATGGAGCCAAATATCCCTCTAGTAGTTCCTGAAGTAAATCCAGAAGATATAGAGCTATGGAGAGAGACAGGTATCATTGCAAATCCAAACTGTTCAACTATCCAGATGGTTCAAGCTCTTAAACCTCTTGATGAACTTTATGGTATCAAAAGAGTTGATGTAAGCACATATCAAGCAACTTCAGGTGCTGGAAAAGCAGGTATGGAGGAGCTTGTAACTCAGATGCAAGATTTTTTTGCTTTTAAATTAGGTGAATCAAAAGTTGAAGCATTTGCTCACCAAATAGCTCTAAATGTTATACCTCATATTGACGTATTTGGAGAAAATGGATTTACAAAAGAAGAGATGAAGATGGTCCTTGAGACACAAAAGATTATGAAAAAAAAGATTGCAATAGCAGCAACTTGTGTAAGAGTTCCAGTATTGAGAAGCCATAGTGAGTCTATAACAGTTAGGTTTACTGAAGGTGTTGATGTAGATGTTACTGCTGTAAGAGAAGCTTTGAATAATTTTGAAAATGTAGAAGTTTTAGATGATGTAGAAAACAAAGTTTACCCAATGCCAATAATCTCAACAGATACAGATACTACATTTGTTGGTCGTATTAGAAAAGATATCTATGAACCAAATGTATTACATATGTTTAATGCTGCAGATCAAGTAAGAGTAGGAGCTGCTACAAATGCTGTTAGGATTGGTCTAAAATGGATTGAACTTATGAAGGATGAGGTATGTTAGAGAGTATATTTGAAAGTGCCATTTGGAAAAGTAGATTTATAGTTTTACTAGCTGTTATTTTTGGTCTAGTTGGTGCTGTTGTACTTTTTGTAGTAGCATCTATGGATATATATGGAGTAGCTTCATATACATTTAACACTATCATAACAGGTGCACACCCTGATCACTTCCATGAAGATATAGTAGCAGGTATCATAGGTGCGGTTGACCTATACTTAATAGCTGTTGTTATGTTGATCTTCTCTTTTGGTATCTATGAGCTTTTTATATCTAAAATAGATGCAGCTTGTAACGAAGAGGAGGAAAACTGTAGCACAATTTTAGCAATCCACTCACTTGATCAACTAAAAGATAAAATAGCAAAAGTTATAGTGATGGTATTAGTAGTAAGCTTTTTCCAAAAAGTTTTACATACAAATTTCACAACACCATTAGAGATGTTATATTTTGCACTCTCTATTACTGCACTGGCACTTGGTCTTTATTTCTTAGGCAAAGTTGGAAAACACTAAAAAGGGGAAGATCTGTCTTCCTTTTTTTATATCAAATTAATCATCACAAATAATATATATCACTAAAGTATCATTTTTTTATATTTATTAGTTTTTTTATAAAGATAAAGAGTTATTGGATATAATTAAATAATTTAAATCAAAAGAGATAGATATGGAAACAATTTTAGTAGTAGATGACACAAAAACAAACCTAAATATACTTATTGAACTACTTGGAGATGATTACGATATCATAGCCGCAACAAGTGGAAAGATGGCGTTTGAACTGATAGATGAAGAGAAGGTTGATCTAATTCTTTTAGATATTATGATGCCCGATATGGATGGGTATGATGTATGCAAAAACCTTAAAAATAATCCTAAAACAAAAGATATCCCTATTATATTTTTAACTGCAAAGAGTGATGAAGATAGTATAGAAAAAGCTTACGATATAGGTGGAAGTGACTATGTTACTAAACCTTTTAGACCAAAAGAGTTAATGGCACGTGTAAAAAGGGAACTTCAACTTGTAGCTTTACAAAATGAGCTAAAATTTTTAGCATCAACAGACCCTATGACAAAGCTATACAACAGGAGATATTTCACAAAGGTATCTGAGCATATTATGGATCTATCGGTTAGAAAAGATGAGGATATAAGTGTAATTATACTTGATATTGATAACTTTAAATTAGTAAATGATACATATGGTCACAAAGCAGGTGATCAAGTGATAATCTCTTTGGCAAACCTTTTAAGATCACATCAAAGAAAGAGCGATATAGTTTGTAGATTTGGAGGTGAGGAGTTTGTTATACTTTTACCAAATACACCACTTGAAGGGGCACAAATAGTTGCCCAAAAGATAAGATCAAGTGTAGAGGAAGATTCACTAAAAATAGAAAATCATAATATATCTTATACAGTTAGTATAGGGGTGTCCAAAGTAGATACTAGCAGTGAAAAAAATATAGAAAAAGCTCTAAATAGAGCAGATGATGGACTATATAGAGCAAAACATAATGGACGAAATCAAGTAGTATCATTATAAAACAAACCAAAAGGCTTAGTGTGAAATACACAATTATTATATATCTTTTTATTGTAAATACAGTTTTGTTTTCAAACGATAAAGTTGAGATATACACAGAGCACTATCCCCCTTACAATATGAAAATTGATGGGAAATTAAAAGGCTCATCTGTTGAGATTTTAGATGCTATGTTAAAAGATATGGGTTCAATACAAACTTTAGATGATGTTAGTTTAACAAATTGCTCCAGGGGATACTCTCTAGCACAAAAAAGAAAAAATGGTATGATATTCTCAACCACTAGAACGCAAGCAAGAGAACCACTATTTAAATGGGTTGGACCAATAGCAAATGTTAGTGTAGGGTTAATAGCACTAAAAAGTAAAAATATGAAAATAAAAAAAGATAGTGATCTTAAAAACTACAAAATAGGAGCAGTTTTAAAAGATGTGGGTGAGCTTTTACTTTTAGAAAGAGGTGTATTAAAAAAAGATATCCAAAATGTATCTGGAAATGATGCTATAAATATATCTTTTTCAAAGATGGTAAACAACAGAATAGACCTTTTCTCTTACAACACAACAGTAGCTTTTGCCAATGCTAAAGATCAAGGTTTTGATACATCAAAATATGAGATTGTTTATACTTTAAAAGATGGACAATTGTATTTTGCTTTTAACAAAAACACAGATGATAAGATCATAAAAAAGTGGCAAGATAGTTTAGATAAGATAAAAGCTGATGGTACATTTGAAAAAATTATAAATAAATACAAATAGGATAATTTTAAACTTCAACTAAATATGATATAATCAACCAAATTTTAATAATAGTATAAATAATAGAAGGAAAATAGATATGAGCGGTAAAATATTTGTAGATGCCTGTAAAGGGGAAGAGACACCATATACACCTGTATGGATGATGAGACAAGCAGGAAGATATCTTCCTGAGTATATGGCTGTAAGAGCAGAGGCTGGAAACTTTTTAAATCTTTGTCATGATCCAAAAAAAGCAGCAGAAGTTACTATCCAACCACTTGATATAGTGGGTGTTGATGCTGCTATTTTGTTTAGTGATATATTAGTGATTCCTGATGAGATGGGTATGGATCTATCTTTTGTAAAAGGTGAGGGACCAAAGTTTAGTGATCCAATCACTTGTGATGAAGATATAGATAGACTAATAGGTGGAAAAGAGGCAGCTGATAAATTAACATATGTTTATGATACTATCAAACTTTTAAAAGAGCAGTTAGATGCTAGAGGTGATGGTAAGGCACTTATAGGTTTTACAGGAGCTCCTTGGACACTTGCAACTTATATGATAGAGGGGCAAGGTACTAAAACATATAATATCTGTAAAAAGATGATGTATAGTAACCCTGAACTTTTACATAAGATTTTACGAAAAGTAACTGAAGTTGTAAAACTTTATATGGAAAAACAGATAAAATCTGGAGTTGATGTAGTGCAGATATTTGACTCATGGGCAGCAGCAATAGAGCCAGGACTATACAATGAATTTTCGTGGCAATATATGGTTGAGATTGCAGACTATCTAAAATCAAGATACCCAGATATCCCAATCATTATGTTCCCAAAAGGGGTAAGTGCATTTATCTCTTCTGGACTTGTTTATGGTAACTTTGATGTATTTGGAGTTGATTGGGGGACCCCTATGAGCTTAGCAAAAGAGAAACTTGGTGATAGATATGTACTTCAAGGAAATATGGAGCCATGTAGATTATACAGCAAAGAGATGACCACAAGATGTGTAGAAGCTATCCAAAACACTATGCAAGGTAAAAGACATATCTTTAATCTAGGACATGGGATACTACCAGATGTACCTGTAGAAAATGCAAAACATTTTGTATCTGAGTGTCAAAGGGTAAGTGGCAAAAAATAGTGACAAACATCATATTTGGACCTGTACCATCTAGAAGATTTGGTATGAGTCTAGGGGTTGATCTATCACCTGAAGTTAAGCAGTGCAATTTTGACTGTTTATATTGTGAGCTAGAAAAAGGAAAAACAGTATCAAAACAAACACAAATCATAAGTGTAAAAGATATAGTCGAGGCTTTAAAGTTATCTTTAGAAAGTGATAAAAATATTGATGTGATAACATTCACAGCAAATGGGGAGCCGACACTATACCCATATCTTAGTGAACTTATAGATGAAGTTGATAAACTAAAAGGTGATATAAAAACACTTATCTTAAGCAATGGTGCAAACATATACCAAAAAGAGATCCAACAAACACTAAGTAAGATAGATATAGTAAAGCTATCACTTGATTGTGTAGGTCAAAAGTGCTTTAAAAAACTAGATAGAGTTGATAATAGTATAGATACATCTAAAATAGTAGAGGGTATGTGTGAGTTTAGAAAACTTCACAAAAAACAGCTCATAACAGAAACTCTTTTTGTAAAAACACTAAACGATAGTGATGAAGAGATAAAAAGTATCTATAAAGCTTTGAAAAAGATAAAGCCAAACAGAGTAGATATAGGTACCATAGATAGACCACCTGCATATGATGTAGAGGCAGTTAGCTATGAAAAGCTACTCGATATTGCAAATAGTTTTATAGGTCTACCAGTGACTATAGCTCACAGAGATAAAAGTATAACAAAAGAGAAATACTCAAAAGAGGAGATACTTACACTACTAAATAGACGACCACTTACAAAAGATGATATAGAGTATCTTTTTACTAATAGTTCAAAAAAACTATTAGATAGTTTAGTAGATGAGGGGAATGTTACATTAATAGTGAACAACAATGTAATATTTTACAAAAAAGTATAAAATAGTAAAAAAACTATTGACAATATTGTTTTTTCAAGCTATAATTGCGCCACTTAAAACAAGTGATACAATTTCCGGCATAGCTCAGCGGTAGAGTAGATGACTGTTAATCATTTGGTCCCTGGTTCGATCCCAGGTGCCGGAGCCACAAAATCACAAATTTTAAGCCTTTCAAATTATAAATTCCGGCATAGCTCAGCGGTAGAGTAGATGACTGTTAATCATTTGGTCCCTGGTTCGATCCCAGGTGCCGGAGCCACTTCAAAACCCCCACAACCATCGAATTTATAAGCATTTTAAAACAATCAAAACAAAACCAATATATTAAATCAAGTCCTTAAAAAGTCCGTGTGATATTAGATAAGTCCGTTATCAAAAAAAGAGAAAAAAACAGCAAAATTTCTAATTTTGCCCGAAATTTTTTTACCCATTTACTACTTTTTGATAAAACAGCCAGTTTTTCAACTAGCTATTTTTCTTTTACCTTGACTTTTTAAAGTCTCACACCCATATTTACTTTTTATCTCATCCATAGATTTTGGTTTAGGATTTTTAGCTTTCATCTCTCCATAGTACCACATCTTTTTTTTACTTGCCCATTTAAAATTTAACTCTTTTAGTTTATCTTTGATAACTTTTGTATTACCTGATAACCATATCCAAGAACCTACAACCTCTATTGTTATATCTTCATAGTGTAATATTTGAGATATTATCTTTTCTAGTTCTATATCAAATTTTGATTCATTTGAGAAATATATCTTATTTTCAAATATATCATTATAGATTTTATTAAGTAGTTTAAAAGCTTCATTTGTTCCGCCAACATCTGGGTGTAAGATTTTAGCTAGTTTTTTAAATATTACTTTTGCTTCATTTATACCAGTTACATTTTTAAACTCATTTGCTATTTGTTCTTGTGTCATAATATTACCCTCTCTTTAAATATTTGATTTGTTCAATTAGACTTGAAATGGTTGTTTTTTTACTATATTTATATCCATAGTTAAAACTTGATTTATCTTGCAGATATCTATTATTTGCTGATTTGTATGAGTTATAAAATATAACTAACATTTGGTTTAGTAACTTGATTTGTGTTTGTTGTTCTTGTGTCATATTGTCCTACCTTTAAATAAATTTGCCTTTTTTGAAGATTCTGAGGGTTTTTCTTTTCTTCTTTGGTTTTAAATTTTAAGAAGATCAAAAAACTTACCTCTTTTTCTTTTTTAAGGCTTTTGCCTCTTTCGTTAGTTCATCGGGCTTTTTTCAAAGTGGAATTGGATATATTTTTGTTTGGTAT
>JGI10211J34971_10002198_pt1 | contig 16026 bp, 16 predicted proteins | sample Etolagsediment_FD_34971 | JGI IMG/M metagenome (IMG submission 34971) | reverse complement strand
GAACTGTACCGGTTTTTGCTGAATAGGTCCGGATCTGGACGTGGAATTTATCCCACCTGCACTTGAGGTGGTGCCTGTACCTGATATGGAGCCTGTACCTGAGGTGGTGCCTGTATCTGTACCAACACCTGAGGCGGAGCTGGCATCCGTTGACGCTTCAAACTCCACTGAGCTGTAGATCAAACCAATCTGAAGCCATGTTTCCTCAGGTAAGCCAAGATTATTGGATCGAATCTGTTGTAAAAACTGGAGACTGTCGGATGTAGCAGAGAGATTGTTGTTCCATTGCTGATAACTTCGAAGATTCGCCTGAACCACCCGGCCAATGGCATCAAATTTGGAGTTCACAGCTAGTTGAACGGAAGGATCCTCCTTAAAAATCGGAGGGGTGTTTCGAATGACCTCATCCCGCTCATTTTGAATCTCCTGTTCCGTTTTCAGGATTGGAAACGTAAAAGGAGCATTTAGATCTTCCGATAACCAAGGTTCCCCAACATTATAACTGATACCTTGAGGGAGCCGATTTCCTAGCATCAAAAAGATCATAAGAAAAATATAGGCAACAAGAATAACCGTCCTCCAGATCACAAGACGTTTCTCTCCGGTGCGATCCTGCTCTTTCTTTCGGTTTTTTCCGATGTTCAGTTCAGGGCTCTTTTTCGGGCTTAGGCCAATTTGTTCCAAAAATCCCATAAGTATACGGATAGGAGTGTTACCAACGACAGGAATGGAATATTAACAGTTCTACATATTGAACAGTTCTACATAATATAAAGTAAGAGATGAACGACCGTGAACCAACAAAATTTTGTTCATGTGGTTCCGACCTGATTCTGAATCATTTCGAGAAATGTTTCTTCATCCAAAACCGGTACATCCAATTTCAGTGCTTTCGCCAATTTGCTGCCCGCTTTATCGCCAGCGAGAACATAATCTGTTTTTTTACTAACGGAGGAGGAGGTTCGGCCACCATAACGCTCGATGAGGTCGATAGCATCATTCCGAGACAAGGTTGGAAGTGTTCCCGTAAGCACAAATGTTTTCCCTTCCAGAAACCAACGGTACCCGGTTTCGGATTCATCGTCCCCCGATCCAAGCCTTTCACTATCCCTTCCTGTCTGATCAGGCATTTCGAATTGCAGCCCCGCTTCCCGCAATGCTTCGAGTGTTTTNTGATGTTTTTGATGATCAAAGTANGCTGTTAATGAGCCGGCAATTTTAGGCCCAATGGAGGGTACCGCACAAAGATCCTCTTCGGAAGCTTCCAANAAAGCATCCATGGAACGAAAATGAAAGGCGAGATCCCGAGCCACCGTCTTGCCAACAAAGCGAATTCCCAATGCAAAAAGCACCCGCTGAAATGGCTGAGTACAACTTTTTTCAATCGCCTCTATCAAATTTTTACTGCTTTTTTTCCCCATACGTTCGAGCGGTTCCACATCCTCCGCCGATAGTTGATAGAGATCCGCAAACGTGTGCACCAGTCCGTGATCAACCAGCTGAGACACTACTGCCTCTCCCAATCCCTCGATATCCATCGCATCCCGAGAGGCAAAATGCGTTAGCCTCTCCCGAATCTGCGGAGGGCACTCCGGATTGATGCATCGCCACTTCACCTCTTCGTCCAGTTTCACCAATTCTTCCCCGCATGCCGGACAGTTTAACGGCATTTGGAACGGTTTTCCCCGTTCTTCGCGGTCTGCATCCACCACACTCATGACCTGTGGAATGATGTCACCTGCTTTTTCGACCGTAACCAAATCCCCCACACGAATGTCCTTTCGATGAATTTCATCCTCATTGTGAAGCGATGCCCGTTTCACTACCGTACCAGCAAGGGTTACCGGCTTCAGTTCAGCAACCGGCGTAATACTCCCCAAACGGCCCACCTGCAATGTTATGCCCTCTAGCAAGGTGGTAGCCTGCTCGGCCTGAAACTTATACGCAATCGCCCATCGGGGAGATTTAGACGTTGTACCCAGTTCTGCCCGGTAGTGCTGCTCATTCACCTTAATCACAGCGCCGTCTGTTTCGAACGGCAGGGAATGGCGTGAGAGATCCCATTCGCTGATCACATCCAGTACCTCATCCACCGATCTGCAAAGCCGGTAATCGGGATTTACAGGGAATCCCAGGTCTCCAATTCGTTTCAGCTTCTCGATCTGCGTTGGGGGAGAGGGACGACCTTCCACGATCAAATCAAATCCAAAAAATCGAATGGGTCTCCGTGCTACTTCCCGCGGATCCTGCATTTTTAGCGTTCCTGCGGTCGAGTTTCTTGGATTCGCAAAAGGAGGAAGACCCTGCTCTTCACGAAAATCATTCAGACGAACAAATGCTTCCTTTTCCATATACGCCTCTCCACGAACTTCAAACACAAACGAAGGATTACGGTTATCCTCATCCTCATCCTNATCCTCNTCCTCATCCTCATCATCATCCCAATCACTATCTATTTCCAGGAACAAACTCTTAAGTACCACTTCGTCGACCCGTAAAGGAATATCTTTCAGTGTCTTGAGATTCTCTGTGATATCGTCACCGCGCTCCCCGTCGCCTCTTGTAGCACCAACAATCAATTGCCCATCTTCATACCGAAGTCGGATCGATGCACCATCAAATTTCATCTCCACACTATACGTAAATGGCTGATCCCCTAGCCGGTCCCGCACCCGCTTGTCAAAATCCCGCAACTCCTTCTCATTGTACGTGTTATCCAACGAGAGCATCGGCTGCGGATGCTCCACAGTCACAAACGACTCAGACGGTTTCCCTCCAACGCGAAGAGTCGGAGAATCCTCGGTTCCAAGATCAAAAGACTCTTCGAGCTCTCGCAACTCCGACAATGCTTCGTCAAACGCACGGTCACTGATAAACGGCATCGCCTCCTGATAGTAGGCCTCATTAGCACGATCAATAAGATCCCGCAACTCTAAAACCCGTTCAATCGCCACTTTTTTATTCATACATCAACTCAGAAATCTTTTGGGAATCGCACGTAGCTTAGACGATTGTCGTTCATGGCCCGATAGAGTTTCTGCCTCAAAGAAGGGTCATAAAAATGTAAACACCAGCAAGAATTACGAGGATGAAAATCATCCAGCCGATGGTTTTCTTCCAGGAAAACTTTTTCCGGGGTTGATTAAATTGCTTTCCCATCTGAGCCCAGTTAATCTCTTTGCCAGCTTCATCTCCCGGAAGCGTGTTCGTTCTACCGGATACCATTCGAGTCTCTGTGACAGTCGGAGTGGATGCACTCGTTTCAAGACCCTCGACATTGCGACGCCCCCCGATCTCGACTGTAGCCGAAGAGTTTGCACCACCCGTACTACCATCTTCAACATTCACGCTATCTTTATTCTTCTGCAAAGCCCTTCCGGAAGTTGTTGATTCAGAAGAATTATCACTTGGGCTCACATGATTTTTTCCATCTGCGGACTGATTCAATTCTGGATAGTAATCTAGCAGGAGGTGGTTGTAATTGCCGGCTTTCAACTGATCCAATGCCTTCACGATCACAGTATCATCGATCTTTAAAGCGCGTGCAATACTGCGAATATATGTTCGTAAATACACATCCTTTTCCGAATTTCGATCAAAAATCAGACCGTTTTCGATGGACTCAATGATCTCTTTGGAAAGCTTTGTTCGATGCTGAATATCGCCTACCGACAGACCAAGATGTTTCCGGATGACAGACAGCTCCTGTCCAATAATTTTCATGGGCGTTCTCCTGGAATTTGGGATCCATTAAGATGATGCCAAAACAAAACCGACCAGAGATCGAACAGATTTACTAAAAAATGTTGTGCTTTGGTTCACGTAGCAAAAGTAACAAAAAAGATAGGAAAATATCATTCCCAAATCCGACGATTTCGCAATCAAAAAAAAAACTGTAAGGATTATCCATTTTCTCACTCATAGGGGTATGAAGCAACACAACAGAATCCATTTACAGGTTTTCCTTAGGGGTCTTCGGTTGGCCTTCAACGAGTTCATTTTCCCCTCCGTTTGTACCTGCTGTGGTGATGCGCTTTCAGAAAGAGACCGGTATCTGTGCGATACTTGTTTAACGTTTCGGTTTGATATGGCCCGGCAAACGGACCCTCTATTGCTTCCGGATTGTGTACGCTCCTCCTTTGCTCTTTGGAATTTCGACAAAGGGGAGGTTTTGCAAGACCTTCTTCACATGATCAAATATCAGAACATTCCTCAGGCTGGAATCGAGTTGGGACAGGAGTTGGGGCGTCAGTGGCTTGCCAGTGGAAATGCAACCCCCAACTTGGTTCAAAAAGTCCTCACTTGCAAAGAACCTAAGACAGGGATATACAAGCAAATGTGTCTGGTTCCGGTTCCACTACACCAATCGAAATTTCGAAAGCGCGGTTACAATCAAGCCGAAAAAATAGCCCTTGGAGTTACAGAACAAACAGAAATTCCACTTGTCAAAGACCACTCCGTCATCAAAACGAGAAAATCCATTTCACAAACTGGATTGCAGTTGAAACAAAGGGAAAAAAATGTTCGCGGATCGTTTGAAGTCAAGATACCGCAGGAGATTGGCAACAAAATAGTTTTCATTATTGATGATGTATTTACCACGGGAGCAACCACATTCGAGTTGGCTTATGAATTAGATCGAGCAGGGGCACAAGAGATCCACATTCTTACGGTCGCTATTGCCTGAGACAAAGCTATTGCCTGAACCATACCCATTACATGAGCATTCTACTTCGTTTTATCTGGAATGAAAGGATTCATCAATACGTTTGATATCTTTGGAAGTAAAAGCATCAACCCGTGTTGAGTTAAACATCAACCCGTGTTCAGATACTTTTAACAATCTCCAGACGATTCAAATAGTATTCAATAGATTTAAATCAATAGATTCAAAAAGTATGAGTGAAAAAGTTCGGTCTATGTTTGCGGATATCGCAGATGATTATGATAAAGTGAACGGCATTTTGTCGTTTGGAATCCACAATTTGTGGCGTACAAAGACCGTGAAGGAGAGCGGGGCAAAGGAGGGTGATCGGGTACTGGATTGTGCAACAGGAACCGGTGATCTGGCACTGGAGTTTAAACAAAAGGTCGGGATGGACGGTTATGTGATGGGAACAGATTTTTGTAGCGAAATGATCGCTCATGCACCTGAAAAAGCACAAAAAAAAGGGTTAGAGATCGATTTTGAAGTGGCCGATGCAATGCACCTACCGTATGGTGATGCAACATTCGACATTGCAAGTATTGCGTTTGGAATTCGGAATGTGGACGATCCGATTCAAGCCCTCAAGGAGATGGCAAGGGTTGTGAAACCAGGTGGCAGAGTTGTTGTCCTTGAGTTTGGTCAGCCCAAGGGAGTCGTTGGGGTACCTTATCGTTTTTACAGCAAGCATGTAATGCCAGCGGTAGGGGGATGGATCTCAGGAAATCGGGAGGCATATACCTACCTTCCAGAAACGAGTGCAGCATTTCCGGCTGGTGCTCGCTTTTTGGAGTTGATGAAAGATTCTGGGGTATTTACCTCGTCGAAAGCAGTGTCCCTGACAGGCGGGATCGCCTATGTTTATGTGGGCACCGTTGCAGATAATTCGTATATTTGAAAGATGTTAAGGCGATGATTGATGCGGAATCTCGTGTTGTAATTTTTTCAATACCTGGTTCACTTTCGCAGACAAATCCAATCATCACTCCGACTACTACATTAATGATTTTGCCAATGACTGCATCAACTACTTTACAAACCAGAAAGTAAGTTGCATAGACAGCCACAACGCACGGCTCAAAAAAAACGCCAGTACAATGGAAACGAACTCCCAAAGGCTAGGCACCACTTAATTCATTACGATAGTGACTATTGAAGAGATAAAATCATATTTACCGCACCGCTATCCATTTCTGTTGGTTGACAGGGTGCTGGAGATGGAAGAGGATCGAATTTTAACGCTGAAAAACGTAACTGCAAATGAAGAGTTTTTCAACGGACATTTTCCGGGCGCACCGATTATGCCCGGAGTTTTGCAAGTAGAAGCACTTGCCCAAAGTGGTTGCATTTTGCTATTGAAAAAAAAGGTCGAAGAGCCAGAAAAAAAACTAGTCGTATTTACAGGTATCAAACAGGCAAAGTTTCGCCGATCCGTGGTGCCGGGGGATCAACTGATTATGGAGATCAAGCTAGCATCGATTCGTCGTCAGTTTGTGATGATGGAGGGCCGAGCAACTGTAAACGGTGAAACAGCTTGCGAACTGGAAGCTTCTGCTGCCATAACAGACAGGTCTGCAACATGAGCACTCAGAAGGGAGCTAGCACATCCAAAGTGACCACGCAGACCGTTGTAGAGATGAAACACAGCGGGGAGAAGATCAGTATGCTCACAGCGTATGACTACACCATGGCAGGGATCATTGATCAGGCGGGGGTAGATGTGATCCTGGTCGGCGATTCTGCTAGTAATGTAATGGCAGGGTATGAAACTACAGTTCCAATGACGTTAGAGCATATGATCTATCATACCTCATGCGTGGTACGGGGAGTTGATAGGGCTCTTGTGGTCGCAGATCTCCCGTTCATGAGTTATCAGGTTACAGCGAAAGAAGCTTTGATTAATGCCGGGAGAATGATGAAGGAAGCTGGTGCCCATGCCGTAAAACTGGAAGGAGGGAAACCGATAGCAGGAACGGTGAAAAAGATTGTCGACGCTGGTATTCCGGTGATGGGTCATCTCGGACTTACTCCGCAAAGTATCTACAAATTTGGCACCTACAAAGTACGTGCAAAAGAGGAAAAAGAAGCACAACAACTTCTCGATGACGCAAAACGGCTGGAAGATGCCGGAATCTTTGCTCTGGTCCTGGAAAAAATTCCAGCAGAACTGGCGGCAAAAGTAACCGAAAGAGTATCCATCCCTACCATTGGTATAGGTGCAGGCGCGGATTGTGACGGTCAGGTGCTGGTATTGCACGATATGCTCGGTCTGAACAAAGGATTTTCCCCGCGATTTTTGCGACGATATGCAGATCTGCACGAAGAGATGAGCCGGGCCGTGACATCCTACATCCACGATGTTAAAAGTGGCGACTTTCCAAACGAACAAGAGAGGTATCATTAGTGAGAAAGCAACGCCCACTGATTTTGGTTTCCAATGACGATGGAATATTTTCCAACGGCATACGTGCACTTGCAGAAGTCGCATCTACATTCGGAGACGTCATGATTGTTGCCCCGGATCGCCAGCAAAGTGCCGTCGGGCATGCCATCACGGTTTCTACGCCGCTTCGGGCACAAAAAACGATGGTTGCGGGAATCTTTACCGGGCATGCCGTAAACGGGACACCGGCAGACTGTATTAAACTAGCACACAATCAGCTGATGGATCGGAAACCCGACCTCGTTGTAAGTGGGATCAATCATGGCAGTAACGCAGGTATCAACATTCTTTATTCTGGAACGGTAAGCGCTGCAACCGAGGGAACAATCCTTGGATACCCTTCACTTGCTGTATCCTGCACAGACTTTAGCGAGGATGCCGATCTAAGCGGATGTCGGGAAGCTGCGCATAAAGTGATCGATTATATTCTAAAAAATGGTGTAGACAGGGGGGTAACATTCAATCTCAATGCTCCGGCAGGCCCCCTGAAAGGAGTGCGATGGGCAAGACAAGGCGAGAGCCGATATGTTGAAGAGTTTGAAGGACGGGTTGATCCTTACAATCGAGACTACTACTGGATGACCGGCAAGTTTGAGATGCTGGAACAGGATGGCGGAAGTGACATCGACATGATTGAACAAGGATTTGCATCACTTACTCCCATCCAGTACGATCTTACATCCCACAAACTTCTGGAAAAACTAAGCGAAACCGTTCTCTAAAAACCACGCTCCTGTAAGTTCAGCGCTACATCCTTCCAAAAATTCTCCACCAAACTTACCCTGTCTCGCCCAACCTGAATGTACATCTGTTCAATGTGAGAAATAGGCACGGTTGAAATGTGCTCTCCCCAAATGGCGCTTTTTTTCGATACAAACGAATCATTTTCTCCCTCTCGTTGAAAGATCTGAACATTTTGAAACCGGTACACAGGATTTAACGGTGCGTCCGTTCCTTTGCCCACAGCTGCACTATACGAGTAATAATGCACTCCCGGATGATCCTCTACCTCGGAATTAAAGGTCTCTTCTACATATGAACGAGTCAACTGACGAAGTGCCCCAATGGAGTCACTTTTTGTTTTCGGATAAACTCCCTCACCAAGGAAATTAAAAATTCCACTCACCGCATCCTGGATCAGATCCGGGGTTGTAAGTAACAACTCTGCAATCGAGGTTCCCCTGTGCGGCGTAGCAATGGTCGTCAGCGACGCAATCCGATCGGCTGCCTTTAATCTGGCAATTGCGTACCGGATATCGAGTCCAGCCATACTATGACCAATCACATTAAACTTCTCAAACCCATATCTCTCGCGCAGGATGTCTATTTTTTCAATCCACTCCCCCGCCCGAGTAGCAATTTCACCATACGGCAGAGTATTCGGAGCAAACGCATGAACACCAAATTTCCTCAGGGTCATACAGGGAAGATGAAGTGCCGATGGACGAACCAAACCTGCTACACTGCCATATCCATGACACAACAACACCGGATATTGCAATCGAATAATTTCCGGTTGTGGAAATTCGGAAAGTTCAAAACGTCTCAGAATCGATTTTGGATCAGGAAAGGGGGTTATCATTTCTCAGTACTATTTTGATCTGTCAAATGGATCGTTCTGTACAAATCCCTCCGGTATGTCACATAAAGCCATAAATCTCCGGACGGAAAATCTGCTTCTCCAAAAATAACGATATCATAGCCAGTAAGTTGTTTCTGAAGATCGATGTGGAAACTGGTTTTCGAGAAGGATTCCGGAACTTCAATCTTGTACATCATGCGGGAAAACAAAGAATCCACCTTGGTTTCCTCCCTCTCAACAACCTGTTCCAGCGAGTATTGTTCAATAACACGAGCCACCGACTGGTCTATCTGCCCGGGGGATGTTAATTCCTGCTCATGTTCCGGGAGGTCCAAATGAACATGTAAAAAAATAGTCGCCACGATACTGAGTAAAAGCATCACGAGAATACGAATTTTAGAGGGAAAGGATGCTGTCATCTCAGGAAACAAACATTGCAGGTCATTACCAAGTCATAAACACGATCTCGAATAGAGAAAAAACAGGAACGGGTTGATGTTCATACTCTTTGTAAGATAGGAAAATTCAGGATGTTCGGGCAATGAAGATAAAGCTTGCACTCTGTATTCTTCCGCAAAAATCAGTACATTCACCCATCAACCCGAACCCATCAAATGACCGGTCTGACGGATGCAAAAACCCATCACCCTTCGTACGAAAGGAATTCTACCGATTCAGAAGATCAGAGACCTTGCCGAGGCGGGCGTCATTCGCACACCGGATGAGTATCCGATTGAGAATGGACAGTATCAGCCCAATTCACTGGATTTACGACTGGGCGAAACCGCATGGAGGGTACGTTGCAGTTTTCTCCCGGAAAATGAATCGGTGCAACAAAAAATGGAGAAATTGTCACAATATTCATTCTCCATTCGAGATGGGGCTGTGTTAGAGCCCAATTGTGTTTACATCATCCCGCTACTGGAAGAGATTCACCTTCCCAACACCGCCGCAAGCCATATATCGAGTGTTGAGCATATTACTGCGAAGGCCAATCCAAAAAGCAGTACCGGGCGGCTTGATATTTTTACCCGCGTCATTACAGATCACTCTCATCGGTTCGAGGAGATCGCACCGGGATATACCGGGAAATTATATCTGGAAGTGGTGCCAAAATCGTTTCCGGTTCGTGTAAAGACTGGGCAACGACTCAATCAGATTCGATTCCGTCACGGGTTTCAACTTCTTTCCGATGAGGATCTCTTGCGGATCCACTCCGGAGACCCGCTACTTTTTGATGATACAGGGGCTCCGCTTTCAATCGACCGTGTTATGGTGCAAAATGGTCTGTTTTTACGAGTCAACTTGCATGGGAAGGCCGGGGAGGTGGTTGGATATAAGGCACGAAAGCATCGGGATGTGATCGATCTGGCCAAAATGAATCATTATGCAGTCCCGGACTTTTGGGAACCGATCTACGCAGACAGCAACGATCATCTTATTTTGGAGCCGGAGGCTTTTTATATTTTTGCCTCCAAAGAGCGTTGCCGCATTCCAAAACATCTTGCGGCCGAAATGATCGCCTACGATACTGGATCGGGGGAACTCCGTACACACTATGCTGGTTTTTTTGATAGTGGTTTCGGAGGAGATCGTGCTTCTGGAGGTTCGCGTGCCGTTCTGGAAGTCCGCTCCCATGATGTTCCGTTCTTGATTGAGGATGGCCAAACCGTTTGCAGTATGCATTTTGAACCGAATGCCGAAATTCCTGACGTGATCTATGGGGAGGATATAGAGAGCAACTATCAGGGGCAGGCATTAAAACTTGGAAAGCATTTTCGGCAGGAGGGGTGATGGTCGATCGTTGTATCTGTAGTGATATTTTGTTTTCGGACGTTAAAAGCATAGGAGAGGAGAGAGGATATACCGGGATCGAAGAGTTTCAGGATGCAGAAATTTGTGCAGTTCATTGTGAATTGTGCCGGCCCTATCTGGAAAAAATGCTGGAAACGGGTCAAACCCGGTTTTCTCCTGGAGAAGCGGGGTGATGGATACGCTCTTCTATGCCGAACCAGGCACTGTTACATCTACGCACATCCGTCTGATAGGTGAAGAAGCAAAGCATGCATCAAGGGTTTTACGATGCCAGGTAGGGGATCCTATGCAGATTACCGATGGCCTTGGTACATTATTTCACGGTATTGTAGAATCGGTAACCCGAACCGAGGTTGTGGTTTGCATCGAGAAGCGTACCCATCAAACAAAGGAATCTCCACGTAAAGTCCTGGCAATCGGATGGATCCGCAAACGGGAACGACTTGAATTTCTGCTTGAGAAAGCAACCGAGTTGGGAACAGATTTTTTCACCGTATTCACGGCAGATCATTCGGAAAAAGGTTCCATACGGATGGAACGACTATCGGCCGTTCTTTTGCGCGCAATGAAACAATCAAAAAGAGCTTTTCTGCCGGGTATTTCGATGGCCCGCTCACTGGACGAGGTATTGGGGAATCCAGAAGTAGGTGATAGATCAAGTAGCAGAACAGGCAATCTGGCTGGTTCCAGACGTCTGATCTATGGCGACATGGCAGCAGATGAATACAAAAATAGATCGAGTGGATCGTGCAGAACAAACCAAAGAATTGGTAGGCCTTATCGGCCCGGAAGGNGGCTGGTCTTCTCGAGAACTCACTCTCTTACATGACGCCCATGCTGAACCAATTTTGCTTGGAGCCTACCGCCTGCGCACAGAAACTGCCGGTATAATCATGGCCGACCGTCTTGCCAATGCCAACTTGTAAAATAGCCCGTATTGCTCTCTTTTAGCGCCGAAATTTCAAATCCGTAGGCGAAATCAATCCGGCCGACAACTCCTCCAGTCTGGCAACTTCATCCCAAAGCTTCATCGCCTCCTCCAGATCATCATTAAAATGATCATTAATAACCGGATAAAACGCCTCGCTCCCCCACACTTGCCTTGCTAGCTGTGCCTTCATTCGTGCCTTATTCATCCAGATATGTTCTTCATACAGTGCTCATTGGTTACCAGCGTATCCTTCGATGCCTCAAAATTGGTCACGGTCTCATCCAATATAAGTCCACTCTCCATCATGCGTGATCGCAGATCCTGTAAATCTTCGTCCGACCATTCAAAGTCCGACCGGAACTGATGAAACGAATTCTCCCAACGCTCCTTAAATTCATCACCATTCTCATCCAGATAATCCCGAACAAAGTTAAAATCCACACGATTGGCAACCATGAAATTGATTAAATACCCAACCTCTGACGTATCCTCCTTCACAATAAAATCCGGAGTTATTCCTCCGCCACCAAAAACGGATCTTCCGGAACTTGTCAAAAACTGCAAGGAATCGGGCACCTGATCAATCAGCGTAGACGCATCGGTCGAAGAATCAGCATGCTCCTTCTCAAATTCGTACGCATATACTTCACGGTCTCCGTCAAACGGTTTCTGAATCAAACGCCCGGACGGCGTCAGATAGCGCGAGATGGTTACCCGAATATTACTCCGGTCCACCAATTCGTACTGTTGCTGCACAAGCCCTTTTCCAAACGTTCGGCTTCCCACAACTAGACCCCGGTCATGATCTTGAATAGCTCCACTCACAATTTCACTCGCCGACGCCGATCCCTCATTCACCAGTACAATCACTGGCAATTCCATTAACCGTCCATCCCTCTGTGACCGTGCTTCCTGATTAAACCGCGTATGCCGGCTCTTCGTAGAAACCAATACGGTATTGCGCGGGAAAAACTCTTCGGCCATAGCAATCGCCTGCGACAAATACCCCCCCGGATTGTTTCGCAAATCCAAAACCAATCGCTCCATCCCACGTTCCGAAAGCGAATCTACCGCATCCATAAACTCCGAATGCGTTGTCGCTGCAAACCGGTTCACCTTCACATACCCTGTAACCTCATCCAGCATATATTGCGAATCCACGGTTGTTATGGGAATATCATCCCGAACAATGGTAAACCGAAGCGGACTACTGCTCCGTGGTCGTAAAATGTCAACCACCACCTCCGTTCCCTTCTCACCCCGCAACCGCTGAATCACATCCTCATTATTAAACCCAACTGCGGATGAATCATCAATCGCTACAATCCGGTCGCCAGACATTATCCCGAGCAGGTCACTTGGACCTCCGGAAATTGCCGTCACCACCGTAATGGTATCCTCAATAATATTAAATTCTATTCCGATCCCCTGAAACTTCCCGGCAAACTCCTCCTGAATCCGATCACTCGTTTTCGGCTCTATATACACAGAGTAGGGATCCAGTGTATCCATCATCCGTGAAATCGCCTTCTCCGTCACCTTCGTCATCTCTGCATCCGGAAATGTGCTGGCAACATACAAATAGGCCTCTTCAAACCGCGTAAACGAATCACGCAGATTATCCACCGCCGTGAACCCCGCCGCACTCGTATCGATCGGAGTCCCGAACACATCCAACGTCGAATCCTCCAGTGCCTCCACCATGCCAATAATACTCTCCCGGTATAGAGTACTCAGATCCGTATCGCCGTAATAATTGTCAATTACGCGCCTCTGTACTTGGAGATACTTCTGCAGATTTTCCCGATCATTCTCTGGTTGAACGACCGTATCCACACCAGCTACCCAAAAAAGGCCCAGTAGAATTAGAAGTGTAATTTGTGGAGCAATCAATTTTCGCATACTCATACAATCAAAATCGTTGTTCAGTGTTTTTGTTATGCACAAATAGTGCGTAATTCAAGTGCGATCTTACAGATTCATTCTCATAAATTCTTCCAAACCAACCTCAAAGAATGAAATGCCTCAAATCACGATTCGTAACTAAGTCGCCGATCTGTTTTTTAACATATTCCGCGTTGATATCGATCGTCCCGCTATGAATATCATCCGGAACGATAAATAGCAACTCCTCCAGTAACGAAGACAAAATCGTGTGAAGCCGTCGTGCTCCAATGTTTTCGACTTCCGCATTCACAAGCGCCGCCGTCGAAGCGATCTCATGAATCGCATCATCATGAAATCGGATCTCAACCCCCTCCGAGGCTAGCATGGCCTGATATTGCTTAGTAAGAGCATTCTTCGGCTTCGTAAGAATATTGTAAAAATCATCCTCCGAAAGCGACTTCAATTCCACACGAATCGGAAACCGACCCTGTAGTTCCGGAATCAGGTCCGATGGCTTCGATATATGAAACGCACCCGATGCAATAAACAAAATGTGATCGGTTTTGACAACCCCATGCTTCGTCGAAACGCTACTTCCCTCCACAATTGGCAGCAGATCCCGCTGAACCCCCTGACGACTCACATCCGGACCACTTTTTCCTGAGCCAGACGTCCCACCAGCCACTTTGTCAATCTCATCAATGAAAACAATTCCCTGATGCTGCACCCGTTCGAGCGCCTCCTGTACAGCCGCCTCCTGGTCAATCATCTTTTCAGCCTCCTCCTCCTGCAACAACTCCCGAGCCTCTTTTACAGTCACCGAACGACGGGTCTTTTTACCACTCTTGGTCAGATTGCCAAGCATATCTTGCAGATTCATCCCCATCTCCTCCATTCCCTGTGGGCCAAAAATCTGCATCATGGGCGACTTTTTTCCCAACACCTCAATCTCAATCGTACGTTCTTCCAGCTCCCGGTTCCTTAACTTCTCGCGAAACCGCTCCCGCGTACGCAGGTTCAGCTCCTCATCGGAGGCATTTTGCGGATCAAAACCCGTCTGAATATCCTTTCCGGCATTCCCGCTTATTCCCGCCCCCGATTCCTTCTTTCGGCTCCTCACCGGCGGAATCAAAATGTCCAAAATTCGCTCCTCCGCCCGTTCTCCTGCTTTATCCTGCACCCGTTCCTGCATCTCCGCACGCACCATCGACACTGCAACATCCGTCAGATCCCGAATCATCGATTCCACATCCCGCCCCACATACCCAACCTCTGTGAACTTCGAAGCCTCCACCTTCACAAACGGAGCCTGTGCCAACTTCGCCAGCCGTCGTGCAATCTCCGTCTTCCCAACACCCGTCGGGCCGATCATCAAAATGTTATTTGGCATAATCTCATCCCGAATCTCTTCACTCGCATGCAATCTCCTCCACCGGTTCCGAAGAGCAATCGCAACCGACCTCTTGGCATCATGCTGGCCAATAATATACTCATCCAGCTCATGTACAATCTCCCGTGGCGTCCAATTTTTTGTCGTTGTCCCAGCTTTCTTCATGCCAATACTTTATTCATAATTTCGGGTTGATGCGGATACTTCCTGCGCGAAATCACGGCACAGGCTACGGAACCTAAGACATTCCGTCTTCAGGAGTTTCATTCACAAACTACAAATAAGAACCCACTTTAGAACGAAGGATACAAATGCATGGTATGTGGATTCTCCGCTGATACAGAATTTCCGCTGACACAGAATCTTGGCTAACACAATGAAACTTCGTTCTCACAAGAGTTCAGAATCACTACATTAGAATCACAACAATATTCCTAAACGGTCGAAGGTATTTATCGCGACGCAGTCTTTGGAACTGCGTCCAAAATGGTGATGTGATCGTTTGTATAGATACAGATATCGGCAGCAATCCGAAGCGAACGGTCCACAATTTCACGCGCAGACAGGTGGGGAGCTTCCTGCTTTAGTGCACGTGCTGCGGCAAGAGCATACGGGCTACCGCTTCCGATCGAAACAATCTGATCATCCGGCTCAATGACGTCACCCTGTCCTGAGATCAAAAAACACTCGTCCTGATCCACCACAGCAAGAAGCGCCTCCAGTTTCTGTAAAAATTTGTCCTTTCGCCACTCTTTGGCAAGTTCCACAGCGGCACGCTGAAGATTTCCCTGATAGGATTGAAGCTTCTCTTCAAACTTTTCAAACAGTGACAGTGCATCCGCAGTGGATCCCGCAAATCCGGCAACAATCTGCCCATCCCGTAACGTGCGAACCTTTCGAACCGTTGATTTCATTACCGTTTTATCCAGCGTCGCCTGACCATCGCCCCCCAAAGCAGCTTCGCCTTTGTGTATAACACCCAGCACCGTCGTTGAATGCAATCGTTTGCTTTGTTCTGTCATGATTCTGTGCTTACGTTTGTTATTGTACGGGACGTCTCGGCTTTCAGGAGTCAACCGCAGAACTGTCTGAGTCCTGCCCCCGCTGCCCACGACCATCACTTCGACTGCCTTTTCCATTACCACGACTGTCTTTTACATCACTTCGACTGCCTTTTCCGTTGCTACGACTATTTCGTCCGTCACCACGCTGATTTCCGGAACTCTGTCCACCGCGTCCCCCACGTCCACTACCCTGGCTACCACGTGCTCCG
>JGI10211J34971_10002197_pt1 | contig 16028 bp, 12 predicted proteins | sample Etolagsediment_FD_34971 | JGI IMG/M metagenome (IMG submission 34971) | reverse complement strand
TTTTTAGTGTTTTTTTTCATTGCGTAAATGCTCGAGCCTCTCTGAATATTTTTTTTTAGAACTTAATAAAAGGATTTAATGATAAAATAAAATGAAAATATAAAATTTTTTGATAAAAAATTATTTTTCCTGCAGTTTTGAGTTTTGACCCTCAGGATAAATTTTTTAAACGGTACATCATTTATAATGTTGCTATATTCACAATTAAATAAACAATAAAAATAACAAAATAAAAAAGTTGATTGGTAAAAATCGCTTACGCAACGACCAAGAAGGGAGGATTTTTAATATTTTTAAAAAAAAAAATAAAATTCCAAAAAATCCTTACTATGTCAAAAAATTGCATTTTTTGCAGGATAAGATTTTTACGCAAAGGATAAGATTTTTACGCAAAAAATCTCTGCGTAAAAATCTTATCCTCTGGATAAATTTCTTACGTATTTTTTTATTGGTAATTTATCATTATTTTAATATAAAATAATCATAATTTAACGAAAATTACCGATGAAAAATTGCGTAAAAAACTTATCCTTAAAGGATAAAAAATTTACGCAAAAAAATACACGGTAATAAAATATTTAAAAAATATACTTTTATCATTAATAATTTTGGTAATATTATATATTATCAAAAAATTATATTATTCTTGTTATAATAGAAATTTTATTCTGAAAAAATAAATCATTATCTTTTTTTCTAAAAATTCTATTTTTTATTTGCAAGCCATTATTTAATTTATTTATAGTTGTTTCCCCGCATTTAATTATAATAACATTATGTTTTATATATTTAGGTTCTTCTAAAACAATAACTATATGTCCATATTTTTGTTTTTTTTTATTTTCAAATAAATTACACCAAGTAATTATATCTCCTTTTTTAATTTTTTCATTTGATATATCAATATTTTTTAATGATTTACAATATAAATTTAAAAAATCAATTGAACTATTACGATAGTGATTATTCCAAGAAGGAAATATATTATTTTTTAGTATACTTTTTTGCCTTTCATTTGATGTTAAATAAGAAAACCATAATATATCACCATATTTTGTAATTGGATATGATCTATGATTTGATTCTATTTTCCAAATATCCATTAATTCATTTTTTATATATTCTAATTTATCTCTAAAAATCCACGAATAAAACATTCCATAACAATCAAAGTTAAAATACTTTGGTTTTATAGGAGGTATTTTTAAGGGTGATGGATACCAAGAATATGATTGATAGTTAGTTTTTGCATGTTTATCTAATATTAAATCATATGCTTGATAAAATCGGTCTATAATATATTCTGCCATTATTACTTATTAAATATAATTATTTTAATTTAAAAAATATATATTATTTTTTTTTTATTTTTTAAAAAAAAAAGAGGGAGAAATAAATAATAAAAAAAATTAAAAATAATATTTTTAACCAATAAAAAATTAATTTGTGATTGGATATATTATTGTAAAACAAAATAAATTTATTAATAAAATATAAAAAAGATGATTTAAAATTATATTAGGCTTAATAAATATGATTTAAAATTTAATTGATTTTAAATATAATAAAAATGAATTTACATTATGATTTTATACAATTAATAAAAAATAAAACAATAAATGATATTATTCATTTTTATAATGAACATAAAAATATAAATTTATTTACTGATGAAGATGCACTTTTATATGAAGCAATCATAAATGAAAAAATAGAAATAGCAAAATTTTTATTTGATAAAAGAGATAAAAAAGAACCATTATTTGATTTAGAATGTTTAATAATGAATATGTTATCTACAAAAAATCTAGAACTTATAAGTTTTATATTTGATATATATCAATTATTTAATAAAAATACATATTATGATAATTATTTAATAGGAGCATGTAAAGAAAATAATGAAATATTAATTGAATATATACTTCAAATACATAATAGTATAAATGATTATTTAAAAATAAATTTATATATGATACAATTAGATAATGAATCTTTATATAAAAAATTTTATGATTTATATAAAAATTATTATCCATTTGATATTAATTATTTAAGTTATTATATTAAACATTGTTCATATAATTTTTTTTACAATATGAAAAAAATATGTTTAAATAAAAATATTGAACAATATAAATACGAACAAACAATAAAATATTTTATATTAAATTCAAATGATGTTAAACTTAAAAATTCAACAATAAATACAATATTAAATGATATTAATAATATAAAAATAAAAAATAACTCGACTGTTATAAGAAATATTCAATATTTAATAGAACATTTAGATAGTATAGAATTAGAAAATAAATTAGGTAATTATATTTTAAGTAGCATGTATTCATGTAATATTCCTATTTTAGAATATTTATTTAGTTTAAAAATATATAATAAACATTCTTTTATAAAAGAATTAGAAATAAGAACAAATAATAAATATAGAAATTATATAGAATACATATTATTTCTTTTTGATAAAGAAGTATTTGATTATTTTTACGATTATTTAGATGATGATATTCATAATTATGCATATTTATTAAAAGCAATTAATTATAAAAAATTATACTTATTAGAACATATTAAAATAGATAATAATTTAGTTAGTCTACATGAAATAAAAAATATATTATTAAAATCAATTTATAAAAAATCATCCGAAATAAATAATATTGAAGATATATATAAATTAAATAATAATAATAATAATAATAATTTATTTAAAATTACTAAATTTTTAATAAATAACTATGAAAAAATTAAAAATGATGTAATTTTTATTGGAAAAGTTTTATTAGTAGAATTTGAATTATTTAATAAAGATAATATTGATTTTTATTTAAAATTATTAAATGAACAAAAAATATCTAATAAAAAAAATAAAGAATTAAATAATTTATTTGAATTATACTTAAAAAAAAATATATATATTGGTGGAAATAGTAATGTTTTTGAATTATTAAATTATATAAAAGAACATAAAACAATATTTAATTTTAAAAAAATGTTAAAAATAATAAATGATATAATTGAAAAAGATATTAATTTAAGTATTTCATTTTTATCAGATTACTATAAAGAAACATTTATGAATATACAATACATATACAATAATTTATTTTTTGATAATAATATTGATAATTTATATAAATTTATATATATTGAAAATAACTTATCTTTTATAAAAGATGAACAACATAAAAATAATATTATACAATATATAAAGAATAAAGTAGATTTAACATCTATTTTAATTAATGAATATTATGATATAGAATTTATACAATTAATTATACAAGAAAATTTAGTTGAAATATCTGAAAATACATTAAATGAATTAAATATAAATAAAATTTTACTAAATGGAAATATTGATTACATTTATATATTTTTAAAAATTCAATATTTTAATGATAAAATTATAGAATTCTTAAATTTACCACAATATAACAAAGAATGTGATAATCTATTTATTACATTACTAAAAACAAAAAAATACTCTAATATATATTTATATTTAAATTATAAAAAAAATATAAATTTAAAAAAATATACTAGTCAAATTACTAAACATATATTTGAAAATGATAATCTAACATTATTAAAATTAAATGTTTTGAATTTAGTTAATAAAAAAAATATTAAAATACTTACTTCTTTCTTAGTCAAAATTATATTAGTAAGTATTAATTCTCAAAATTTAAAAATAATTTCATGGTGTTTACAAAAAATTATTCAATATAATCTTGAAATAAATAATGAAAAAATATTAGAAATGTGCTCTAATATTAAGATAATATGGTTTAATTATATTAATGAAAATATTATTATTACTGAAAAAATTAATATATATAATAGTATTATTAATTTATTAAATGATAATTTAAAATCAATTGAAATAAGTTATTTATTAATACAATGTACCAAAGTAGAATATTATGAATATTTTTTAGAATATAAAAATATATTAAGATTAAATAATTTAGAACATTATGATTTAGAAACTCAAAATGATTTTATAGAAAATAAAAAATTATTATTAAATAGAATTATTATAAATACTGATATTAAATATATAAATTACTATATTCAAGAAATATATGATGTATTTCCAATTTCAGATATTGAATTAAAGTCCATATTTTTTAATTTCAATAAAGAAAAAGCAAACTATTTTAATGATAAAATCTTAAATTTTTATGAATTATTAACTAATGAGTTTTTTGAAAGTTTATTAGAAGAGTATAATAATGATGATAATGATTTTTCAAATATTTTATGTAATATACTTAAATATATTTATGAATTAAAACCAGAATATTTTAAAGATATTTATAACAATAAGTTATTTCAATTGTTATGTTTTTATGGTTATAATGACTCAATAGAATATTTATTATATGTTAATAAAGAAAATATTGATATTTCATCAGATAATGAGGAAGCATTTAAATGTGCATGTGAGAGTGGTATGATAAGAGTTATAAAATATTTATTAAATGAAAAAAATGATATCGATATTTCAAATAATAATGAAGAAGCTATTAAAAGAGCTTGTAATAATGGTCATTTACAGACTGTAAAATTATTAATGAAATTAAAACCATCTATTCAATTATCAGCTAATAATGATATTATTTTTAGTAGTACATGTAGTGAAGGACATATAAATATTTTACATTGGTTACATTTAAAACTTGGAAATAATATTAATAATGATTCTATTGTAAGATATGGAATATGTAATGCATGTCATAATGGAGAATTATTAACCGCAAAATGGCTTTATAAAAAATTTAAAAATATAGATATTACAATTGATGAAGATTCATGTTTTATAGGTGCAGCAAAAAATAATCAAATTAATGTATGTAAATGGATACAAAAATTAATACCTAAACGTTATTCATTTAGTATTATTAATGAAAGATATGAAATTCCTTATATTTCTTCATATAATGTAAATAAACAATTAATATTAAATGAATCATTCGAGATTAATGATGAAATAAAAGAATGTTATATATGTATGTGTGATGAAAGTAGTATAGTTACTACATGTAATCATCAAACGTGTTTTGAATGTATGGAAAGATATTATAAAATTACATGTCCATTAAAATGCCCTTATTGTAGAGCAGATAATATAAAATTATATAAAATAATAAAGCCTTCAACTAAAATGTTATAAAAAATTTGTAATAAAAATTATTTCTAAATATATAAAATAAATATTATAATATTTATTATAATATTTATTATAATAATTCTACATATTATCATTATTATTAATCATTTATTATTTCAAAATTTAATTAATTTTTTATACAATATATAATGTTTTTATATAATTATATATTTAAGATATATTTAATATTTACATATATATTTATAATATATACATTATATAATCATATTTTTAATGATAAACCAAATATTTATATTGGAACAATATTTTATATTACTAGTATAAATTATTATTATTTAGATTATGATATTTATAATTTTCCAATTATTGATGATTTACCAGATAAAAGTTTATATAAAGTAAAAAAAAAATATAATATTCAATTTAATGAAAATTTAAAATATCAATATTGGATAATTGAAAAAGTAAATAGTGATTACCAAACAGAATTTATTTTAGGAGAATATAATAATAAATTTTTTTATTGTAAACAAAAAAATAAAAATTATTTAATTCCAATAAATATACATATTGTTTCTACGTAATAATTATAAAAATAAAATAACTTATTTAATCATTATGGAATCATATAATATTAATGATTATCAAGATTTTGATTGGATGCAATATAAAAAATTAAACCCATTTTTATATATCCATGGATTACGTACGAAAGAAGATTATAATAAAAATTATATATATGAAGGAAGATATTTAGGGCGGTTATATAATGAAAAATATAAAATACCAAAAACATTTCATGTATTAATAGCTACAATTGGGAAAAAAACTATATTTAAAATGTTAGAAAGTTTAAAAGAAGAACTATTAGAAAATGATTATTTAACTGTAATATTTGATGGTACTAATAATAATTATGATATTATTAAAAGCTATATTGATAAAAATTTTAATTGTAAAATTAAATTAATAATTGAGAAAGAAAATTTAGGATTTTGGGGTCATGGAATAAGAAATAAGTATCAAGAATTAGAAGGTGATTTTATTTATCATTGTGATGATGATGATATGATAATTCCTGGAACATTTAATAAGTTTAGAAAAATATGTATTCATGATGATACTATTTACATTTTTAAAATAAAAACGGAAAATAATCAATTAATATGGAAAGAAAAAAATATTCAATTAATGAATATAAGTACGCAATCAGGTGTTATTCCAAATAAAATAAATAAACAAGGTTTTTGGAAACTAAAATATGGAGGCGATTATGATTTTTATAAGTCAATTACACTAAATAATAAAGTTTTGTTTGTGAATCAATTAATTTACATAAAATATAAATAAAATGTAAATATAAATAATATTTAATGATTTAGTATTATCTAACTAATTACAATAAATATTCGATATAATCTTGTATTTCTATATTTTTTACATAATTATCTAAATAATTATATTTATAATATATATCTATTTCTTGTTTTTGTGTATCATACATAAAATATTTTTCAGATATTTCATTTAATTTAGCATCATCTTTATTATTATCTTCTTTGTTTATATTTTTTTCTTTATTATCTTCATTATTAATAATTTTATTGTTATTATCTGTTTCTATATCATTAATATTATTTTTAATTTTAAATAATTGATAACTCATTGAACTTCTTATAAAGATTTGTTCAAAATGAATATTTTTATTAGTAAATGAAAATACTTCTTGATTATCTAAGAGAATAATTACATTTTTATCTTGTACTTGTACATTTTTAATGGTAAATTGAATTTTTATATAATTTTTATTAGAATGATAACCAAATTGTTTTTGAAAAATCATAATATAATTCATAAAAATAGTAAAACCTTTTTGTATATCAAATATAAATTCATAATGAATATCATCGTTAATATTTAATTTGATTGAAAATGATTCTTTTAATTCTAATTCAAGATGAAATACTGATTGAAATATATTTTGAAGAGCAATAAATTTATTGGATGAAATATGATTTATTTTTTCAGGATGATAAATAGAATATAACTGATAAGGCTTCCAATAATGTATTTGATCTATATTATTTTCATGTGAGTTTTTTGTTATTATTTTATAAACTATATTTTCTATTTTTTTAATTAATGAAGAAGAATAATCTTTATTTAATGGAATAACATAAATATATTTTTTTGGAATTATTGGATATCTAAAAAATATATACCATGCTCTTTCAAAAAAATGCCCTTCTTCCGGATTTTGAATATAATTAACATATCTATATAAATATTCATAAAATTCTTTTGGTTTTTGATGGATTGTTTTTCTAGATGCTGAAAAAATAGCTCCCCAAGCTACTGGAATAGATATGATTGATTCTTCTAATTGAATTCCACATAATTCTGTTAGCCAATTATATAAAATAAATGGAGATGCTATCATATTTTTTTGTAATAATTCATTTTTCCATTTTCCAAAGTGAGCGATTGGTTGTTTAAATTTTTGAATATCTTCTTTTTTCGTAAAAGCAATGAAATCTTTTTCTTGAAAATAATCTTCTAGATTTAAAATTGAGTGGTCTTGTATTTTTCCCTGAAAAAATATATTATATTCAGTTAAATTTTCATAATTTTGAATAATATGATATAAATAAGTATGACTTTCTCTTCCATAATTGGGTAAAGAAATAATATTAAATTGATTAAATTCAATATTTGAAGTTCCCTTATTATAAATATAGCTTATATCTTTATAAGGCAGTAACCAGTTTATATTTTCATTATATCTTGCAACAATAATGGAGTATTTTTTTTTTATTAAATCCATTTATACTTTTTATAAATTATATAAAAATATATTTATTTTAACCTAATACTTATTTTATATTAGTTTAAAACTTTAAAAAAAATATTTAGATTCATATTATAGCAATATGGTTAAAAATACTGAAAATAAAAAAAGTACAACTACTCGTAAACCTCGTGCCAAAAAAATAGAAAATAAAGAAGAGAATATATCAAATACACAAATATCTAATGAAAATGAAAAAAATATTTCAGAAAACACATTCGAAGAATCCAAAATATTAGTTCAAGAAGATACATTAAGTGAACCAAAAAATGTAGTTTTAGAAAATATTTCAGAAAAATCGAATGAATTAGTTCAAGAAGATATAGTAAGTGAACCAAAAGATGTAGTTTTAGAAAATATTTCAGAAAAATCGAATGAATTAGTTCAAGAAGATATTGTAAGTGAATCAAAAGATATAGTTTTAAAAAATACATCAGAAATATCTAATGAATTAGTTCAAGAAGAAACATTAAGTGAACCAAAAGATGTAGTTTTAGAAAATACATCAGAAATATCTAATGAATTAGTTCAAGAAGAAACATTAAGTGAACCAAAAGATGTAGTTTTAGAAAATATTTCAGAAGAATCTAATGAATTAGTTCAAGAAGAAACATTAAATAAATCAAATAAAGATGATATAAAAAGTTTAGAAAAAAATTTAGAAAAGAAAAATATAAAGAAAAATATAAAGAAAATATCAATTAATAGTGAAGAAAAAATGAATTCTGGTATATCATATATTGATGGATTAATTGAAGATTCTAAAAATATTATTAATAAAATTGAAAAATCAATTATAACTACATCTTTAATTAAAATAGAAAATACTAAAAATAAAGAAGATGATATATTACTAAAAAATAAATTAGATAAAATTATTCAAAATTTAAAAGATAATAATATTAATGAATATGAATACGATGAAATAAATAAAGTTTTTGGTCAAATAAATAATTCTGTAATATTATTTTATATCAATAATGGTAAAATAGGTTATTTAGAAAAGAAAGGTATGGAAAGTAGAAATCAAAGTATTATTGATTTAGTAATTCAAACTCATAAATATAAACCATTAAATGATAATATATTTATGATTTATACAGGAGATGAATTAAATAAAAATTTATTACAATCACCTTTTTTACTACCATTTTATAAAAAAAAAGAAGAAACACATAATTTATTTCCATGTTTTACTTTTCAACATTGGAAAGAATTAAATAATGGAAATTATAAACAAATATATGACTATATGACAACTAAAGAATATAATTGGTCAAATAAAAAAGATAAATTATTTTGGTCAGGATATAGTTTAAATCCATTAGTTAATTTATTTAAAAATGAATCGAATATGGAGATTAATATTAAGAATAATAATAATTCAAAATCTTTTTATGTAGAAGAACTTACAAATTATAAATATTTATTATGTATAGATGATAATTTATATTCTAATCGTTTAAATTATATGTTTTTAACAAAATCATGTGTAATTATTTTAAAAAATGAAAATTCTTTTAATGAAGAATATTATCATAAATATTTTAATGTAAATGAAGATTATTTTGAAATAATATATAATAATAAAACATCATATCAAGAAATTAAAGATAAAATAAATAATATTATTAAAAATAAGGATTGTGAAAAAGTAGCTTTAAATGCTTTTCAAAAAGCAAAATATATATTTAATCAAGATAATATATATGAATATATTTATAATTTATTATTACGTTTATCAATTAAATGTAAATCTAAAGAGACTTTATCGAAAAATATATTTTTTACATCAAGTATAAATAATTATGTATATGACCGCATTATTTCAGATAATAATCAATTATCATATTTTTTTAGAGGAAATAATTTTGAAATTGAATTAGTAGATAAGACAAATAAAATTGAAATTAGTGTAAATAAAAATGTTACAAGTATTTTTTATAATCAAAAGAATATTTTTAATTATCGTATCCCTAATATTATATCTACAATAAATTCAATAGAATATAATATAGTTATTGAAAAAGATATTTTAAATATATTAATTAATAAAACTATACCAATTATAAAATTAAAATTACCAGATATATTTACAATAAATAAAATAGGATTAAAAACAAATAATTCTGAAGGATTATGGTTTACATAAACTATAATAGTTTTTATGTTTATATAATTTTAAATAAATATATATGAATAATAATGACTAATATAATTAATAATCAATATATATATGAAACTCAAAATTATATTATATTAATTGAACCAAAAAAGAAAATATTAAATAAAAATTTTATAGTTTCTTTTCAAGAAGAAAATAGTGAATTATGTATAAAAAAAATTCCAAAAAATAATGAAAATGATGGATGGAATGAAATTATATATTTATATTTTTTTAATAAAACAACTAAAATACAAAATATAATTTATGTTGGTGCTTCTTCTAATAATGAAATTATTAAAAAAATATGTCTAGAACCTAAAAAAATATATATATGTTTATCAACTATACCAAGTCGTGCTAATAATATAAATATATTAAAAAAAAATATTGAATATTTACTCGAAACACAAACAGATTTAATTGAAAAAATATTTATAACTATACCAAATAAATATATACGCTTTAAAGAAACTATATTACCTGAAACAGTATCAATGTTTGAAAAATATAAAAAAGTAGAATTTATAGTAATCGACCGAGATTATGGACCGTGTTCAAAATATATAGGTCCATTAATGCATAAATATAATGATATAAAAGATAATATATTACTTATAATTGATGATGACCGAAAATATAATAAATATTTAGTGCAACATTTTAAAATAGCTCATGCTTCATTTCCAGAATATAATTTTATGAGTGGTAAATGGGATTTATATTTTAGTAATAAATATTATTATATTAAAGAAAGTGAATTAGATATATATTCTGAAAAAGAATCATTTGATAAACAAATAATACGTGGTTCTGGATTAGGTGGATTTTATGGATGTGCTATATATATAAATGATTTAATTAGTGATTTTTTAGATTATAATTTAAATATAATTGAAAATGTAGAAAATGCTATATTTCATGATGAAGGAATATCATTAAGTTATTTAAAAAAAAAAAAAGAATCAATTTTATATTTAAAACATAAGGGTTGCTTTAGTATTGCTTTAGAACCAGATGCATTATGGAAAGAAAAATCATTTAATCGAAAAAAAATAGAAAATGATATTATTGATTATACAATTAAAAATAAATTATAGAATAATATATCTTTTTATATTATATAGTATATATATAATATGCTTTTATATATATGAAAATACAATTATATATATGAAAATACAATTATATATATGAAAATACAATTATATATATGAAAATACAATTATATATATGAAAATACATTCTATATATAGAATATACATTACATATAGTATATAGAATGATATATTTATATAATCCAAGAACTGAAAATCATTTATTTATTATACAAATGATAATAAATCAGTTAAAATATTATAAATATAATGTATGTGAAATAAAATCATTGGATTATAATATTAATAATTCAAATGATATATATTTTATATTTTTGAATTTTTATTATTTATTTAATGATTTAACTATACAAAAAGATTTTAAATTTATATGTAATCAAAAATATAAAGTATTATATTTAACAGAACCAATCAATTTTTTAATTGATAAAAATTTATATATTACACAAATTAGAAAATTAAAACCAAATATAATATTTAGTTATTCTAAAGAAAATTGTATTATATTAAAAAATTATTTTAATATATGTAGATGTTATCCATTACATCATGAGTATTTAAATATGACAGATAATACATTAAATGAATTATATAAAAAAGATAATACAAATGCTTTATTTATTGGAAAATTAAATGATTATCGAAAAAAAATTATAATAAATTCAGAATATAATTATATAAATGTAATTGATAATATTTGGTTAAAAGATGAATGGAAACATATTTTAAAAAATAATTTATTTTATATAAATATTCATCGACGAAAAAATTGTAAATGTTTGGAAATTATGCGTATATATCCAATACTATATAATGGAGGAGTTATTATAAGTAGTGATGTAAATAAAGATGAAAAAGAAGAATTTAAGAATTATAATATATATTTTTGTGAAAAAGATGAAGACATTTATAATACATTTTTAAAAATTAAAGAAAATATAGATTATAATTCTATAAAAACAAAAACAGAGTTATTTAGAAAACATAAAAATAACGATATTAATCAAATAATTCGTTATCTAAATTTGTTACATTTTTGAATAATAATATATATAAAATAAAAATTTTATTATTATATATAATAATAAAATGAATATAGAAGATATTTTAAAAGAAAATTCAGAAAAATTAAATAAAATAAGTGACCCAAAATTGGTACCATACTTTAATTTTTCTGGGAAAACATTATATGCCAGACCATGTCATATATATGATGGAGATACATTTAGTATTATTTTTGAATTTAATGGTGAATTAATGAAATATAAATGTAGATGTTATGGTTACGACACACCTGAGATGAAACCATCACTAAAAAATCCAAATAGATTACAAGAAAAAGAATTAGCTAAAAAAGCTAAAACACGTTTAACAGAATTATTAGAAAAACATCCATCAAAAATAATTCGTGTAGAATGTTTAGAATTTGATAAATATGGACGTATACTTATTAAAGCATATAATAATATAGATGAAAAATCACTAAATGAAATTATGGTAGAAGAAGGTCATGGTAAATGGTATGACGGTGGTACAAAAGACACTAATTGGGAGGAAAATAATTTAGATAAAAAGTAAAATACGTTTTATTTAATGTTTTATTTTTATTTATTATTTTTAATGGAACAATTAAAAATAATATTAGAGAAATATCAAAATAAACATATATCAAGTAAAAATATTTTTAAAAAAATAGAAAAAGAAATATTACAAAAAGCTGACATTTTTAGTATTAAAGAATATATTCATCAAGAATTTGAAAATAATAAAATAAATAAAAATTACATAAATTTATTAAATAGTATATTAATATTATTAAATAAACATAATAATATTGTTAAAAATAAAAAAATATTAGAATATGATTTAGAAAATATTTTATCTAAATATAAGTTTTTATATTATAACAGTAATTTAAATAATAATAAGAATGAAAATAATAATACTGAAATTAATAATGATAATGAAAATAATAATGATACTGAAACAATAATTGAAAAAGATGTTATTGAATTAGAAGATAAAGAACAAAATCAAAAAAATGAAGAAAATACAGCTTTATATACAAAAAATATGCAATATAATTCAGCAATAATAAATGAACTTATATTAAAATATAAAGATTATTATAATATAAATTATAATTTATTTAACAACATATTACAAAATTATTTTTTATATTCAACAGAACTTTTACCACCATCTTTATTAGAATCATTTACAGAGATAGAATATTTTAAATTATGGAAAAAAATAAATTGTAAAATTGAAATACATAATAATTTAAGTAAAATTATTTATTCTATTCATAATAATCACGATATATTATTTTTAAATGAAAAAAATATATTAGAAGATGAAGAATATATAAATATGTTTTTTAAAAAATTAGGATATATTTATCAAAAAAATAATAAATTAAATAAAACAAAATTGAAGAGAGGATTTATTAATGTATTTGAAAAAAATAATGAGAATTATATTGTAAAATATCAACCAAATAAATCATTTATTGAAATCATTATGAATATTTATTTAAAAAATATAGATAATTCGCATAAGTATATATGTTTTCCAGAACACATTATCATGAATTATAATAATTCATATTTTTATTTAATGAAAAAGTATGAATGTGATTTATTTAAATTTTTTCAAAAAAACATAATTTTATCTGAAAAAAATATTCAAAAAATATTTTATTTTTTAACTAAAAGTATTCATTTCTTACATAAAAATAACATTATATATGCTGATTTAAAATTAGAAAATATTGTAGTCGAATTAAAAGATAATAAAATTAGTCTATTAAAATTAATTGATTTTGATGTATCATTATTTAATACATTACCATCAAGCTTTGAAAATTTTGATGAAAATATAAAAAAAATATTTGAAAATAAAAAAATTAGAGGAACAAAAATTTATATGAAAAAAACAGATAAAATGAGCTTTGAGAATGATATATATAGTATTGGTGTTACAATGATAATTTTATTATATAAAAATATACTCAATGTTATAAATAAAGAAAAAAATAACATTGAAGAGTCCGTTTTTAATAAAATAAAAAAAAAAATAGGAAAATATAAAGAAAAACTAGAAGATGATGATATAAAGTTGGATTTATTAAATTATATTATACGAATTTATAAAAATAGACGCTTCGAGAAATATTGGTGTAATAATTTAATTAATATAAATGAATTACGTAAAATAATACATAAATGTTTAAATAACGAATTAACAATTGATATTATAGAAAAAGAAGTAAAAAAATTATCTTATAATAATAATAATGAGTCATAATACAATATATTCAAACAATCCACATAATGTATACAATGGTATGATTTCAGCTCAACGAAACATGTTTTTAAGTTCATCTTTAGCAATTATTATGATCGGTTTTAGTGATAAAATTAATCATAATTTTATGAGATGGATAGCACGATTTTTATCTATATGTATACTAATTATTTCATGTTATGTTGGTATTACAAGTGCTTATGAATTTGATTATTATTTAACACATAATAAAGAAAAATTTCCACACTATATACCATTTAATAGTTGGAGTAATTGGAAATATATAAATTATGCATATATTATATTTTTATTATTTATTGGAACAGCATTTATATTTACAAAAATATAAAAGTAAGTGTTCATTTTTATTTATAATTATGAAGTATTATGTTATATAAATTAAGTTTATAATAAAATAAAAATATAAATATTATTTTAGTTATATTATGGTATTATTAAATGAATTATTTAAATTTGTAATATATGCAAGTACTTTATATAAAATTGATGAATCACATTCTTTAAAACATAGTATGAGCGTATATCAATATGCTAATTCTATATTTTATCAAGAAGTTACTCAAAAACCTCATTTATTGGAACAAAAACAAATTATAGATACATGTGCTATTTTACATGATATGTGTGATAATAAATATGTAGATGAAACTATTGGAATAAATAATATAAATAAATTTTTAGAAAATAAATTAGAAAAAGATGAAATTAGTATAATTAATAAAATAATTCAAACAATGTCTTATTCAAAAGTAATAAAATATGGTTATCCTAAATTAGGACAATATGAAGATGCATATCATATTGTTCGCCAAGCAGATTTACTTGCAGCATATGATATTGACAGAGCTATTATTTATGGAATGATGGTAAAAAAACAAGAATACAATGAATCATTAAAAGAATCAATTAATCTATTTAATGAAAGAGTATTAAAACATATGGATGATAATCTTTTTTATCATAAAAGTGCTTTGGAAATTGGAAAAAAATTACATAAAGAAGTTGAATTAAAAATAAATGATCTATATAAAATAAGTAGTTTTTATATTTGTAATAATAAAGATAATTATTAAGTAAAATTTTTTATTCAGAAAAAGCATTACTACGTTGTCTTTTTTTATAATTTATAGGTTCAAAAAAAGAAGGTCGTTCAATTAAAACCTCATTTTTTGAAATATGTTCTTTTGATTCATTATTTAAGCATAATTTATAAGAAAAGCGTCTTTTTTTTACAGCGGGGACTATTTTAAATGACACGAATTGTCATGATAAAGTCTCAATGAACCCACAGTAAAAATTTGGGTAGTACAAGCATCATTTAATTGCTCATAAACTATATAAATATAGTTTAACCGTCGCGGAACGGGTATGAATGAAAACCACTAAATGTTATATAGTTATATAGAATTAATT
>JGI10211J34971_10002194_pt1 | contig 16060 bp, 13 predicted proteins | sample Etolagsediment_FD_34971 | JGI IMG/M metagenome (IMG submission 34971) | reverse complement strand
CTCGCTTCTTCTATTCTGCCAAGGTCAACATAGCACTGTACCAAACGCATTTTGTATCGGATTTCATCAGGTTTCTGTTCCGCAAGTTCCTCCAGAATTGGTATTGCATCCTGGATTTTTCTGGAGTTCATGTACACTCGAGCAAGATAGAATCGCGACTCATTGACCGTTCTTTCGATTGCTTTTTTCTCATCATCACCTGGCGGTTCAATATAACCCAACGCGATCAATTGGTTTAAAGCATCCTGTTCTGCCCAGGGATCTTTTCTATCATCCGAAGGATGCATACCGCATTCACCTTCGACTTTTTCCCAGCTCTCAATAATATCCAACATGATCTGCTCATCGAAAGCTTGAATCAGTGGTTTGCCGTCCATGTCCTGAGCGATGGGCAATCCAAACATGGTCAGTATCGTGGGTGTAATATCAAGAAGTGTAGAGCCAAAGATCAATTCATCTTTTTTGATATGCGGTCCATTCATGCAGATGATGCCATACGGTCTGTGCTGTGCTGCAGGTCCTGCCGGTTCTTTGGGAATTCGTTTTGGTCGGAGATGATCAGACTGGAAACCATGATCCGAAACAAGCATGATGGTAGTGTCGGGTCCAGCAAGCTCGATCAATCGCTCAAGCATCATATCATGGAAGATATAGCCACCCTCAACAACACCCTTGTACCGCTCAAATAATTCTTTTGGAACATGTTTCATGCGGGGAGGATGAAAATTCATGAATCCATGAGAATAGTGATCGATCGCATCATAATACACTGCCATGAAATCCCACTCTGTGTGCTCGATTATCCAGGTTGCTGCCCCATGCACTGTTGCAGCTTCTGCAGTAATTTTTGCAACACCATTGAGCCGTCGGTCTTTATCCTGATCAACTTTAGCTGCATCCGGGACAAAGGGAAGGAGATGTGCAAAGGTCAGATCTCCCGGATGTACGCGCAGGCTCATGAGGATTTGTTCAAGCTCTTTTGGATGAATGCTGTCCTGTGCAAATTTGCGGGGAGCATGCAGGGGGATTTTGTCTAATTTGTGATAAAAATTTGAAACGTATACGCCATTGATCGGTTCTGCCGGATGGCTGGGCCACCAACCCACTACATTTGTCTTGTATCCTTCCTGCATAAGGATGTTCCAGATAGCTTTCACTTTTCGGGATGTGGAGAGAACAGGACGAATCTGCTTATTCTCAGAATCTGGTTGTGTAAAACCGAGAATTCCGTGTTTGTCTGCAGTTTTTCCTGTGGCGATCGATGTCCAGAGCATTGGTGAAAGTGGGGGATCCAGTGTTGCAAGATTTCCCATCACCCCTGTATTTATGAGTTTCTCGAGGGTTGGCATTTTACCTGAATCGATAAGCGGATGTATCACTTTCCAGTCTGCAGCATCCCAACCGATGAGTAGAACCTTCTTAGCGAGCTTTTTGCCCATCTCCATCCTTTTTCTTCTTATCTTCCTCTTTCTTCTCAACAATTACATTTTCATTTGGATTTTTATAATTCATTTCCCGCTGTTTCTTTCTCCACGCCTGGATGCCAACTGCTCCCAGAGCAAGCAAGCCGAGAGAACCTTCGACAGGAACCTCAAATTCTTTTTCTTCTTTAGTAAGAATTTTTAACTCATTGCGTTCATTTGGTTTTGAAATTTTTTTCATAAATAGCTCGTGTTTTTGAGGATATAATAAATTTACGGCTCGATGACAATGACCGGCACATACATCTCGTCCTCACTCACTCCGCCATGATGACCAGTATAATAATGAGGACTTTCACCTAATACTTTATCTTTTATCACATAATTTTCTTTTGGGATCAAAACATAATCGCCAATCCTGTCCCATAATTTCGGGTTTGGTTCGTCCAGTCCGAAAAAGTGCCTTTCAACAAGTTCAGTGCTTTTGTACAGAGAACACACATCTGAAAGATGTTCCTGAACATAGTTTTCGAAGATATCAGTCATGCCTTGTTTTATATAACAGTACGCAGCTCTCGGATCACCGGAAAGAGGCATCACAAGAGTATCTCGAAGTTCCGGATGTAGATCAAGGTCAATAAGCGCTTCTTTTGGGCTGTCGATAAGCCCGTGATCTGCGGTCACAATGACCACACTATCGGTTTTGCTAATCGAATATATAAAATTCTCCAGTGCTCGGGAAAGCTCCTGATAATGATTTTTACAATGCAAAGAATGGATTCCATTCTTATGGGCGAGGGTGTCAAAAGTTGGCCAGTAGGCGTATATGAANTTTTTTTCGGGAATATCTTGTACAAGAGTTCTGAGATTCATGACAAAGTTTTCAATGCTTTCCTTTTTATAGGCAACAGAGGTCGAACCCTTGCTGTAAAATTTTGTATAATCTGAGTTGATGATATAATCATTTGAGAGTGTGTAGGATTTGCGGTCGAATTTCTCGAAAATAGTACTTTGCCGGAAGATATCTTTGGCAAATATATCGCTCTTGCTGAAAATTTCTCCACCGTATCTCGGCTTGAATGGGAGTATTGCTGAGATCGTTCCGAGCTCTTTAAGATAGACAAACCAGCCGGTGACTGCATGTTGCGCGGGAGACATGCCCGTCAGGAATGAGGTGATCGCTGTGGCAGTTGTTGAAGGAAAAACTGAAGTACAGCTCCCGACAAGATTGCTTTTAATAAAAGAGCTGCCCTGTTCCATAATGAAATTATACCCAAGTCCATCAAGAACAATAAATACGACATTTTTCTTTGTTGATATTACATTGGCGTCGAGTAAAGAGAGCGGGTTATGAGTTGTTGGTTTGTTCCCTAATGCCGTTGTAATACTGCTTACAAGATTAACAATACTTCCATTTTCATAGTTCGGTTGGATCATTAAAAAACCTTTCTGTGAGGATTATTTTAACGGAAATCTGCTTACAAGTTATTTATCTCTTGAGCCATTAAATCGATTGCACTTACAAGGATCTCAGAAGTACTCTCGGTTACTCCCTGCGCTTTTATTGCTGCTTTTTCAATAAAATTCATTTTTTCGAGGATCATCTCATGTCCAAAATGATCTTTTGCAGTTGCATGATCGCACAGTGCTATTGGAAAGTTATTTATCAAGGTCTCTTGCGCTTTTTCCTTTTGTCCTGCCATGATGAAAAGAGCACTGTTTTTCTTAAGCAACTCGTTTATATGTTCCTGGATAAATTTCCTCATCTGTTTTTGAATTTTTCCAATATAAATGGAAGCGCCTAATATCACGGTATCATAGCCAGATATGTCTGGATTTTTAACCTTTTTCAAATTTATGATATCGGTTTCTTCTTTAAGTTTTTCTTTGAGCAACAATGCTGCTTTTTCCGTGCTACCGTGTTTTGTTGTGAAAATGATACAATTTTTCATGAATACCTCGCTTTATAATTTTCCAATTGATGCTATGTACACCACCATTTCGTCCTCACCGTCAACATTGAGCAGTTCATTGGATTTTTCCTGGGAATACGCAGCAATTCCACATGCCCCTAAACTCAAAGCTTCTGCAGTAAGATAGAGATTCTGGCACACATGCCCTGCGTCGAGGAGGATCAGCTTGGCTGCCATAAAAGCATAGCGCCACTCGCAGCGATAGGGAAGAGCTGTCCAGAAAAAAACGACTGAACTTTCTCCTACAAATTCCTGTTCAAGACAGGCATTGACTGTTTTCTGGGGAAGATCTTCAACAGAGTGAATGAATTCGAGTTGATGATCGAGTGCGCAGTAGCGATAAATGCCCTGTTCAAGTCCTTCTACACGAAGAACAGCAAGATAGGTTTCAAGTGGATGACGTGCACCTGCAGAAGGAACAGTGCGGAAAGTCACCTTGTTTTCTTTTCGATCAAATACTTTTTTTACTCCCTGTGTACACCAGAGCAAAAGTGAGAGTTGTTCCAAATCAATTGTTTCAGCAGAATATTTTCTTCGTGACCGACGCTGGTTAATTATTTCAAAAAAATCTTTTCCAGGATTTATAATATCTTCAGGCACTGGTAATGTAATGAGATTATCCGGGTTCTTGATTGGCTTTTCCAATGGAGGTTGAGGAAGTTTTTTTTGCTGATCTGTCTCCATGTTTTGCATTGAAGCGAGATCGCAATTCAGGAAAAATCTCTGTTCTTCATAGCTATTCATTATATGCTCCTATAGCTTTGGCAGAGAGGTTTTTGAGGGCAATATGCTGTGTCAAGTTTTGCGTGCGATAACAAGAATCTGAGATAAACAGTTTACAATCTCATCATGAATTACTTTCGTATATAGATCATATTCTTTCAAGGCTATGTAATTGTTTTAGTAACAAAGTTTTTCAAAAAATCTATAGGTAATAAAATGAATAGCCACGCCTTTCAGGTCGTGGGCGGTGATACATAAGGTAGAACTTTAGTTCTCAACAAGATTAGGGTTATAAAACCAAACAATCTTGGTTGTTACTATCCCCGAGATAAATCTCAGGGCAATTCAATTTGCAATTTAAAAATACAACAACTACTCGTTATTTACTCTTCACTAATGTCAGATATCTCCCCGTTTTTTCTCATCAGAACAGATTATGTTGACCTCGGAGTTCGGAACCGCTTTCTCAATATCATTCTCTATAACTTGTATATACTCGAGAACTTTTCCAATAGTAAGATCCCTTTTGAAGGCAAGGAAAAGCTCGATGTAGATTTTATTACCTGTATGCCGACTCCTCATGCCTCCATAATGCTCATAAAGATCAAAATGCTTTGCGAGGTTTTTGGTGACTTGCATCTGAGCTGCTTCGCTTACTGCATAATCAAAAAGCATGGGAAGATTCTTCTTGAATAATTGCAGCATATTGATGAACATAAGAACGATGATCAAGCATGAAAATCCTGGATCAAAATACACTGCACCTTTGAATGGAGCAAAGGCGCTTATCAGGACTGAGAAGAAGAAGCCGAAATTTGAGATTGCTTTCACCAGGTAGATGCGTGATTCACCATCAAGGTGTGATTTTCCTGTGGCTTTGAATTCTCTTCGAGTTTTGACAAAAAAATATACATTTGAGGTAGAGAAGATCAGCGCGAAAATCAAAATTATCCATACACCTGTTCCGCTCACCTGCACAGGATTTATAAATCGTGTGATAGCTACGATAGAAAGCCCTACGATCGATAAAAAGAACACCAGTCCAATCACGATGGAAGTGATGCTTTCGATCTTACCGGGTCCATAATTCAAGAATGGATTTTTTCGTGAGGAGAATTTTATATCAACAAACCAGGCAAGACCAACAGATAGGATCTGCAATGTTGAATTCACGAAATCTGCGAGAATCGCAACTGAATTGGAGGTCAATACTGCCACAAGAGTGATAATCCATGCTGCTCCCATGAAAATACTGCAGATGATCTTACGATTCCTGGATTTCTTATTATTCATATGTTATTTGAGAACCGGTTGTTATATCGATACTTTTTTCAGATTGATCACGAAAGTCACACCCGGTTTATCATTATCTTCGACATATATTGATCCACCGTACCTGTTGATATTCTGTCTGACGAGGAAGAGTCCCATGCCGGTATGTCCCGCATCACCGGAGTAAAAGTCTTTTTCAAAGATACGCTCATGAATTTCTTCAGGAATTTGTGTTCCATCATTAAATATTTTGATCTCCGTAAAATCAGAAAATTCCTCAAAAGAAATGATGATATTCTTCGCATTTCCATGTACACGTGCATTTTCAATAATATTATGAATGACCGATTTTAGTGCTTCATCTGCGCGGACTTTGCAATCGCCATGAAGTTGAATATTTATACCTGTAAATTCTGGTGTAATTTCTTCAATAACGTTTCTCAGATCAATAGGTTTTAGTGTTTTGCCATTTCCTGTACTGAACTCAAAATTGCCTAAGTTACGGATAAGTTCAAGCCCTTTATCACATTTTATATCAGCTTCGTTTAGCATTTTATCATCTTTCTCATCAGCATATATTTGGAGAGCGGTTTTGATAACGATGAAGTTGTTTGCAAGATCGTGTCGGAGCATCGAATTGATAAGCGAAAGCTGTTTGTGGATCTGTTCTGTATTTTCTTTTGATATGGCGAGCTCTTTATTTGTTTCACGCAGGTGATGTGTCATTCGAATGCGCAGAACAAAGAAGATCACAACGACAGCAAGAACAAGGATGGAAGCAATCAAAAGGAGGATAAGATGGAATATTTCAAGACTGGAGATTTGCAGATCCTTTTTTAATAATTCATTTTCGCGTGCTTTTTGATCGGTTTCATGTTTTATGCGCAACTCATTTAAATTTTCTGTATTTCTACGTGCATTCAGGGTGTCTTTAAGTTCAGTATATTTTTTAAGAGACGAGTAGGCATTCTTATAATCATCTATTTTGGAATATAGAGTAGTCGTATACTGTGCATTATCTTTAAGTAACTCCATATAATCATTCTCGAGAGCGAGATCGTAAGCATCATTTAGCATATCTTTTGCAGCAGAGTATATTCCAATTTTGATATATACATTTCCAATACTGTTCAGTGCGTTGGCTACTCCCCAACTATTATTTAATGCATTATTCAAATTATAGCTTTCAAGATAGAGTTCTAATGCGTGTTGGTAGTTCTCAAGATCATTATATAGTCCGGCAAGATTTTCAATAGAATTCACTGTTTCATAGTCATTACCAATGCTTCTTCTTATATAAAGAGCCTCCTCATAGAGTGTGATTGCATCCTGGAAAGATTTTTCTTTTTGGGCGATCAAGGCGAGATTATTAAGTATTCTAGCAATGTCTATTTTGTTTCCAATGTTACGGTATATCTCAAGTGCTTTCAGGAGATTCTCTTTCGCGAGTTCGATATCTCCCATTATATAATGAATATTGGCGATGTTATTATATGTCGATGCTGTCATAAAGTTATCATTAGATTCTAATGAATATTTCAAAGTTTCCAGATAATATTCAAGGGCTTTATCATAATCACCGCCACGGGCATTAACAAGACCCAGATTATTAAGGGCATGGGAAAGGGCTTGTTTATTTGTACTCTTCCTGCCAAGTTCAACAGCCCGGCTAAAATATTCTTTTGCTGTATCAAATTCCCCCAGGTCATAATAAATAAGTCCTATGCCACCAAGAACGCTTGAAGCGCCATGTGGATCATCTTGTTTGTTTTTTATGTGAAGAGATTTTTCATAATAATACAGCGATTTATCAAGGTCGCCTTTATTGCGATTGAGCAATCCAAGATTCGTAAATACTTTTGCCGTAAGAGAATCTTGTTTTGTTTCTATGAAATAATTAAGAGCTTCAGTTAAGTATTTTTCTGCATTGTCAAAATTTCCTAATCTCAAGTAAAGTGAACCTCTCACCAAATTCGACTTGGCTTCAAGTTCCTCCATGCCAAATGATTGAGCTAATTGGTAAGCCTGGACTGCATAATATATCCCATTTTCAGGATTATTGTTGCTATACTGATTTGCAAGTGTGTTGAGAAGTTCAATCTTCTGTTGTCCTGTGCTCTTTTCGATCTCTGCCTTAAGACTGTCGATCACATTGGAGCCCGTAAGAAGCACAGGGATGAGGAGCAGAAATATGATTAGATATAATTTTTTCATAAGGGAAACCGGTATTAAAATATTGATATGCAAATTTTTTTAACGAATAGCTGTGTCAATTTTTTAGCGCACAGACATAAAAAAACCGGGCATAGACCCGGTTCTTAATATTTGATATCTTATACATTTTAAAAGTCATCGAGGAAGGGATTATCGAAAGCATCTCGTTTAGGCACTTTCTTCTCTGTTTTCTTCTCTTCCTCTTTCTTTTCTTCTACTCCTTCTTCTTTTTCTTTTTCAGGTTCGTCCCCAATTTCTTGTTCTGGATTAGGTTCTTCGGTCAATTCTTCTGCTGTCACAACTTCGGATTCATCTATTTTGTCTTCCTCTTCTTCAGGTGGAGAAGTTTCTTCTTCGATCTCTGGTTCAGGTTCTTTTTTGAGGGGAGCTGGTTTTTCTTTCTTCTTAACTTTATTCTCTTTATATTCGGGTGTAACTTCGTCCATATCAATTTCTTCTGTTTTCGGCTCGGTGTCAGTTATCTTATGTTCCAGATCTTTAATATTTTCTGTGAGCGAGTGAAGAGATTCTTGAACAGAGGTTTCCGGTACAAGGGTGTTGAGAATATTTTTGTCGATCACAAATTCTTTCTTTATGATCCTTCGGCTTTTTTCGCTGGGTTTGTATTTCAGGCGTACCGTGTGTTCGGAGATCGCATAACCACCCGTAGTTTCGTCAATTATACCGCATACAGCTCCGCTTTTTTGTTCCGGGGCAAGATAGCTGATCTCGGCAAGCGGGAGAAGGTTGTTCGAGATACGTGCATCAACTTCTTCCTCAAATTCAAACTCAACAGAAATATTAAACGCAGCCTGATTCCCGATATTTCCTATGATCGCATAAAGACGATCGTCTTTTAACTGGAGGTAATACACTAGTTCTGCCGAAGGTTCCATATAGCGGGTCTGTTTAGTGAACTGACGCTGAAATATTTTCTCATTTTTTGAAGATTCGGAAAAGATTTCTCTAACTTCTTTCATGATGCCAAAAACAAGGAAAATGACCACGACCAATAAAAGTGGTGTGATAAGTCCGCTAAAGTACATGCCGAAAGCACCCCAATCTGCTTTATCATCAGAAAAAGTGCCGTCACCGAAAGTTATAAAATAGAGTAACAGAGCGAATACCACCAGTGCAACAGCAATGATCAAAACTATCTTTTCATTTTTTTTCATATAATTTCCTTTAGGTATTAAATCGTATTGAATCTTCACGAGAGAGGAAGTTGAGTGTCAATTTTTTTATGATAATAATGAGTGATGATAATCTATCTTTGGATTTTATGTCTCTATGATAATATCGAATTGTGCTAATTTTATCGAAATTTAACGCATTCCAGAATAGAAATATTCTCTTTAGTTTGGATGATCTTGTTCAGTACGAATCCTGATTCGCTGAGAAGGTTTCGGTATTCAGATTCAGTTCGCTCTTTACCTCCGCCCATGACCAGGACTTCCAGGTCCATCAAGTTGGTGATTGAGAATTCATTTCTTTTTGGGAGGATGGATTCGATGATAAGCAGGTTAGCATGTTCACTCATTGCAGTATGGCAGTTTGAGAGGATAGTTTTGCATTTTTCGTCAGCCCAATCATGAAGGATGTTGGATAGGATATAGCAATCATGACCAGCTGGAATCTCTTTAAAGAAATCACATTCAATAAACATGCACCTATGGATTAACTTGTTTTCTAAAATGCAATGTTCAACATTCTCTTTCATATATGGCAAATCTGCGATGATACCTTTCAGAGGAGGATTCTTTTGCAGTATATGATACAGTAATCCACCATAACCGCCCCCGATATCGACAATGGATTTCATTTTCGAAAAATCATACACATCAACAATTGCTGCGTGGCTTTGAACTGCTTTTATTTCATTTGCTTTGTTGAATATCTGCGCTGCTTCCGGGTGTTTTGCCAGCCACTCGAAACAGGGCATGTCAAAAGCTAATTCAAATGCAACCTTTCCTGTTTGTACACTCTGGAGTAAGTGTGCCCAAGTGGTGGTGTGCCAACCGGATAGGAACATTAAAACAATAGACTGCATCTTGTCTTTTTGCAGGATCTCTCCCATGGGCGTGATGTTGAAAACTCGATTCTCTACCTCGTGAAAAAATCCCACCGACGACAGTGCTCTCATAACTCGATAGAGATATGGTTCGTATGTTTCTGTTATTACTGAAAGATCGTTACTCGATTTTGAACCTCCTGCTAAGATGTCCGGGATTCCTAATTTTGTTACCACGCAGAGCGGCTGAGCGATCCAGTTGGCTGTAAGGATCCGCATCACTTTTTCTGCAATTGCTTTTTCATGGTTTTGCATGATAACTCCTTTTGGTTGATTTAGTTTCTTAAGAATTATTTGCCGAGATTTATTGATTTACGACTGTTAATTAAATATATTCTGGGTAGTGGTAAAAGGGAATTGTTGCATTCGTGATTTGATTAATTTTTCGTGTTGAGATATGTCAAGAAAATGACGCTCCTTACAAAAGATTTTGCACCATAGTGTCCCACTTGTAACAAGCTCTTAACTAAGATGTGCTTGAGATATGTTGAAAGGTATATGTTTCTGAATATTTTTGTTCATAAGCACAACTTATGAACGAGTGAAGGGAACATGCCGCACCGATGGTGCTGTGCGGGACTATTTTATTTTGCCGGAGAGCTGCCACTCTCCGTTACATATCTTTCGTTCCTACGGAACTTGCAGAGGTACATTTTTGTATTGAATCATTAGAGAACGTCGTAGAAGTGATATACTATAACCTGATGCGTAAGCTTCAGGTTAGAGAAACAAAAGAAGAGAGCGCTGTAGGTGCGGAACAAAGTTCCAAAAACCATTGAAATGGTTGATGTTTCGGTTTGTGTTCACACCATTTCCCACGAATAAATTCATGGGCTTCTTTATTATGTACAATATGTGTATGTATCGTGTTGGCAGTTGGCAGCCCGCAGTTTCAACTTTGGGTAAATGAAAATTGGAAACCACATGTTAACCGCTTCAGCGGTTTTTAAGGTCTTTTAACAGAAAAGAGAGGAGGATGGAATTTTGGGCTTAAAGGAAAAAAAAGGTTGCTAAAATAGGGTCTAACTCTTTATGGGAGAGTTATTTAAGTAGTATTTCTTACGCATAGGAGTAAAAACATGGCTCAAAAGCACTGTCCGAGATGTGGATCGTGTCACACAAAAAAACGGGAAAAGGTATCGGAAACAGAGATATAAATGTCATGATTGTGGACATATTTTTCAATTTAAAAGGACACGGAACCAAATTTTCGAAGATCATCTATGGGCAAAATATGTACATGAGGGCCAGAGCCTTACATCATTGAGTTCTTATTATAACATATCCTATAAGACGGTCAGAAAATATCTTGATAATCATCAAATACAACGACCAGAAATCACACCTGGGAGCAGTATTATTGTAATGGATACATGCTATTTTAGATGGGGATTTGGAGTAATGGTTTTCAGAGATTTCTTAAAGCGAAAAAATATTTACTGGAAGTATTTGAAGCACGAGACACTTGAGGAATATAAGTTTGGGATCAACTATTTATTAGACAAAGGTGTCGAGATAAATGGGATAGTTTGCGACGGCAAGAGGGGCTTGTTTAGGGCGTTTGGAGCTATTCCTATGCAAATGTGCCAATTTCATCAGGTAGCAATAGTAACCAGATATATAACCAGAAATCCTAAGCTTGAAGCTGGAAGAGAACTTAAAGAGATAACACATATATTAACAAAGTCATCAGAAAAAGAATTTAGTATCATGCTCAATAAATGGTATCTGAAATGGAAAGGTTTTTTATCAGAAAAAACGTATGATAATGAGGATAGGAAATGGCATTATACTCATAGGAGATTAAGAAGTGCATACCGAAGTTTGAAGACCAATCTACCATTCCTATTTACTTACTTGGAATACCCCGATCGGGGTATTCCAAATACAACAAACTCATTAGAAGGAACATTCTCACATTTGAAAACTAAGTTGAGAACACATGCAGGTATCAAAGAGTGGAGAAAAAAGAAAATTATTGATGAAATACTCTCAAAATAGCAACCTAAAAGTTCCTTTAGACCTAATTTTGTAAAAAAAAGGAACAGAATTATAGAAGATATAACTATAAGCTAACCGGATTTTACGCTCAATGAAATTCCAATTCACCAAGAACCTCCCGGCGTAAATTACGTGTTAAGCGCTTTGTTATGTTTACTACTTAATTTGAAAAATCACGATGAAGATTAGAATAATCCAAACCACTAAAAAGATAATTGGAACCCAAAGAGTAAAAATATCAGTCGGCCTTAATCCCTTACAGAATTTTTTATTCTCAACTAATTTATCAACCTCATTATCATCCTTATGATAATGAATTGATAGCTCCTTTTTTATTAATCTACTTTGTACGGAATCTAATAGCCAAATAATTGCTAAAACTAATCCTACAATTAAAATCAAAAGTGTTAAAGTTGACTGTTTGTTTAACTGAATCCCTGCAATTAAAATACTATTTACGATAAGAAAACTATTGGTTCTATTGTTCAAGTGGATGCTTTGCTCAAACATTCGCTTACGGATTTCTTTCCGTTCCTTTTCTCTGCTGAAATCCTCTCTTGTATTTTTTTTCATTTTAGTTCCAAATTTTATCTAAAGCTTTGACCCAAGAAGATCTGAAATTATCAGTACTGCAAAACTTACTTTGTTTAAAAATTGTAAACATAACGAGAGCATAACCAGCGGGGCGCTCTACCCCAGGCGATCCTTGAACCGTAACCAAGTTTGGCAAATCGGGCCGCGTATCCTCGGGGCGAAAGCCCCGTCTGTGTTCATGCAGGGTTAGGTGGCACATTTTGCTCTTCTCGCTTTCTTCGCCAAGAACGAGAAATCAAGTTAATAAAAACAACAACTACAAACCAAAGTAATATCCATTCCCATGGAAGAGTGCGAACCTTCGACAGGGGATCCAATTGCTTCAATAGAATATCTCGTATCTCCGCTATATTTCCCCAAACAGATGTAAAATCATCATTTTCTCCTAATATTCCATTTACATTAGTGAAGATAACATAACCGCATTGCTTTGCTGGGTTGAATTGCCATAAACTTTGATAGCCCACTGTTGATCCACCATGTCCCATCCAGCCATTCTGATAATGGATTAACCCTAATCCATATCCTGCGTCATACAATTCCGAATTTGGATTCAGAATACTTCTTCCCTTTGATACTTTCGCTTACATGACTTCAATGGTCTCAGGCATCAACAGTTGAAATTGATTGTAGAAACCATTGCTCAGATAAGCTAGCATAAACTTCCCCATATCTTCTGCCGTTGTGCGCATCATGTAGCCATTCCCATTCCAAAATGTCAACGCGATATTATCCCCATTAATTCGCGTGTATGGGATTGCATGTTGATCAATGTAATCTTCTAAAACAAAACCGGTATTTAACATCCCTAGCGGTTCAAAAATATTTTCTTTCATGTACTTTGGATAAGGATTCCCCGACACATGTTCGATAAGGTATCTCAGCAAAGGATATGCTGATACAGAGTAATGATATTTCTCCCCAGGTTCAAATATCCAAATATTTGGATTGTAATTCGATCCACTCGAAGTAAACGAAGCGATCAGATATTCTTCCAATGACATGTTTTGAGTTTCAGGGTTGCAAGTTGGTCTATATTCTACAAATTTGCATTCTGTATCCCATTCAAATTGATCTCTAACGGCATCCAAACCTGAGCGGTGAGCGAGCAGCATTCGGATTGTAATTGGAACATTCGGATATTTAGGATGCCTTATCTCAAATGGGATATATTCATTAATATCAGCGTCAAGATCGATCATACCTTTCTCATGCAATTGAAGCACAGCCGTTGCATCCACAACCTTCTGAACTGAGCCATTCATATATAAAGATTGGGTGTCTGAATTCTCGCCTAATGTTTTTGACCAAGTGATTTGATTATGATCGATAATTGCAATTTGGACTGGAGGAAGCTCTCCACTAACCATTATTTCTTTGATTCTATGCTCAACTTCCATATTAATCATCGAATTTTGGTTAGATTTTTGTGGTGAACAGTTATACAGAATTCCGCTAATCAGCAATAGAGCAAGAATAACTATTACCCACTTCTTTTTTTTCGTTCATTTTTCATCCATATTTAGAAGCCATGTGGTTTATGCCACCTAACATAAGATTAGGTGTACTAATGGAAAAAGCAATTGTTGCTTTCTATGACTACCTATACACTGTTGCCTATTATTTTTTAACTTTTTAATATTGCTTACGTTAAACATAGTTTTACCTTGTTTTATTAATTTATATATGTTGCTCATTTAACAACATAAACTAAAAATCAGAAAATTACTGTTTTAAAACTTTCACTTCAAATTATGAGAAATAACATGATAGTCACCACCTCAGTACTTCCTGCTTCTGCTGCAATGTCTGTTCCAACTCCAATTTGCTGTCAAAAAGAGAAAAATAAACCGACTTAGTCAAATAATATAGATCAATGTGTACTGAATAAATTTTCCGACTCCTTAGCGTTATGAAAACACGATGTTACAAAATCCAACTTACTCAATTTTTATCAATACTTTTCAATTCTAATTCTATATTTTCCTTCAGCTTTATGGCTTCGGTTTTAAATTTACTCCAATTATTAATTTGTGCTCTGTCGCTGAAAGTATATATTAATGCTTGATAGTATCTTGCATTTGTCGCACACTCGGCTAAATCAAACTCCGGAGCATTATTTTTTTTTCCTGCGAGTAATTGTATAAATATGTTTTTTGACATGATTTCTTCTGTCATAATGGGGATTATGAAATCATTTGTAATTTTATAAATAGCCTGATCATCACCTTTGTCGTTTGATACTGTATTGTAATAATTGAATAATTGTCCTCTTAAATCATCATTCTTAATGTACTTGATTATTCCGGATGAAACTGCTTGATCAAAAGTTCCCTTGTTAGAAATAAAATAGTTATCTTCCATTACATCGCTTTGAAGACGAATAAAATCATTTAAATATTCATCAGAAGGGTTTGCAAGAATTTCAAATATAGTGTCGATCCTTGCTGCTCTTTCTGTCGTGCGTATAATATTGAGATCTAATAATTCAATATCATTTTGAAGATCTACGGCAAAACTATTGAGCATTCGTATTTCTTCAGTTTTGATCTTTCTATTTTCATTCCAATTGTTAATTTGTAATGCAAGTAATATCCCAACCACCACCAGCACTATTTCACCGATGGCATAGAGCAAATAAGGAGTAAATTTACTTTTGGATAAAAGTTTTTGTCTGATGTTGCGAAATATTTTCATGATGTTATTTTTTGTTTGGATTGTGTGATCTGGTTATCGAGATACATTTCATTTGTTCTCTTGCTTCGCTAAGATAATTCATATTATTAATCCTTGTTGAGGACAAAAAGAGGAGAACAAAAGTTATTTGTCAAATAGAAAATTATCTCACTCAAAATCTTTCCAAACCTTGACGTTATGTAAACATGATATTACATTATGGGTATGAAAAATGAAGGTGTTCTGTCGGAAAAAGATGTAAGTCTTATCAACAAATACAAATTCTACTTGCAGTTTGAAAAGGGATTAGGAGAGAATTCGATCCTCGCTTATGAGCGTGATATACGACTCTTTTCCCAAGAAAAAAGCGTGGGAGATCTCACCAAAATTATTTCTGAGGATGTGATCGCGTATATGAATTTTCTCTACAAACATGGAGCATCAGATAAGACCGTTGCACGTAAACGTAGTTCTCTTGCAAATTTTTATAAATTTCTCTATATAGAGCAGCTTATTTCCGAACCGATCTTTGAGAAGTTCCCGTCACCAAAAGTGTCGGCTTCTCTGCCGGATGTACTCTCGATCGAAGAGGTGGATGCACTTATCAATGCGGTGGAGAGAACCGATGAGTTCGGCACCCGGGACCGTGCAATCCTCGAATTTCTCTATTCTACAGGAGCGCGTATTTCAGAAATGATAGACCTGCGTGTCGGGGACCTCTATATTGACGAGATGATCGTCAGATTGTTCGGAAAAGGGCGAAAAGAGCGCTACGTGCCGATCTCACAAACTGCATTGACTTATTGTGAGAACTATATAAACAATGCAAGGCAGAAGCTTCTGAAATATAAACAGAATAATATCCTCTTTCTCAATAGATTCGGGAATAAACTCAGCAGGATGGGCTGCTGGAAGATAATCGATGCATATGCTCAGCAAGCAGGGATAAAAAGTCATGTATCTCCTCACACGCTCAGACATTCTTTTGCTACGCATCTGCTGCAAGGAGGTGCTAATCTGAGGATCGTGCAGACCTTGCTCGGACACAGCAGTATCAGCACGACCCAAATTTACACAAATATTGACAGGAATTATCTCAAAGAAGTTCATTCCCT
>JGI10211J34971_10002193_pt1 | contig 16063 bp, 14 predicted proteins | sample Etolagsediment_FD_34971 | JGI IMG/M metagenome (IMG submission 34971) | reverse complement strand
AATTGGAATAATACTTATATAAAAGACTTTTTGTCATTTATGGATATGTCTGAAGAGGAGTTTTTTAATTTGTTTTCAAATTGGGATAAATTCACTGACGCATTTGACCCAAACAACTTAGAAAAATCTTATACAGAAATACTTGTGAAAGAAAGACTTATAAGAAATGTTGGATATCACCATCTTAAAAATGTAACAAAAGATGATAATGATATTATCAGTATTATTTCAGCTCTTCCAAGAGATAAAGTTGGACTTGATTATGGTTGTGGCTCAGCCCCTGTAGGTTTTCAACTCCTCCTTGAGGGTTTCGAAATGTCTTTTGTAGACTACAATCCGTTAGCACTTGATTTTATTAACTACAGGGTAAAAAAATATAAAATAGAAAAAGATAAATACTCAGTAATGACAGTTGATGAGATACATACTGGGTTTTCACTACACGGTTATTATGATTTCGTTCTTTGTCTTGACCTTATTGAACATATAGAGAAGAAAAACTTTCAGAATTTTTGACTCTTCTTAATAAGGTGATGAAAATTAGTGGAGTTATTATAACAAACATTTTTAGAAATGGAGATTATAAAAATATTGAACACGTTAATATGGACCATCAGAACACTTTTAATGAGCTTGTTCGACATGGATTTAAGCATTTAAACAATGATATGATGTGGATAAAAGAAAGAGAGGTTTAAGTGGAAGTGCATAGAACAATATTTTTTGACGGAAGAGGTGAGAGGAATAGACGAAGTCATTTTAACCTTTGTAATGTTTCTAATATTGGAGCTTGCATTGAGCCTGTTCCCTTAAAAGATCATAATCGACAAGAAGATATAATGAACAAAGTAGATAAAATTTCATTTGACTTTGATTTCAGACAACCGTTCTGGATAGATAAAGGTATAATAGTTGCTGGGGGTTTTTGTTTTATAGAACAAACACTGAACTATAATTAAAAATATGTGGGTTATTTATCAGGAATGATAAATACGCAAGTCTTAGTTTTCTCCCGTCTCTAAGAGCCCACATCAAATTGAAAAAATATGCAAATACTAGAAGATAAAATAATTAATGAATTGAAGTTGAGACAAAATAATTTCTTTTCATTACAAGAAATAAGAGATTTAATAAAAGAAGCTATTGAAGATCTTGCAGTAGAATTAGATCTTTATACTTCTATGCATTATCTTGTGACAGAAGAAAATGTTCCTTATTATAATATATCTCTTAATGGTAGTGATTTTCTTTATTGTTTAAATGCAGAAGTTGTGGAATATAATAGAATCTTGCACAGTGATACAGTATCTTCTTTATACCGAAGAAATAATAGATGGGCTGATTCTCAAGGGACACCAGAAGTATATTGTTCCATTGGAGTTGACAATATTTTATTTTATCCGATTCCAGGAGAAAAACTAACAATTAAAATGGAAGTTGTTTGTATTCCATCTTCTTATGACAGCTTATCTATAATAAGAGAATTGGAAGCTGCTATTATTTCATATGTAAAATATAATAAATATATTAAACAAGGTAGGATAGAAAAAGCTTTTAACTCTTATGAAGATTATATTATTAATTCAGGGTTAACAAATCAAATTAGAGGTCATAGATCTCTTATGAGGGAAATGAAATATGGCTCTGATAAGTGATATTATAAAAGATATTAAGAAAAAATATAATGGAGATAATGTTACAGAGAGTGATTTATTGTCTATGACAGATTCTATTATTGTAGAATTCTCCACTTCGTCTTCAATTCTTCAAGATATTATTCTTGTCAAAGCACCACCTTTCATAGATTATACTATCACTTTTGAGTGGGAAAGAGAATTTTGTGAAGGAAACATTTATAGTCCTTGTTTCAATGATGGAACAAAAAGCTGTATGTTTCTTTTTGAAATGAATGAAGATACTACAATAGGGAATAATTTTCTTACTTCTGGGCCAGACATAGAATTTGCAGATCCTACAAGTTTTAATCATATGATCCCTTTTAGTTTACCTGAAGAAACTGAAAGTATTAGTTGGCTTAGTTGGGATAAGACAACACTTAGACAAGTGACAAAGAAAGAACTTGAAAGAGATCAAGCCTATGGGTCAATTTCTTCTCTTTCAACAAATGTACATTCTTTCGCATTTATTGAAAGTAAAAATTATAAAGGTTTTGTTTGCTCTTATACTCCATACGAATACCAAACAGACGGGACAAACGAACAATCTATTTTGAATGAAACTATTTTAGATAATGTCTTTTACATTCTTATTAATAAAATAACAGCTCGTATTACAAGTAAAACTGATACATTTCCGCTTCCAAATATTTATAAAAAATATATAGTAATGGGTGTTCTTTCTAAACTATGGAAAAATAATAATTCAAGAGAAGGTAAATTTCTTTCAAGACATTATAAACAAAGGTATGAAGTTGGGAAACAAATTACAAAGAAGCTTCAAGGAAGAAATAGACAAGCTTCAAGTAAAAGTAAAGAAACAGCGTTTATATTAGGAAAGCCTACAATGCCAAGATTAATTCCTTATTAAGGAAAGAAAATGACAGATGAATTTGAATATATAGAGTGGCGAGGTTTTTCAAAAGGTTGCAATTTGACAACTGACCCACTTAACTTAGAACCAAATGAGTTAAGTTGGGGAGAAAACGTACGACTGGATCACCTTGGACAGGTAAAACTGATACAAGGAATTACTGAACATAGTGATCTTGCTGTTTCTGGGAATAAAAATCTCTATTACCAATCTCTTTTCTCTACAGCCGGTATTATTATGAGAGTAGGTACAGATCTCTATGATGGAAAGAAAAAAATAATGGAAGATATTGAAGATTCTAATATGTCCTTTCAAGAATTTTCAAATTGGCTCATTATGGTAAATGGAACAAGAAATTTGAAATACAAACAAAGTGGTTCAAATCTTTCTTGGAACACACTTGTTTCTTTTAAATGGGAAATGTCTTACGTAGAAGAGACAAACCAAATTGTTCCTATTTCTATTCTTAGCAATGACGGTTATGCTTGTATGTTTGAATGGGAAAAAGATTTTCTTGATGGAAATTCACTTTCTACTTCTATACCTTTCTACACGTCTACTGTTGATCTTACAGAATTAGGCCTTGATCAAGCCGAAGTAAATTATCCTGTTCAACTTGGGATAACTCCTCCAACTTCTGCACCAGCTCTTGATGGAAGTACGGCCGGTTCACTTACAGGAACATATAGATACTATGTTACTTATATTAACGGGGACTCTTTCGAAAGTAATCCGTCTCCTGTAAGTAATGATATAGTTGTGAGTGGGAAAAGGATAGATCTTTCTGTCCTTCCTCTTTCAAGTGACCCACAAGTAAAAGGAAGGAAGATATATAGAAATGCAAACGGTGAAACGACTTATAAACTTTTAACAATAATAAATGATAACAGTCAAGTTACTTATATTGATGATACAATAGATAGTGATCTTGGGACTGGTATTGAAACAAATCATAATGTACCACCTGCTTTTTCTTATATTCATAGCCATTTTTCTCTTCTTTGGGGAGTTGTAGCAAGTGAAAAAAATATCGCCCGCCATTGTTCTCAATATGATGAATGGGAGTATTTTCCACTTACAAGTTATGAACAGTTTGGTTCAACAAGTGATGAGATTCAGGTTCTTGCAACACTTGGTGAGTTTTTGATTGCTTGTAGGAAAACAGGTATTTCGACTTTTGACAGTAGTGAAAGTCCGGAAATAAAAAAAGATTCTTTTAGTGATAGAGGAACAATTTCTCCGTTGTTATTTGGTGATATGAAAGACGGGCTTGTTTTTGTAGATAAAACAGGTATATTCTTTTTTGATACAGTGAGAGATATAGCTGTATCATATCCTGTTCAAAGTTTGTTTGATGGTAACTTTGAAAAGAAAGGATGGCGGATCGCAAATATCAAAAATGCGGTTGTTTCATATGTCAATGATCGTGTTTTTGTATCATATCCGGGCGGAAATGACGTTTTAAATGCCCGGACAATGGTATATGACCGTCGATATAAAATGTTTATTTTCCTGTCGTGTGGTTTTTCTGCATTCACTGTTGACCAAATAAACAAAGAATTATACGGTTCCTCTCCATTAGACAATAAAATTTATAAAATCTTGGACAACGATTCTTTATTGTCTATGGGAGAAGATGTTGAGTGGAGTATAGAAAAACAAATTGGTTCGGTCGGTTTTTCAACATTTGGATCTATTATAGTTGATTGTAACCCAAACGGAAATATTATAATAGTAGAAATAAAAAAAGACAATGAACCAGCTGTTTATAAAAAAATTATAATAGGAAATGAAAGACACATAGAAGAATGGGAACTTCCAACTGGAAGGATTCATTTTTTAAAAATAAAAATAAGTGGAGTCGGTGATCAGACGCTTTACGGAATAAAAATACAAAGGAGAATTTAGATATGGGATTCGGCGCACTATTTGCAATAGGTTTTTCAAGTATCCTATCAAATATACTTAGTAGTCAAGCAGCCAGTAGTCAAAGAAGAGATCAAATAAAAGAACAAGAAAAAGTTACTAATAAAGCTCTTGGAGAACTTGATACTTCTTTGTCAAGCGCACTTGCTGGATTTGATAAGCAGAAAGCTTTTTATCAGTCACTCATAGATGACCCTTTTGTAGCAAGTGACGAGTTGAAAACTTACCAAACAGAACTTGAACAAAGCACAACTGGAGAGATCGATGCACTCAAAAACATGTTCAGAAGAACAGGACGAGCAGACAGTGGGGAAGTTGGTCAGCTGGAAGCAGAAATAAGAGGAAAGAGTTCAAGTAAACTCGCAGAAGCACTTGGTCTTACAGTAAATAAAGGAAGAGAAGGGCTTGCTAATATAGACACTACAATTGCAAATCTTCAAGCACAAGCCGGAAGGGATAGGGCAAGTATACTTGGAGGTGGAATGGCAACAGGTGATTATAGTGTTGGAAGTAATGTTGGGCCAGACCTTAGTGGTCTTGGTATGGCTTTAGCTTTCTCCCAACAAAAAAAAGATCAAGATACTAAAGATCTTCCAACAAGTTCTCTTTTTGACAGTAACAACTTTCTCTTAGAATATGATGAATTAACTGGTCTCCCAACAGGAGGTTTATAATGGATATAAATTTTGGACAAGTCGCTGGATCTTTGAATAGTATGATGAAAGGCTATTTTGGGACAAAGATGCTTCTTGATAGGGAAGAAGAAAATAGGCAAAAGGACGAAAGACAAGAAAAAAGAGAAAGGCAAAAATTTGAATTTGACCGTCTTAAATATAGTGCTTCTGTTAGAGATGCCGGAAGGAAACAAGAACTTGACAGGATAAAGACAGATACAGCAAAACTGAATGCACAAACTGCACTTATGAAAAATATGAGTGCACTTGCAGATAAAGGGATTGAAAATAATTATCCAAAAGCATTTACTGAATTTGCTACAAATTTTGCTCAACTTGATACAGAAGACCCACTTTATGATACCGCCGCTATGGGCCTTATGGGAGAAATAGTGAAAAAATATCAAGTTAAAGGAGAAATAGTCCAAAAATGGCTTGAGCCTTTCACTAAGTTAAAAGAAAGTAGTACTCCAACTGCCTGGAAAGCGATTTCGGAAGAGCAAGATGACGGGTCTTTTGTCTCTCAATTTTATGACAAACAAGGAAGAAAAGTTGGACGAGCTATCCCAGTTAAAAATGAAACGCAAAGTAAAAATCTTTATGACGCTTTTAAAACAGCAGAAATTGACTATCAAAAAAAGATTGGAGAACATTTTAATAGAGTCTTGAAAGCTGGAACTATTTACAGTAAAGCTAAAGGTTCCATGATTAATCTTGGTGATTTTTCAAAAGACGATGTTGATGCTCAAGAACAAATTATGGATATCTACGGGGAGATAACGAGGCAAGCAGAAAAAGAAGTAGGTTCTTTTGAGACAGTTTTAAGGAAACATGCAAGCCATTTTCTTAAAGGAAAAGAACTTGATGATTTTATAGAAGATAGAATGGAATTCTTCCCAGCAACTGCAATCCCTATAGAAGTAAAAATGAAAAATTTTAACAAAGAACTTGCAGTAGCATTTCAAGAAGGAAGCGAAATTGTTATAACTGAAGAAAAGATACAAAATGCTCTTAATTGGGTAGAAGAGCAGAGGGATCTTTCTCCTCAAGATGTACAACTTTATAAAAGTATGATTCATAAATATGCTACAGACAACGGGTTTGGAGAAGACGAAAGAGACAAAGTAAAAAAGGAAGAGAAAGAAAAGAAAGACTTTTGGGATTTTCTTACTGGCGGAAAGGAAAAAGAAGAAGCGTGGAAGAAACAAGCTGAAGAGACAAGGAAAAAGGCTAGAGGACTATAAAAATGACAGATTTTTCATCGTTTTCTCAAAATGTTAAAACAACAAAGAAAAGATCGTTATCTCTTTCTGAGAGTATGAAAATAAAGAAAGAAGCAGAAGTAGCAGATGATGGCCTACGCCTTGACCAAGAAGACCCAAAAGGCTTTCTTAACAATGCTTTTGATATTCTTTCTCGGGGTAATTTTGCTATGGCAAATGTTGCTAATACTATAGCTGAAGGAAATCTTGGAAAAACCCCTCTTATTCAACCATTTTGGGAAGGCCTTTCAGGGAAGAAAAAAATTATATTTGCTGATGTAATTGATAAATATACAGATCATAAACAAGTAGCTACATGGACTGGTTTCGCCGCAGACGTCATTTTTGATCCTATTAATCTGATTCCTATGAATTGGTTCGGTAAAGCGGGAAAATTGCTCGGAATTCAAAAGGGAGTTTCAAAGATATCAGAAATTACAGGAGCAAAAAAAGCGCTTGCAAAAGCAAAAGATACATTTCAAGAAACTGCTGTTGTTAACAGTCTTGGAAAAGCTTTTATTCCAGATTGGGAAATGCGAAAATTTCCAAATATTTATCAAAAAAAGAAACAAGTTGAAAGCGCTCTTAACATAATAGAAAAAGAAATCGTTTCAGAGTTTAAGGGGCAGTGGGATTCTTTTAGAAAAGTCGCAAAAAAACTTGGAGATGACCCAAAAAGGATAGCCGCAGAACTTATTGACAAAAGAGAAATGGGTGGAGCTCTTGGTGGAATAAAAGCTGCATATAAACCTTTCTATGATGATGTTGTTTTTTCTCTTGACAATCTCGCTAAAAAGGAAGTGAAAGCTGGAATTTTAAAAGGAGAAAATTTTAAACAAAACTACTTTCCACATATTATCGAAGAGAAAGAGGGTTTCCTAACTAAACTTGGGTATAAAAATAAACCGTTCTTCACGAAACAACAGTCTTTCAGAAATATGTCCGAATTAAAAGATTGGCTTACAGTACAACAAAGGAAGGGTATAAGTACAAAGCTTAGTCCTGTAGACAACTGGTTTCGCGGACATGCAATCAGAAGATTTGTCGGAGAATCTGCTTTATTGTGGAAACAGCATGTTGATGATATTCTTAAACAAGAAGGGCAAAACTTAGATTTTACTCTATTTGAGAACATGAAAGGAATGACTGGGAGTGTCCAAGATTTGGAACACGGCAGTGAAATTGTACAGGCTATAAAAAGCTCTCTTCCCAAAGGACATTCTTTTGTTACTCATTCAAGTAATCTTAGAGCACCAAATATGAAAGGCCTTCTTTTACAAGAGATTAAGAAAGCTACAATGTCAAACGAAAAAACAAATGCAATTCTTTCTTTGATAAACAGAGCAGGGAGAGAAAAGGCTGTTATAGATCTTTCTGTTCAAGATGTAGAGCTTCTTGCCAAACTCGGAAAAGGAAAAAAAGTTTTTAATGAAGTTTCTATTATTCCTACAGAAATAGTAAATGATGTAAAGAAAACATTTCAAGTTTTTCACTCAGATGACAGTGTTAAAGGCTTTATTCGTGGTTTTGATGCTATGACAGGTGTTTGGAAAACAATGGCAACAGCTCTTCGACTGCCATTTCACTTAAGAAACGCCATTTCTAACCAGTGGCAGATGTATCTTGGAGACGTAAATCCACTTGTAATGCCAAAAAGAGCTGCTGAAGCCGCGCTTCTTCAAACAGGGAAGGGGAAGATACTTGGTTTCTCTGGGAAAGAACTGGCTGATATAGCTGATAGCTATGGCATCCGAGGCCACGGATGGATTGGCTCAGCTTCAAGAGAAGTAAGTAAGTTTCAAGGGGAACTTAGAAGAATAGAAAATTTATCGCCGTTTGCTCGTGCCGTAGGTATGAGTGAAAAATCTATAAATATAACTGAGCCAATAACAAGAGCCGCCCGTGAATTTGGTTCAACTATAGAAGATAATGCCAGACTGGCCACAATGATTGACCAAATGCGTAAGAAAGGGATAAAAAAAGGACTGCCTAAAAAAGAATTTGAAAAGAAAATGGGCAATGTTTCTATCCATGTAAAAAAATATCTTTTTGATTATGGCGAGTTGACAGGATTTGAAAAAAACATAATGAAAAGAGTCATTCCTTTTTACACTTGGATGAGGAAAAATATACCACTTCAAATGGAGAGTCTTGTCACGAAACCAGAAAAATTTGCGCGTATAGCTAAGTTCGACCGTGCTTTATTTCCTAATGAAAAAAAGACAAAAGTAGAGAAAGAACTTTTAAAATATAGCTATATGGGTGCTGAAGACTTTAAAAAAAGTGGGTGGCAGACAGAAGATGGAAGAGAAATTTTTTATAAAATAGATTTACCGCAAGCAGATCTCGACAGAATGTGGAAATTAAAAAGTTGGGTTTCTGCCCTTCACCCTATTTTTGCTGTTTCCCAAATTGCTATGAATGTGACCACATTTCCAGAGCCGAGGAAAATAAGTGAAGTTGGTGATAGAATAAAAGCTCCTTTTTGGGCTGCATGGCTCCCGGATAGTATGAAGAAAGTATTGAATGTTGGACCTCTTGTGGATAAAAAGAAAGGAAAAATAGTAATGGGAATGGACCCTCAATGGGTTTATGGAATGAGAGCCGCATTCCCATTTCTTAATGATTGGGATAATATGTTTCCCGGGTCTGTAGGCATGGTTGAAGAATCTGATGGAGAACTGAAGGCTCTTACATATGCCACAGGTATCAAGTTTAAAAGCTTTACTGAAAAGGACGTTGCTACTTCTCGTTTCTATAAACAAAAGAAAATAAAAAGTCAGATTAAAAAAATAATGAAAACACAACCTGATGCTTCAGAAGAAAAGTTAAGAAAAGTTATTAAGAAGATGTTGGAAAAATAATTTATTCTCCTTTCTTAAAATCACTTGTATTAATAAAATCAACAACTGCTTTTTTCATTTCATTTCTTGAATTAGGGAATACTGGAAAAATTTCCATTGCATTTAGTTTTGACACGTTTGCTATTGTCCGTTTTACTTCATTTTCTCTTACATTATCCTCCAAACTACCACTACTGTCGTAACTTCTTAAACACTCTGTTGGAATACAATTTCTTACACAACGAGCAAATTCACTTACAGCCATACTATCGCCTATGCCAATATTTATAATTCTATCCTGCGGCTCTTGTCTCATTAATGTTTCAAGTATCATAACAGTGTCTTTCACATTGATAAAATCTCGCATTGCAGGATAAATCCTCAGATCTTCTCCCTTAATTGTCTTTTTAATGATCTGAGAGAAAAACATGTCGTCTCGACAATATTTTCCATAATTAGTGAATGGTCGGACAACACAAATTTTAGCATTATCCTTTCTTTTTATATTATTAAAATATTTGATGGCATTCTCACTTACTACCTTTGTAAATGCATATGGACTTTTTGGGTCCATTACTACTTCTTCTTCAAGCCCTGTAAAGCCGTCAGGAATTACCATCGAAGATGAAAAATGAAACACTTGTTTTATGTTATGTTCTTTATATTGAAGAAAATAAAGAAGATTATCAACAATAGAAAGATTATTGTTAAATTCTGTATCATTCCAATCAAATGACTTTAACGGATTTGCATTTGCTGCGAGGTTAATAACGATATCAGGTGTTTTTTCACTCAATAAAATTTGCATATTATTTTCAATCGAAATGTCTATTTTACGCTCTAAGATATTATTTGACCTAAGACATGATATTATCTCAGAATTGATTTGCTCTCTATCAAGCCTATCAACTATACAAATTTCCCAGTCTTTTGTTTTTACAAGTCGTTCTATTAAATTTTTTCCAATAAATCCAAAACCTCCAAGAATGAGTACTTTTTGCTTCTTTACTTTCTTCTTTCTTCCAAGATTAATACTATCTGCTGAAAAATCAAATTGTCCTTTTGTCATTTTTTGCTCCTTTATTCTGATATACCACCAGTTTTCTGTTTCTATTTCTTTTTCGTTTTCCATTTTACCCTTTCCAAGTTACAACTCGCTGTGTCCCCATTCCAGTTGTTGAAATGGACTTTGTCAATTGCAAACGATCTATAATAGATCCTAATGTATCTATTGAAATATCATTTTGATTCATTTGCAATAATTTAGAAAATGTCAATCCTCCTTTATTATTATCCCATTGTCTATACACTTGTTCTAGTATTTTCCGCATCATTGGAGCATCTGGATCTTTTCCTTGGCCCATAAAAGCTTTAGAAAGGTCAGGAAGAATGCTTTCTACTAATTCTATTGCAAATTTTATATCGTCTTCTTCAAGAATAAGTTCATCCTTATAACAGACAGAAAATATCATTGCAACTCTAATAGCTATAACATGCATTCTCTCAATATAAGACCCGATCTTATCATCTCCATAAACAAGATGATGACCAGGTACTTCATCTTCATACCACTGTTTAAAACNTTCACGACCAAGTTCACTCCATTTAAACTCTCCATGTATTNTTTTTTCTATCTCAACTAAATCTTTACTCAATAAATCAAATTTGTCAAGGTTTACTTCTGGTATTGCTATCCGTTTACTTTTTTCATTCCCGTATACTATGGTTGTTCTTGCGAAAAAACCGTGGCCAAAACTTCCTTCTGGTACTTCACTACTAAGACTTGTTGGTGTGGTTGCTGCAAGAAGAGATAAAAAAGGTTTTCTCATAACAAGATCTTCTTTCATTCCCTTCAGACCATGTGACCAATCTTCATCCCTATCAAATGCAGAGATAAGAAAACTAATCATTTTTTTTGGATCAACAGAAAGAAGATCAGAAAATTCTGTGCTTATTATAGATAAAGCAGCTTGAGTAAGAAGCTCATTTTCTCCAAGAAGTGGATCTGTTAAACCAGCTATTTCTGCAACCAAATCTTCTTTTGAGCAACTGTCCTTCGCAATATTTACTTTTGTATTCTTTAACACCTCCTTTGCCGCTTTTATAGCAGCTCCTTTTCTACATACTCCAGGAGTAGCAAGTAGTAAAATATAAAGGTTTGGAAATATTGGGCTGTGTCCATACTGTAAATACACATTTCTTCGTAGGACAGAACCTACAGCAAAAAGACCAGTCCAAAGAAAAAAGTTAAGTGGGCTTTCAGTCTTTTCACTATTTATTCTCATGAATTCATTGAGCCAATTTTTATAATGCCTTTTTATTTTTCTCATCCTTCATTTTACCACCTTTCAATTTCTTCTTTATCTATCTCTTTCAACTCAGCCCAACTCTTGCCAACTGCAATATCTCCTTCAAGTGTAAGTTTCCTTTTTTTCCCTCTAATATCTTCCAGCTCTATTGTTCTTGTCATTTCCTCTTTTATTTTCTTTGCAAATTCAGGGACACGAGCTTCATCAACTTGACAAACAACTTCATCATGAACATTTAATAAAAGATCGAATCCTGGATCACTTGCATACTTGCTAAAAATGTTAGATATAGAATCCACTACGAGTTCACCAATAGTGCTTTGTGGCTCAAAAGCATAAGCCGCTTTGTAGAAATTTTCATCAATCCTTCCAACAAAAACTCGTTTTCTTCCCATTGGAGTGATGAGAGAACGATCGCCACTGGAAACACGGGCTCTTACCCATTTATGCCATTCTGATATGTAAGGTGCAGATAACGCTTGAGCTTCTAACAGATTTTTTGCATCTGTTGCACTATATTGCGTCATACCTGCTTTGAATAGCATCTGTTGAAATCTGTACATTTTCATTCCATAGTTGCTGGCATGCTTACAATGTTTCGCAAGCTTGTTTCTCCAAAGATAGCTTTCTTCATGGCTTTTATCATATTCATCTGGAAGGGAAATACCACGAAAAGAAGCAATATTTTTTGCATTTTCCCAGTGCATGTCTTTTCCTGAAAGATACATTTCTATATGTTCTTCTGCTCCGGCTTTCCAGACAACGTATCTGTCTTCTGCTTGTGGTAGATCGCTTGCAATTAAAACTTTGCCTTCATCCGCAACAAAGATACCGCGGAAGGAGGCGTCTTTTCCTTTTGGCTGATTTTGAAGATTCATCCCAGCATTAAGACCAAGTGTACTTTTAGAACTCGTAAGTCTCCAAGTAATAGCTTTTCCAGGGTCATAACTTGTATAACAACGATCATTTCCCTTCTTATCTTTCAATGTTTTCATACTTGTATATGTTGTAGACATTTTAGACTTCGCCCTCCATGTCTTGATAGCTGAAATCACAGGATGCTTTGTCACAACATCAAGCTTATTAAGTGCATCTACGTCAGTTGTAAGTTTTCCTTTTTTATATTGTTCTGGGAGAGACAAAGTTTTATAAAGAAACTCTTTCATTTGTTTTGGAGAATTTATATTTAATTCTTTTCCATTTGTATACTTTTTTATCTTACTATAAGCTTCCTCTCTATCTTTTACATAACTTTCTTCCAATTTTTTCATCTTATCTGTATCTACTTTAATACCTTTTAACATCATAGAAAGAATGGACGGAATATATGAGATTGTTCTTCTATAACCCTTTTCAAAATAGTGGTCTTTCTCCATTTCTTGCTCAAGCGCAAGATAAATCTCGTATGTCGCACAACAGTCAAGACCATTGTATTGAGACAAGACGATAGGAGAAATAGAAAACCAATCTTTTACCATACCTTTATGATATGGAATCCAAGTATATATACTACTGAGATGAGCAAGTGAACGTGCTGTATAAGGATGCATGCAATGAGAGAGAATCATTGTATCTTCTATATCAGGGCATACTATTTGAAACTGATTAAATAAATGGAGAAGGTCATAAAGTGAATTGTGCCATATCACTTTACACTTGGAGAATAAATAGGAGATATAAGTTAAAATTTCATCAAATTCTTCTTTAGACCAGGCCGCAGTAGCATTATTTGTAATTGGAATAGATATAGCTGTTTCACTATTCATTCCAATTCCGATTCTTGTAAATATAGGAGATTGTCCTTCAACTGGAATTGTTTCAATATCTGCAGATATCAGCGGTTTGCTATTTCTTCTTATCTGGATTACTGAATTAATAATATCTTTACAAAAGTCTTTTATTTCAATTGGAGAAGTTGGTCTAACTGTTTCAACCTGTGGATTAGGAAACTTATTTTGTCTTGAGAGCCAAGAAACTCTTTTTAAGTCATGAACAAATGTAACATAAGCATTTACAAGCCCTCTGTCATTTCCTTCACTTGAATCTTTTTCTTGCATAGACCGAAGAACAGCACTTGGATGATAAGTACCATAGACTTTTGTTTCCTTTTCATAAATGCAAGGATAAAGAGAACCCCTATATTTTGTTATCTTATCTTTTCCTGCTAAATGAAACAAAGCAGTACCACCGAGACAAACAATAAGTCTTGGTTCATAGAAGTGGATAAGATTAATTAATTTTTCTAAGTGTACCCTCCCTTCTTCCGTAAGTGTTTCTTTCCCAGAATAAAAATATTGAACGTTATTTCCAGGTGGTCTTTGATTAAAGATATTGTTTATATAGAGAGACTTTCTAACTATACCAGCTTCACCAAGTGCTTTATTTAAAAGTTGCCCGCTTTGCCCAACAAACGGAGTCCTCTCTCTATTTTCATGGTATCCCGGAGCCTCACCAATGAACCAAACAGGAGAACCAGGATCTCCAACTCCATTTACTACATTTGAATTTAACATTTATTTTCCTCTTGTTTCTATTAGTTCTTTTATTGCATTATTTATTTTCCATTTTTCACTGTATTTCATTTCTCACTTCATTCATTCTAACTTTGGCGTAGTTTACATAATCTTCATTAAGCTCATAGCCGGCAACTGAGAATTTATCTGAGAAAAGGGACGAAGCAATGAGAGAGGAACCAGAGCCAAAACAAGGATCTATGATACGATCTCCTTCTTTAGCTAAGTGCTTAAGGAAAAAATTGTAAAATTCAAGTGGTTTTTCAGTCGGATGAAACATAGATCGGGACCAAAGGATAGTTGTACAATCTGGCATTCTTTCATTAAGTTCCCTCATACCTTTTCGAACTAAAAGACAAGGTTCGTACGTCGCAAGAGGTTCTGTTCTTCCATGCCTCCCAGACATGATGCCTTCTTTCTTCACAATAATTGGTTTCTTTATAACTCGAGCACCTTCGAACAGTTCTTCTATTATTTTAAGTACATAACAATGTGTACTTATTGCATATGTCAAAACAAACCAGCTATTTTCAGCCATTACCTTTTCTATTGCTTCTATCCAAACTGGGAAATAATCTGCAAATGTTACTGGTGTGTCATCAAAAGATACATTATCTCTTTTAGTACCAAGGTTTACGCCCCAAGGAGGATCAAAGAAAACAAGATTAGTACTATTTTTTTCTTGTCCTTGAAGCCACGTGAGCCCATCTCCTTGGAAAAATATTTCTTCTTTTTTATCTTTTTCCTGTAATTTTTTTGCTTCAAGAAGGAGAACCTGGACATCTTGTTCTTTTTTTGCTTCTTTTCTTTTTATCTTTTTCCTTATATCAAACATTGTTTCACAATCTTCAAACGCTTCCGGGTCTTCTTCAATATTATCAGCAGCTTCAAGAGCATTGTAGACAGTACTTTTACCAACATTCATAACATCTGCTGTATTTCTGGCAGTCCAAACATTACCTTTTGCTTTAGCTTGTTCCTCAAGTAACTGGTGATATTTTTTCATTGCGAGGGCTATTTCCTGCGGTGTTAAATCTTCACGATGAATATTTTCATGAAGCTCCATCAACTGAGTATCTTCTTGAGAAAGATTGTCTTTAAACTCTACCCAAAGATCTATTTCAAGAGCCCGACAAGCTAAAAGACGTCTATGCCCTGTGATTAGATTTTTATCTGAATCTATAATTGAAGGTTGAATTTGTCCTATTTCTCTGATAGAAGAAATAAGATCTTTAAGCTTGTCAGGGTCAAACTTTTCTCTTATTCTATCACCTATTATAACATTATTTGGATTTATTTTCATTTTCTCTTTACCCTTCTAATAATTTTTTTGCTTCTTCCATTAATCTATTAACTTCAGCAGTAGCTGGATCGACTTTTTTCCCAGTTTTCTTCTTTCTTGTCTTTGTTGTCTTTCTTCCATTTTGTTTAAATTTTTCAAGAGAAGAAATAAAAGATTGATGAAGTTCTTCAAGTTCTTCTTTACTTTTATTAAGAAAATTAGTCGCATTCATAAGGCCGTATTCAGCGGCCCTACTACGATTTCCATAGCCACAGACAGTGTCATATTCATCTATAAGCCATGACGGGATAGTTATATGGATTCGTCTCCTCTCATATGGATTTGCTTTCATCGTTTTTCCTTTCAATATTTTTTCTTTCGGTATTTAATAATGTTTTTAATTGTTCTAAAAAATACTTAACTTGTTCTTCTGTTTGATTGCCACAAGATTCTATTCTATACGTATTTGTATATTTATCATAAATAATCTGCACAACATTAGCATAGCTATAGTCATCATAATGATGACTTGGATGAGTTATCCAATGGCTAAAACCAATACTATGATCAAAAAAATGAATACAAGTTAATGTACGTGGAAGTACTTTCTTAATTTGTTTTGTTATAAATGTTTCACAATCTATATAGCTGTTATATTTTTCTTGTAATTCTTCTAATAATGACATTTTTACTCCTTTATTTCA
>JGI10211J34971_10002188_pt1 | contig 16077 bp, 13 predicted proteins | sample Etolagsediment_FD_34971 | JGI IMG/M metagenome (IMG submission 34971) | reverse complement strand
ATTTCTTTTTCTTCCTGCCGCCCTTTTTTGATTTTGATGATGGCTTGGATCGTTTGAGCCTCTTTGCATCATCCAGCAGTTTCTTGCGCTGGTTTGCTTTTTCATCCAAGGAAACCCTATGCCTCTTTCCGCTTTCTTTTGCAGTTGCCACGGCTTCTTCAAAGTCAACTCCCTCTTCGCTCATCGCCCTGTATTTGGCCATGAGGTCAGTGCTCTCCTGCATTAATTGCTTAATGCGGTCCCGGACATCAGAGATATTTTCATCGATGCTGGACTCTTCCATCTCAAGCGCGCCCATGTCTTCTCTGTATTTGTTTTCTGCAGCATCGAGTTCCTTGAGGTATTTGCGCACGTACTCAATTTCTGCCGCCTTTTTGATGCGCTCGAGCTCTTCTCCGCTCTGGCCCACATACTCTTGAATTTCATCCATCTTTTCAGCGTAATCCTCAGAGTACTCTTTGAACCAACTTTCTATCTTTTCTATGCGCTCAAGTTCAGTTCTAAGGGCATCCAGATTCCTCATACGCCGCTCTAAGCTGGTGTGAATATGCTCTACACGCTCAGTGATTATTGCCCTAGAATCAACTAAGTCATCCAGAGATTCTTCCACTGTGCGCACTTTCTCTTCCATGTCTTCAAGCGTTGCCTTGCCCGATTCTAGGGTTTCCTTGAGTTGGTCTTCCGCATTCCCCATAGACTGGAGCATATCGCGAAGTTGCATCATGCGGCTTCGGTCGCGCATTGCCTCCTCCTCCCCTTTTGCAAGTTCAACAGACAGTTCTTCACTTGCTTCTTGAAGGTTTTTCCATCCGGTATCAAGTCCCTCTTTGGTTGTTGAGAGAAGTGTGCCTGCTTCAGAATCGAACTTTTGCAGGGTTTGCTGCATCTGGTCAATTTCACCTACTTTTTCTGGAAGGGTGGACATTCTTTCTTTTGCTTCCAATATACGTTTTTCTTTTTCAAGGAGTGCATATTCAAGGTTATCCAAGCTTGCTTCGAATTCCTTTTCAAGGGAGAGGAAACCTTCGCGATGGATTCTTTCTTTTTCGCTCTCTAGAACTTTGAGCTCCTCTTTTCCATCCCGGATTAGGTGCAGGTACTCATCAAGGCGCTCGCGGAGCTCTCCGGTTTGCCTGGGGTGGAGCTTTAGGAATTTGCTTTTTTCAAGTTTCTTTTTCATCGGCGCAGCAGATTCACTATATTTAACTTTTGGAGGGAGCGGGGCAATCGTCTCTTGCACTTTTGGTTGCGGGCGGGAAGGCTGAACATATTCCTCTTCTATCAGGTCTTCCATAACTTCCTCTGTTTCTTTCGGAGGCTCTTCCAGCTTAAGCTTTGGGGATTCCTTTTTCTTTTTGGCTTTTTTCTTGGATTTTTTTTCCTTGAAAATGCCTGAGAATAATGATTTTTTGGGAGCGCTAACTGGTGCCATTTCCCCAATTTCTGCGGTGAGGTCTACTGGCTCATCAAATTCAGCAGAAAATTCAGTTTCCTGAATATCTATTTCAGCCACTTCTGGTTCAGCCTTTTGGCGTTTGGAGGGTTTGGGTGCCGCAGCAGGTTCATCCATCACCCATACAGCATGAAGGGCNCCCATGCGGTGNACNAAGCTGACTACGCCTTCATCTTCAAGGACATGGAGCCATTTTTCCACTTCCTTGCGGTTCATTTTCAGTTCTTTTGAAATCTGGCCGACTTCAACATTCTTTTTTGTGGAGAGTATGTCAATGAGTTTATCTATATCCGTTGCAATCAAAAAGTCTTCTTCATCGACATTTATCAAGCATACACCTCTATTTGGCCACCATGGAGAAATTCCCTGACAGTTTCATCTTTGCCCTTCGGAAAGCTTCTCTTACTGCGCTTTCGCTGGATTTCCCTTTGTATACATATACTGTAAAAAGTGCCTGGCCTTTTTTGAGCCTTGCTGCCCTGTCTACCGGCTTTCCAAATGACCTCCTCATTCCCTTTTGAATACGGTCCGCACCTGCACCAGCTACCATCTTGTTTTCCCTGATGATGTGGTGAGGGTAAGGCCTCACTACAAAGTAATAGTTACCAGGCATCTTGGTTTCCAGAACTTTATTCGTGGATTGCCTTGCAGCCTCAATTGCATTATCCCTCAAAATAAGGATATCGTCTTTGAGGGCCAGGTTGTAGACTGCATCATAATCGTCCTTGCTGGTTCCCATTCTGTGCTGGTTAAGCTCCTTGTGGGGCATTGTCTTGATATAAGACTTCCTTGGCTTCCGCTTTGAGTGCCTTGTCCATGCAACTTTGTTTCCATCACGTACGCATTTCGCTGGTCTGATTGCCATATAAATCTCCCTCTATAACAGTTGTTTGGCTGAATAGAAAAATATGTGTCGGATTCTTTATAAATGTATTGGGTATCATATAGAGGGGGCTTAGAGTTCTGGAGGTCCAATCCGCCCAAAAACCTTTGTATTCTTCTTGTTCTGGTCCTTGTTTACAAAAACCCGCTTTTTCTTTTTGATGAGCTCCCTGACCTTAGCTTCCGATTCCCCATCCAGATACACATCATACACTTCATCTAAGCTGGATTTGGAGCGGGGGGTTATTTTTCCAACCAAAAGGCGTTTGTGCTCCTTAAATTGAGAAAGGTCGAGCTTGGTTGGAATATCCACGACCGCGCGTGCTCCAACAGCTAAAAGTGGCTTAATCATTTTAGGTTCAGGCTTTACTTCTACCTGCACATACATAATGAAGGTAAGGTGGTCATAAATATCATAATTGGTTTTCTTCCCAGCTAAGGCATCCAGGTCAACAATATGGATTAATTCTATTCCTAGGCGCTCGCGCAGGCGCTTGGCAATTTTTATTGCATTTCCCATGGGCTTGAGTGTTCCAAGCTGCTTTTTATAGGCGGTTTTCCCTTTTAGGTAAATTCTGGGAACAGTCAATATTGTCATGCGGAAGCACCTCCTGCTGCCTCTTTGGGCTCCTTTTTGACCAGGCGTTGGAATATCGGGGGAACGATAATTGTTGTGATAAACGCCATTGCAGTAATTACAGAATATTCCGGAATTGTGAGTGCACCTGCACCAAGCCCAAACACTGCAATAATTAATGCAACCTCCCCGCGCGGAGACATTCCGATTCCAACAAGTGTGGAGTCTCTTTTGTTAAGGCCTGAGGATAACGCCCCTATGCCACATCCACCGAGTTTGGTAATTACGGCAATTAGGGAAATTATGATTATTGGCCAGAAAAAGTCAACCACTGCATTCACATCAACAAGCATTCCCAGCGAGAGGAAAAAAACCGGTACAAAAATAAGCTCAAGTGCCTGGGAGCGCTCATTTATCTCTTGCGCGTTCTTGCTGTAATTGAGGAGAACACCTGCAAGGAATGCACCTACTATGCTAGAGAGTCCTATGAATTCAGCAATATATGCATAGAGAAATACAAAGGAAAAGACGTAGAGGAGAGTGGTGTCATTTATCTTCATTACATTTACTTTTTTCTCAACAAAGTATTTTCCCACAATTGAACCGCCAATCAGGAACACTGCCGCAGACACCAGTACGAGGGCGAATGGCTCTAGCGCCGCTGCATCCAGGGAAGTGGGCACATTCATTACCAGGGAGAGGACGAGAAGGGAAAGAATGTCATCTATAATTGCCGCACCCATTATCATCTGGGCAAATTTCTTTTCCATTAATTTCATTTCCTGCAGAATTGCCGCAGTTACCCCCACACTTGTAGCTGTAAGGGCTGCACCCATAAAGAGCGCATACAAGAACTCTCCCCCTGTCCATATTGCAAAAAAGTACCCTGCAAGGAAGGGAAAGATTATTCCCAATATCGCAACAATTGCATTGTCTCTTGTGAAAATTTTGTGGATGCTGGAATGGAGCCCAACCTTGAACATCAGGACTATTGCCCCAAACATTGCAAAAATGTTTATCAATTCTTCATGCTGAAAAATGGTGGGTGCTTCGGGAGGAATGAATGGAAAAATGTTGAACAGGGGCGGCCATATTATCGCGAGAAATGAGGGGCTCATTGCAACTCCCAGCAACATCAGGATAAGGACTGTGGGTTGCTTGAAGTAACCGACAACGCTTCTGGCAAGTATTGCCAGGAGTAAAAGAAACACCATTTCAAAGATTAGGTGCTCATGCGCTGCTCCGGCTTCTTCTGCAAAGATGCTGGCTTTGATTACTGAGATGAATAGGATTACGAATAGTACTATAATAGAATAGTGAAATAACGGCTTTAGGATTTTTTCCTGCATTTTGCCAAGATTTTTTATTATGCGTTTTACCATTTTGCTAACCTTCTAACCTTTTATCTTCTTTATCGCTGCTGCAAGGGTTGTTTTTCCTTCTTCCCCGCTATTCATGTTCCTGAGAGTTACTTTTTTCTCACTGATTTCCTTTTTTCCAATTATTATTACCCATGGGATTAGGAGGGAGCGGGCGTAATCAAGCTGCTTCTTGAGGTTTCTCCCTATCAGGTCTGTTTCTGCTGCAATTTCCTTTTCCCTGAGCTTTTTGGCAATCTCCATTCCCTCTTTATAAGTTTCAGGAAGGGTTGCAACAAATGCTTCAGTATATGTTTTCTTTTCCTGGTCTTCTCCCAGGAGAACGAGTATACGCTCAACTCCAAGGCTGATTCCCACTGCAGGTGCACCCTGGCCATAAAGCTCCAAGAGGCCATCGTAGCGGCCCCCACCTGCAAAGCTGCCCTTGTAGCTTCCGGTTCCTTTGCACTCAAACACTGTACCCGAGTAGTATCCCAGGCCGCGCACCAGGGAGGGGTCAAATGCGAAATCAGGGAACAGTTCTTGCACTTCACGGACTTCGGATACGCCTTCGGGAGCGTATNCTTCCAGCGCATCAAGCTTCGCATCATTTGAACCTTTCATGTCAAAAATGGGCAGGATTTGGTCAGAATACTCCCCAAATATTGGCTCTAGGGCTGCATAAACAGATTTGTACCCAATTTTGTCTATTTTATCCAGGGTACGGAAGATTTCACTCCGCTTACCGGAAATTCCAAAGTATTCAAGAATAGAGTTGAGGATTTTGCGATTATTGAGAAGGATTTTGAAATCATTGAGCCCAAGCCGCTTGAGAGTAATAGAAGACATCTGGAGGAGTTCAGCCTCAGCGCGCATCGAGGCTGTTCCAACTATATCAGCATCTGCCTGCCAGAATTCTCGGAATCTTCCTTTCTGGGGCTCCTCCCGCCTCCATACCGGGCCAATCTGGTAGCGCTTAAAGGGTTTTGGAAACGAACTGTTGGCCGCTACGCGGGAAAGAGGAACTGTAAGGTCAAAGCGCAAGGCCAGCTCTGAATTGGAGATTTCAAATAGCTGGCCTGCAATTTCATCGCCGCTTTTGGCATTGAGGGTGCTAAGCAATTCCAAGGCTGGAGTTTCCAATGGCTGGAACCCAAATTCCCGGTAGGACTCAGTTATTATGGAGAAAATTTTCTCCCGCTGCATCATCTGCGGAGGAAGGAAATCTCTCATCCCTTTAGCACGTTTCACTTGGCATTACCTCTAAAGTAAGTTTAAAACAAAGATAAGGTTTATATAATAAAGGGAAAGAAGGAGTAGAAGAAATGTGTAACCATGGTTACATCAAAGGAAATGGTTTTATACCTCACACATCAATACTAGCCTCCAAGGTGGGATAACATGATTATTGGGCTTACTGGAGAAAATTGTGCAGGAAAAGGAATTGTTGCAGAGCACCTCAAGAGCAAGGGATTCTATTATCTCTCTCTCTCCGATGTTATCCGCGAGGAGCTTGCTGCTGAAGGAGCTGAGATTACCCGTGAAAACCTGATTGAAAAGGGAAATGAACTGCGTGAGAAATATGGGCCTGCAGCACTTGCCAAGAAGACCCTGGAAAAACTCGAGCGCGACCGCAATTACATAATTGATTCGGTTAGGAATGCTGCAGAAGCAACTGAAATCAAGTCTGGGCCAAATTGCTTTTTGTTCTATGTTACTGCCCCTGCTGAAATCCGCTTTGAGCGCATGAAAGCCCGGGGCCGGGAAAGTGACCCCCAAACCCTGGATGCTTTCAAAAAAATCGAAGAACTGGAGATGAAAAATGAGGAAAGAACCAAGCAGAGCCTGATGGAAGCCTTTGAGCTTGCCGACCGGAAAATAATCAACGATGGAAGTGTCGGCAACCTGCATGAAAAGCTGGACCAGCTCTTAGCAAGCCTCTCTTCTGATTTCAAGGATGACCGCCCAAGCTGGGACGAATATTTCATGAACATTGCAAAGGAAGTGGCCACCCGGGCCAACTGCATGAAAAGGAAGGTCGCGGCCATAATCGTCAAAGACAAGCGGATTATTTCAACTGGATATAATGGAACCCCAAGGGGAACCAGAAATTGCAATGAAGGAGGATGCCCACGCTGCAACTCTTTTGCAAAAAGTGGCTCACGGCTGGATGAATGCTACTGTGCACATGGAGAAGAAAACGCAATTGTGCAGGCCGCATACCACGGAATCAGCGTAAAGGGCGGAACAATGTACTGCACTTTTGTTCCTTGTTTATACTGCACCCGCATGATAATCAATGCGGGAATAGTGGAAGTCGTGTATAATGCAGATTATCCAATTACTGAAGCTCCTGAAAACCTATTTAGGCAGGCAGGAGTAAAACTCCGCAAAATGAAAATTTAGGAAAACAAATCCCTAATTAGTTGTTTTGGGGCCACGCATCTGAACTACATTTGGAGGGGATTGCGGCTTTGGGGAAGTTAGTTTCAAGTTAGAAACTACTGTGCTCAAAACTTCTCTGGAGCTTAAATGCCCCATGTGTGCCTTTAAAAGCCGGGTAGCTTCTGTTTTTACCCTATCGCTAACATCTGTTCTGGTGTGCATATCCGATAATACCCTGAATTTCCCGCCTTCTGCAAGAAACTCCATGCCTTTAAGATAAACACTTTCATCCAGATTCTCTTTTTCGACTCTTTCCTCCAGCTTCTTTTTCACATCTTCCTCAATTAATGGATGAGAGAGTTTTTTCCTATCCAAGGTGGCCAATTCATTTTCAAGATATTCTTTTACCTGGGGGTGGGCCCAATTTATCAGCTTATTGCCTTCCGCCTCTTTATCTGCATCCGGGCGTAATTCCCCGGTGTCAATTCTCTTTTGGAGCTCTTCTGAAATAATCTGCCAAAGAATTTTGGAAAACATTTCAGCATACTGCTCATCTTCATCTGGCACTTCATTTGGGTTAAGCCCAACCAATTTCTCTAAAACCTTTTCACGCTCTTCGTAGCGGATATCTCCATTGTGCTCCGTGCTTGCATCACGCTCCAGAATAGCCTCAATTTCTTCAAAAGCTTCCTTTCTTTTCAGGGGATCGGTTGCCTCCAGTCCCTTAATTTTCAGGAGCTCCATTCCCTCAATATATACTCTTGCATCCAAGCTTCTTTTATCCAGAATCCCGGCAATATATGGCACAAAATTCATGGAAGCAGAAGCTGCCATAAGCTTCATCCCTTCAATATACACATCTGGAGAAAGAGGATGGCGTTCAGGCTGAAAATGCTCGGGCAAAAATGCAAGTTCATCCTTGTTTATTCCTGCTTTTCCTGTAAGCCGCTTTACTAAAAGCTCCACCACAGAGGCATCACTCTCATTGGCACTGGAAGCAATGGTCTCAATTGCAGTTATTAATGCATTAGAAACCGCATCCATAACTTCATCTGGAGCATCGGCTTCGGCCAAATCATCATGCCACTGGAGCAGGTGGCCAACATCCCCCTGTTTCGCAATATCATCTAAAGCTGCAGTGAATACAATAAATTCCTCATCGTCAATTGGGCCAACCTTGTCTGTCATTCATACCACGCTATAATTTAGGTAGATGCTAGATATTTAAAGCTTACGTTTTACCAAAAACAGACACTTTATGCTGCTCTTCCCTATTCAGAAAACTCTTTTTCCGAACCTTCTTCTGTGTCCGAGAATCCCGCATCATCCATTGAAGGCAGATTCTCCTGATTTGATTCAGATTTTTTTTCTGTTGAAGCCTCCTCCTTTGGAGCAATTCCCTTCTCAAAGTAGGCCCGGAATTTATCTGTAAGAAATAGTTTGGAGCTCCTTCCATATTTACGCTGGATGATGAATCCATTTTCCACTAATTCGCGCACATCATCATATACCCTTGTGCCAATGCGTTTTACAACAACAGATTTGAGTATCCCGTTATGCTTTGCAATATAGGAAAGCGTGCGCAATGCAGACTTGCTGATTGTTACTGCCTGCGCAAACTGCCGGACACTCCCAACATAATCATCTTTTACCCGCATGAGATATGCGCCATCGGCTTCAAAAATCTCAATTGCACTTCCTTTCTTTCCATATTCTGCCGAAAGTTCAGCAATCATTTTCCGAATGGGCCCTGCAGATGCAAGTCCTGTTAGCTTCTTCAATTCCGGAACAGACATTTCCCTGCCGCTCATAAAAAGAGCAGCCTCAATTAGGCGCTTGGGTTCCATCCATTCACCTTAATGAAAATTTCTCCCCAAAATTCATCCTGCCTCAGGCCTATTGCTTTTTCCTGTGCAAGGTGCAAAAGAGGCGAAAGCGTTAGAATTACTTCCTTAGGGCCTTTGTCTTTAGTAAGTGCAGAAAACAGCACCAGGCTTTCTGTGTCCATTTCTGTTTTCATTCTGGAATAAAGTTTTCCCATTTCTTTTTCAATATCATATTCCGGAAGTTCAATGTTTACTATCTCTCGGGGTTTAATACGGATTTTTTTTACATGTGCCTCATCATCATATTTAATTACTTTTTCCATCTCGGAAATCAATTCATTAAGCGTAATCGGCACCTTTGGAGGGATTCTGGCCTTGATTTGCAGAGGGGGAATCTCCCCTTCATCTGCTAATTCTAATGGCTCAACCTCTTCGATAGGTTCAGGCTCTTCATAAATCTTGAGCGCGTTGCTTTTGTATTTCAGGAGAATTGCAGATGCCAGAATTATGTTTGCAGGGATATGAAAATCCAGCTGCTTCATCTGGGCAACCATTTTGGTAAATCCCTCGGCTACTTTGATTATGTCAATATCCCACGGGTCCAGTTTCTCAGTTACCACTAGCTCTACCAAGAGCTGCTTCCAGCTGGGCTTGCGTACCATGGACGCGAGGGGGAGGTCCATATTTGGGTTTAGGTTGGAAGACTTATAAATCTTTTCTGAAATGTTATCTTTACAAGGTGGGTAAATATGAGGATGACAAAGGCAGATGTAATTGATGGTAGTGAGCCCCTCTCGAAGGCACTGAATTCAATTTTGACGACCGGAACGGCAGTAATGATTACAAAAAAGGGGAAATATTATGGCTTAATTGACGATAGGGACATCCGCCAGGTAAGCAATGCAAGCCGCTGCAAATCAATAACTGCAGCTGTGCGTGCCCCTCACTTAAAAGAAAACTCTTCGCTTGAAGAAACCATGCAGGCGTTTATGGCCGGGCATTTCAAAGCCCTTCCAGTAGTCAAATCGGGAAGGATAATTGGCTCGGTAAGCCGTGCAGATGTAATGAGTGAAATGGCCAAGCAGGGGAAGGTCCCAAAAACAACTGTTTCTGCTCTTATGGCAGTTCCAATTTACACAATCGATCAAGACGAAGACCTTGGCGTTGCAAAAACCCTCATGAAAAAACTGGGTATTCACCATCTTGCAATAACAAGCCGGAACAAGGTAATAGGAACCATTTCCACTTTCGACCTTTCCATGGTCCTCCTTAAGCCCAAAGGGAGGCAGAGGTTTGTGCTAATTTCTGAAGTAAGCAATGCTGATATTAAGCCAGTGAAGGATTATATGCGCGAAAAGTTTGTGAGAGTCCGGGCCGATGAGCATCTGGATACTGCGGTTAAGAAAATGGCAAAACATAATGTTTCCAAACTCACAGTAACCGAAGGCGGAAAGGCAATAGGGGTCTTGACTGCCGTGGATGTTATGAAATTTGTCCTGAGCCTGGTTGCAAAAGGACCAAATGTATTTATCAGCGGCCTTCCGGAAGAAGCAATGTTCTACTATGGGGATATCGAAGCCTCAGTAGGGGGTGCAGTAGGAAAGTTCAAGGGCACTTTTGAAATTGGGGATGTTTATGTGCACTTTAAGAAGGGAAAATCAACTTACAACATGCATACCCGTATAGAAATAGAGCATGGGGCCCTGGTGGTGCATACCGAAGGATATGACCTAAAAACCATGGTCAACAAAAACGTGAGCGAAATAAAAAGGCTTCTGACCAAAAGAAAGAATTATAAACGAGATAAAAGGAAACATTACAGGACAGAGGGCTTCTATGAAAGGGCAGGTTAGCAATGAATTGCTGGTAGTTGTTGGATTCATATTGCTTATACTCATCCCTCTCCTCTATATCATGTATTTCAAAATGGAGGCAATCAGTACTGACCTTGCGATGCTCCAGGTGCACTTCTCAGTTGCCCGGATTGCATTTATGATTAATGCAGTTGGGTATATGGGAGACGGCTCTGCAATGATTACGGAAATATATATTCCTGATACAATTGAGGAAGCAGAGTTAGGGGGAAGCAGCAACCATGAAGTTATGTTCACGATGCTCGTGCATGGAGAAACCAACGAGGTAGTGCAGCCAACTGCTTTTGAGATAGAGGTTGCAACCGGAGCCGATGCTCCAACGTTTACCGAGGCTGACTTTGGAGGGGGAAGATACCGCATCGAGATGAAAAACCAGGGTGGGGTGGTAATCCTCTCAAAACAGCCTTCTTCAGGTGCTACTTAGAGCACTCGTTTTCCTTTAATTTCCTTTACTAAATCTGTATTGTCCACAACCAGATTGCCCCGGAGAATTACTTTATTTACCCTTCCTTTGAGCTTGAATCCTTCATAGGGGCTCCAGCCGCATTTTGATTCAAACTTATTCGGGTCCACAGTCCAGGTTTCATCTAAATCTACCAGCGTAATGTCTCCATCGTACCCTTTTTCGATTCTTCCTTTATTCCTGAGTCCAAAAATTCGTGCTGGGTTTTCCGCCATGCGGTTGATTATCCATGGCAATTCCACCATTCCCTTATTGTAAGCATCCAGAAACAGGGATAACGTTGTTTCAAGCCCGGGAAAGCCTGCTGCACCTGCACGCTTTTCTTTTGGAGTGTGCGGGGCATGGTCGCTTCCCACAGTATCCACATAATATAGTGCGCCCCAAAGATTTCTCCGCTCTGCTTCGCTTCGGAGCGGAGGGTAAACTTTGGCAAATTTTCCAAGCCTCTTACCATCTTTTTCCTGGGAGAGAAACAAATGGTGCGGAGTAACCTCTACCAGGGATTTATCCCAGATTTTTGCAAGATGAACTGCTTCGAAAGTTGTGGTATGTGCAAAGTATACAACCCTGTTGGTTTGCTCGGCAAGAAGCCTTGCTTTTTCCACTGCAATCTTTTCTGCTGCTTCTGCACGGCCTGCTTTTAGCTTTTGCATTGCTTTGAGGGTTTCCGCATCTTCAGCGTGAATCATAAGCGGCTTTTCTTTCGGGAAGCCTGCAAAGTGCTTCCAGATGCTATAAACATCGTCAACAAGAAGGTTTCCCGTAGTTTCCCCCATGCATAATTTCATTGAATTTGGCTTTGCTTTTTTAACTTCATTAAAATTATTTTTTGTTGCTCCAAAATGAAGCCCATAATCGCATACTGCACGTCTTTTTGCAATTTCTGCTTTCTTTTTGAGTGCTGCTGCAGTTATTGTTGGGGGCTTGGTATTGGGCATATCCAACACAGTTGTGAAGCCCCCTGCTAAAGCTGCTCTGGTTCCGCTCCTGAAATCCTCCTTCTGAGTTAATCCCGGGTCCCTAAGGTGCACATGGGGGTCAATTAAACCTGGAAGCGCAAAAAGCCCCTTCGCATCAATAGCATTATCTCCCTTAAATTTGCCTATTCCCGCTATTTTTCCCTTCTCGATTAGTATGTCTTTTGTTACTGGCTTTCCGCCCTGGTAAAATTTGGCATTTTTAATAATCATTTCAAACCCACTCCTAGATGAGATAAGATTAGGGAATATATAAAGGTTTTGAGAACTAAACCGGAATAGGGACTATTAATGCAAACTGCCGAATAGATTTGATCCAGAGTTTATTGTACCACTTATTGCGCTTCTCAATTGTTTTTAGAAGGTCCTTGAAAGCATCTTTTTCTCCGGGCCCCATCTTGCTGTCAGTTACTTTTTTATGCTCCTTTCCATCCACAACAGTAATCTCTTCCTGCTTCCCAATCTGCTTGTTTGCCTGCTCATACCAGGGAGGAAGCGAACTTCTTTTTTTACGGACTGCCTTGATGAAATCTCCTGTTTTTACTTTCCGCTCTTTCCCGCTTTTGAATGCTTCCCTCCAGGGAATTGCTGCTGCTTCTTCTACAATGGCCTTGAGGTCTGCAGAAGCATAGCCTGAAGTGGCAACTGCCAGCCGCTTATAGGGAATTCCTTTGGAAACCGGCCTCTTTTTTGCGTGAATTTTGATGATTGCCTCCCGGGAGCCAAAATCTGGTTCAGGAACATAGAGGGTTTTGCTAAAACGGCCGGACCTCCTGAGTGCGGGGTCAACATCCCATGGGGCGTTGGTTGCCGCAATCACCAGGACATTCTCATTGTGCGCTTCTACTCCATCCATCTCATAGAGCATCTGGTTTACAGCCATCTTCATGTACTGTGCGCCCTCCTGAGCATCCCTTCTTCCTCCAATAGCATCAATTTCATCAAAGAAGAGAATGCACGGGGAATTTTTCCTAGCCGTTTCGAATACTTTGTGAATGTTCTTCTCTGTATTACCAACATACATATCCAGCAAATCAGAAAGTTTCGCGTTGATGAATGCGGAATCACACTCTCCTGCCGCTGCTTTTACAATATAAGTTTTTCCGCAACCGGGAGGGCCATACATAATTATTCCGCCTCCTCCTAGTTTTCCATATTTGCGGGCAAGTTCCGGTTTTGCAAGAGGATAAATTACTGCTTCGCGGATTTCCTCTTTCATCTTTTCCATTCCTGCAACATCGGTGAAGTTCATATCCGGCTTTCTGAGGACCTTAATCTCTGAAGTCTTGCCTTCTTTTCCGTCCCCTCCGGCTCCGCCGCCTCCACTGGATTTCTTGCTCTTTGCTGATTCCAGGTGGCTTTTTGCTTCTGCTAGTTCGGGGGAAAGTTCGAGTGCTTTCTCATAATCGGAAATTGCACCATCAACGTCTCCCGCATACTCATATGCAAGACCTCTCAGGTGATATGCTTCGGCAAAATCGGGCTTGAGCTGCACAACCTTGGTAAAGTCTTCTACTGCTTTTTCGTAATCTTCCAAAGAAGCGTATGAAAGAGCGCGATTGTAGTATGCTTTTAGGTAATTCGGATTCAGCATAATTGCCTTATCATAATCCTTGATTGCGCTGGTGTAATCCTGTTTCCTGTAATATGCATCTCCCTTGTTGTTGAAGATTATTGGGTTTTTAGGGTCAAGCTCAGCTGCTTCAGTATAATCTGCAATTGATTTATCATAATTCTTGAGTTGGTAATAGCTTAATGCCCGGTTGAAATAGGCCTCAGAAAACAGCGGATTGAGCAGGATAGCCATGTTATAATTTTCAATTGCCTTCTCGTAATCCCCTTTCTCATAGTAGTCATTCGCAATCTTGTAATAGCTCCCTGCATCGACTAATTGGGGTTTTTTGTCCGCCATCTCACCACTGCCCGTGTTGAAGTTATTCATGCTAAGTCTTTTAAAGTATTTTCCCCGAAATTGGATAATGAGCTCAAAGAAAGGCCAGGCAGCAATGGAATACCTGATGACTTACGGCTGGGCGCTTGTTGCGCTTGTAGTAGTAATTGCGGCTTTAATGGCTACCGGAGCGTTTAATCCTTCTTACTTAATCGGAGAAGAGTGCACACTTCAGCCTGATTTGAGCTGTGGACCGCATATTATGTATCTTGACGGAGGGGAGCCTGTGCTTAAATTCAGGGTGAATAACGGGCTCGGGTATGATATTTGGATTGCTGACAACGGAGCTGTAGACGTGGAGACTTCTGATCAAGGACACCATACTGACTACAATCTCCTTGATCCAGATGGGACTCCTGCAAACAACTTGGTCGAGCAAGGATCTGCAGTAGTTATAGAGGTTCCCCTAAACGGACTAAATGCAGTTAAAGGGGAAATCCAGCGCATGAAGCTCAGCCTGACGTATACCAGCTGTGCACCTGAAGTAATCGGAACTGGCACTTGCCCAGCTGATGGGAGTCAGCATATTATAAGCGGAAGAGTAATTGCCAGAGTTGAAGAGAAAACTTAATTTTCTGCTTTTTCTTCTTCCACTTTTTCTACCTTAAATTCTCCAACTTTGATTTCCTTAATCCGTACAACCTGCTTCACTTCATCAATTAGTTCTTCTGCAAATTCCAGGTTCGGGGAAGTGAGGATTATCTCTGCTCCCTGAGAGAGCTGGGATGCTGATTTTTCCTGCCTGATTTTGGAAATTAATTCGCGCATAGGCAAAACTTTCTCATATTCTTCCTGGAAGCGCTCGCCTGCAGTTGGCCAGGGCGCAAAGTTAATTGTGCTTCCTTCTTTTCCGCCAAACATCTGGTGATAAATCTCTTCAGTTATGTGCGGGCAAATTGGAGCAAGAAGCTTGATGAATGCATAAAGAATCTCATGCAAAACGTATTGGGCTGCCTTCTTAGAGTTTTCATCTTCCCCATAAATTCTATATTTCACATACTCAAGGTAATCATCGCAAAAGTCATGCCAGAAAAAGTCCTGCAATTTTCGTATGCATCTGTGGAATTCATAATTTTCCATTGCTTCAGTGCACTCAATAATCACACGATTAAAGGATTCAAGAACCCACTTGTCAACAGTAGTTAATTCCTGCTTGGAGCCATCATAGCCCTCTAAGCTCTGCTGCACGAATTTGGATGCATTCCAGACTTTGTTTAGGAAGGATTTTGAAAACTTGATATCTTCATATGAGAATGGGCGGTCTTTTGCCATCGCGCCACTCATTGCGGCCCATTGGCGCAATGCATCTGCGGGGTATTCTTTAAGCAGTTCCGTTGGGGAGATCACATTGCCCAGAGACTTGCTCATTTTTCTCCCATCAGGTGCTAGCACGTTTCCATTTAGCAAAACCGCATCCCAGGGTTTTTTGCCTGTTATTCCAAGCCCTGAGCGGTAGATAGTATAGAATGCCCAGGTTCTCACGATTTCTACTCCCTGGGGGCGCAGTGCACTCGGATACAATCTCTCCCAACCTTCGCGCTCTGGCCAACCTGCTACAACAAGAGGAGTAATAGATGAATCCACCCAGCAGTCGCACACTGAAAGTTCAGGCTCCATTTTGCTCTTGCATTTAGGACACTCTTTTTCCGGTGCGCTCTCAGGGTAAAAGGGAAGCGAATCCGCTTTTGCAGTTTCTCCGCATTCAGGGCAATAGTAAAATGGAATTGGGGTTCCAAAGTGCCTCTGGCGGGAAATTACCCAATCCCACTCAATTGAATCTGCCCAGGCATCCAGATAATTAATTCCAAACTCAGGAATCCACTGGATTTCCCTTGCCATTGCCTTAATTTCATCTCTGTGTTTGGTAATATCTGCAAACCACTGTTTGCTCATTGAGTATTCTACGGGAGTCTTGCAACGGTCGTGCACTTTTACAACCTGTGGAAGGGTTTCCTGCTTCACTATTTTGCCTTCATTCTTGAACTTTTCAATTATTTTTTCCTTTGCAATTGCTGGCTTGAGCCCATCAAATTCTCCTGTTCCGGTAAGCTTCCCGTACTTGTCCAAAATTGAGATAATTGGAAGGTTGTGCCTGTATGCCCAAATGATGTCCTGCTTGTCCCCAAAAGTGCAAACCATGAGGATTCCGCTTCCATATTCTTTGTCCACATCCTTGTCTGCAAAAACCGGCACTTTCTTGCCCAGGGCTGTAGTAACCTCCTTTCCTTCCAAGTGCTTGTATCGCTCATCAGTTGGGTGGAAGAGGACTGCAACACATGCATACATCAATTCCGGTCGGGTTGTTGCAATAATTAAGTCTTCACCTTCTGG
>JGI10211J34971_10002187_pt1 | contig 16081 bp, 11 predicted proteins | sample Etolagsediment_FD_34971 | JGI IMG/M metagenome (IMG submission 34971) | reverse complement strand
ACTGCAGGCGGATAAAGTCTTCCCAGAGGAAGGTACTCGCTCCAAGCAGGCGCGCGAGTTCCTTTTGCCGCTCGGGATCGGCCAGGAGGTCCTGGAGCTGTTTACCCGCCGGCGCGCCGGCAACCGAGCGGACGAGCTCCTCGAACCGGGTAAACGCCGCGTACGGATCGGCCGCCTGGGGCAACGCATTCGTGAACTCTTTGGTCAGGAGGATAGAGACGCGCAGCCGGTCCAGCTCGGCCTGATCGTTCACCGGATTGCCGCGCAGATCGGTTACCCAGAACGTATCGGAAATCTGGTGCTCTCGCGTTTCGATTTCGACGCGTTCGACGTTGATATTCTGGAAGCTGAGCGCGCTGGAAAGTGAATAGAGAAAAAACGGAGTGTCCTGAGACTGAACCGAGATTCGTGTGGTCATACCCGTTTCGAATTGAATCTGGATCGGGAGGAGGGTGTTGTTCTCTTCGGGCTTCTCGCCGGCGATCTTTTCTGCGACGGCGTGTGCAACCGCGTCACGCGCGGGGCTTCCCTGCAGCCGGAGGTACCTGATGAGGTTGTCCTGGAGGGCGGTCAGCCACGCGGGGAAACCGGCGGCGGCACTGTCGGTGGTTGTACCGGTGATCGTACCGGAAAAGGTATCGATCGCGACGGCGGATCGGGAAGGGGTGCCGGTACCGGCAGCCGTGTAGACGCGGCCCGAGAGGATATTGAATCCGGCGGCGCCGAGAGCGCCGGTGAGGAGGCTGAAGAGACCCGGCGTATCTAACGCACAGATGGTCAGGTTTCCGGGTCCTGCTCCCAGAACGCGCACCGGGCTATCCCTCCCGATACCTGCAGCGGCCGTCAGCTGCAGGACGATCTGTTCAACCGGGAACGACTGAAAATAGTCGTCGGGCAGACTGTCCAGCAGTACTGCGGCGCCGTCTACGTGTTCAAGAGCGCTCCTGGCTGTCCGTCGCGTTGCTTCCGGCATTGTTCTCCGTTTCCGCCCGGTAGACCCGGTATTTTTTCACGAAACCGCAGGGGCGGTAGGTCATTTTCGATTGACGGAGCCCCTCATCACCCAGATCCTGTTCCCGGTTGATGTGTATATAATGTCGGGGTAGCATACACGCAAACGCCTTGTTGATGAACTGGTAGATTCCCCGGTAATCGCCAACTGCTTTTTCGAAATGGACCACGAAGCTCCGTCCCCGCGCCAGCGGTTCACCGAGCGTATATGCCGCCGGCTTCCTGTCCACGTATACGATATACCCGTTCAGATCCAACTCCTGCCAGTGCTCCAAAGCTTCGCGGGCCGCAGCGTAGTCATTTTCACCGTCATGTGTTCGCTGCCATTCCTCAAGGATCTGCAGCGCGTCATCGGTATTCGCGGGAGTCAACGGCTGTTCATCGTACGCGTAGTTATTGATGAATGCGTTCACGTGGTTTCGTTTTTTGTGATACTGCTTGCCGGTAAGATCTGCAAGGTCTTTCCGGAGATAGAGATAGTCAAAGTTATCACGATCTTCTTCAATGACGTACCCGGCATTTTCCAGGCGTATCCGGACCGGATCGGCGTTCGACTCCGAGAGTCCTTTCAGGTAATCGTGGTCGGAAAAAAGCGCTTTGCAGACGGCGGGGTCATCGGGAAGGCCACAGGGCAACATGAAAAACCGTTTTCCCTCCTTTATTCCCGAGATAGCCAGTCGCATGCCGGGCAATCGGGAGAGGCGGTACTGATAGGTATTTCTGAAAAGGTAGAGGCCGGCAAAGGTAAACTCCGAAATTCCGTCGGGAATGATTGAGAGTCGGGGGTGCAGTTCCGGGCGCATATCGCGGTCTATCGATTTCCATTCGGGGAATTCGGGTATGTTCATAGCGGTAATATACGGATTGTTGCGTGTACGAAGCAAACACGGATATGATGCCGCCATGGATTTACTCGAACAGAATGACTGGTTCCGTTCCCGCGTGCAGGAACGGTTTGTACGGTATGTACAGATACACACGACAAGTGATCGTCACTCCGACTCAAAGCCCTCCACCGCCCGGCAGTTTGATCTTGCCCGGATTCTCGCAGCTGAGCTGACCGAACTTGGCGTGCGCGATGTGCAGATGACCGATTCGTGCTACGTGATTGCCCGGATTCCCGCGACGATTCCCGGTCCGGTTGAACCGATCGTGTTTCTGGCTCACATGGATACGGCGCCGGATACCAGCGGCGAAAACGTTGTTCCCCGGATCTGGGAAGACTACGACGGTCGTGCGCTGGAAATCGGAAACGGGTGTACGTTGGACCCCGCCGACTTTCCGGATCTTCTCGATTACACCGGTGATACCCTTATCACCACCGACGGATCAACGCTTCTAGGTGCGGACGACAAAGCCGGTGTTGCCGAGATTATGACCGCCGTCGAATATTTTCAGACTCACCCCGATGTGGCACACGGCGAGATCGAAGTCGTATTTACCCCCGATGAAGAGATCGGCCGCGGCGTCGACGGGCTGGATCCGGCTGCGCTTCATTCGAAATTCGGTTTTACGATGGACGGCGGGAGAGAGGGGACCATCGAAGCGGAGTGTTTCAATGCCTATCAGGTAACGGTAGCCATCCAGGGATACGTCATTCACCCTGGATACGCGAAGAACAAAATGGCTAACGCGGTCTCGATTGCCGGCCGGTTTCTTTCCCTCATCCCGCAGAACGAAAGCCCGGAAGCAACCGCCGACCGGGACGGGTTTTATTGTCCGATCGAAGTCCGCGGCGATTACAGCCAGGCAGAGATCACGTTTATCATTCGCGATTTTGCGATTGAGGAGGTCCACCGGCGGATCGCCTATCTTCGGCAGTTGGGTGCGACGATGGAAGCGGCGTATCCCCGGTCGGTCGTTACGGTTACCGAAACCAAACAGTATCTGAATATGGCCGATGAGCTGAAAAAATACCCGCAGATCCTCGAAATCCTGAAGGACGCGATTCGTCGCACCGGGGTGGAACCCGTTCTGGAGCCGATCCGGGGCGGAACCGATGGTTCCCGTCTGACGGAAATGGGCCTTCCGACGCCCAATATTTTTGCCGGCGGACTGAATTTTCACGGAAAGTACGAGTGGATTCCTGTCCGGGCGATGGTATCGGCGGTGCAGACAATCGTGTACACGACTCTTTTATGGGCGGTACGATAACGCTCACAGCGTTTCAGAGTTCGTGCGTATCGGTTCGAGAATTCCTGAACTCTTCGCGGGTATTTTGTATTCCGGCACGAATTCGTGCTATATTTGTATTAGTGAATACTGACCGCGGCGCTTTCAGACTCAAAATCGCTCGTTTATCTGTATGCGTTGCTGTGCTCGTTGCCGTTACCGGTTGCACCGACAATTTTGGCATTTTTGGACTTGAGGAGACGGAACCCGCCTACATCGTCGAGACGATCGACGACGGAACGGTGCTCGGGTCCGAAACGGCTCTTTCCTTCTCACTTACCGTGAGTTCAGGCGACATCGTCGATCTCCCGGAGAGTGCCGAGGTAGAGATTCTCAATGCGGCGGGCGAAACCGTTGTCGTGATGGGGTTCGAGAAGCTCGACGAGCTGCCGGAAGACGAAAACTTCATTGAGTACGGCGACCTGCCTGACGGTGTATATACCCTGCGGTTACGACTTCTTCGTGGCGCCGAGATCGTAAATACGATAGACAGGCAGTTTTTTGTCCTTTCTCAGGACGTTATTATCAGTCAGACACTCGTCTATCCACCGACGGTCGAACCCGATTCTCTGGGAATAGCCCGTGCCGAACTCGTCTATCCGGAGGAATACGATCCGTACGCCCGGTGGGAAGTTGACGGACGGGTAGTCGCCGAAGGGTACTGGCGCAACGGCGCCGATACGGTTCGCTTCACTACGCCGACGGAAGACGGAGCGTTTTTTCTGGATCTTGCGATCTATCCGTTTGGCGCGGACGACGGCGTAGACTTGGCGCGGACGGCACCGTTTACGCACCACGGAGACGTTTTCGTCTCGTCCGACAGGCTCCCGGGGCAGGGTGAGTTGACGCCGAATGACGGATACCTGGACGTGTACCATTTTGCCGGAAACCTGCGGAACGCGGCGCCCGAATGGCTTCGCTCGGACGATGCCCGTTTTGAAGGAACGCCGCAAGTTCTCATAGAGCAGGGAGTTTTCGGGTACTATCTGGATGGAACCGCTTCGATTATCGTCGACAGATCGTTCCTGCCGAGTCCCGGAATGGCGGTGAAAACGGACCTTATCGTTTTACCGTTCACCCTCGCTCCGGAAGCGACAATTCTCCGCACGGTTACCGACGCCGGCGCGGAATTGTCTGTCCGCGTCGGTGATCAATCGGATCTGATCGTCACGTACGAGGATACGTCGTTCTCCGAACGCGAGTTTCGTATTCCTGCGCTCTTTCCGGACGAATCCGAAGTGATGCACCTGAGTCTGTTTCTGCGCGAATATGAAGCGACGTATCACCTTTCGTTCGTAAAAAACGGGATACCGCTGCAGCCGGTCGAGATCCCGGTTGCTCCCCGGGTCTCAGACGGAGAGATTCTTATTGATGCGCTCCCCGGGAGTACCGAAATTGGTGGTTCCGACGGCATTACGGGAATTGTCGATGAATTCGGTATTGCCGGGACCGCCCCGGAGACGATCCGTGAAGAAATACAACGCAGGCACACGGAAACACTCCTCGACCGATTCGGTACCCGTCTCCTCGCCAGCGACGTTCTGGTGCCCGTAACCGCCGACGAACCGCACCGATTGACGATCCGGGAACCCGGTTCCGCGGGAGCGCGGATTCTCCTGTCGTTACCGGAAGAGATGACCGGTACCGCACTGAAAGTCACCATAGCGCGACCATCCCGGCTACCGGAGGAACGGGTACTGGAACCGGATGATACCGGACAGGTAGTAATACCGGTTTTCCCGACCGAGATTGACGGAGCTGGGGTTGACCTGACCGCCGTCGACCGGACCGCTGCGCTTTCGGACGAACGGGGCGACGTGGAGATTTTGATCGCCGTCGACGAAGGGGCGTTCGAAATCCTGGATATCGCCGTTGTGGAGAATCGTTTCGAGGCGCCGTGACCCGAATTTTCCCGATTTTTCTTGCGCTTGTTTTTCTGGCTTCGTGCGTAACCGTCGACGCACCACCGTCGATCTCTGAACCGGCAGCCGAGCCGGAAACCGGAAGCCGGGAACCGCAGATTATTCATCGGACACCGCCTGTGCCCGAATCTGACCAATCCGTTGAAATCCCGGCCGGTGATTCCGGCGTCGCAATGCCGCCCGATTCGGTCGGCGAGATTACCGAAGACCATTCCGGGGAGGCTGCCGACGGAACGGTCGAGAACCCGTCTCCGGAAAATACCGATGCCGCCGGTGTCCCTGCAGAATCCGCGCCGCGCCGTGATCTGCCGGATTATTTCCGGGGACCGCCCGCTACCGCCATTCCCGGTGCAACGGACCGACGCAGAATTCGCCGGTTTGTCGATGGATTGGGTTTCTACCCGACGGCGTATACCGTTTCCGACGGCACCCCGCACGATGAAATCCTGTCGATAATCCACCGCTACTGGAGTCCTGACCCGAGTCCGGATTCGGGTTCGTCGACCGCCGGTTTCTGGTGGGGTATGGATGTTGTCGGACAGACACAACCGGCAACGCAGAACTTCTATGGGCGCACAATCCTGACGGTCGGCTTCCATGATGCACTTTCCGAAACGCCGATTGCTACGCGACGCTGGACCGGACCGTGGACGTTCAGTCGCGTCTCCGTTACGGATGCACAGCTCAACTCGCTGTTACGGCTGCTATCGGAGTCATCTCCGGAAATTGCCGCGTCCGCGTTGAACGATGCGGCGGAAACGTTCTCGCGCGGTATACGGTACCGGATCACGTGGAGTGCGGCTGTACCGTCGGATCAGCGGGAGGCGTTCACCGGACTCATTAGCCGCATCGGATTCGCGATCCAGTCTCGTGATACGACATTGGAGGTTCGGAGTTTTCTGACTCCCGATCTGCTTCGACGGGATCTGCAATACGTATTTTCCGATAGTGCATACACATTTTCTGTGACGCCGGTAGAACGAGACGTGATAATTGTCTATAATGTACAGTAGTTCATGAAAATCCGTTTTCTGTCCACAGTGCCAGCCATCCTCGCCGTGATACTCACCGCTTGTGTGACGAAAGTGGTCGAGGTGAAGCCGGCCTGGACGGAAAAGGTCCCGAGTGACACGGAGACGGAACTGGTCTTTCTTGCCGTTGGTGAAGGTCCGGGCAACCGGAGCGCCGAACTCTCGGCGACCGAAGATCTCGCGGTGCAGCTGCGGGCCCGATTTGAAGATCGGCTGGTCGATGAGCCCGGATTCCGGGATACCGGGCTGGTTGAAGAGGTTGTCCGGACTCGCGTAGCGGGGTTGGCGGGTATCGAAACGGAATCGATGCGGGAAACGGACCGATATGTATACGTTGCCGATCCGGCAGACTCGCAGCGAACACTCTATCTGCTGGTACACCTCTCCCGGGAGGCGTTTGAGCGGGATCTGCAGGAGATCAGGATCGCGGCTACGGTGCCCGTTGCACCGCCGGAGGAACAGCGCGTAACCGATATTGACCGGTTGCAGGCGGTGATGAGCCATCTGGGCGAAGCTCGGGACGGCGTAATTCCCTATCTTGACGAAATGACGCGCCTCGCCGAACAAGGTGCGGTTACGCTTCGCCCTTCGGCGATAACGGCCGAACTGGGAAACACCGGGAAGGTGTGGGTTCTCATAGCGCTCCGGCCGCCGGTGGCGCTGGAATACGCGCTTGTCTATCCGGCGGGATATTTTGCCGATCCGGCGATACGCAGGTCCCAGCGGGTCACGATCGAGGACGGAGGCGGTGAGGTGACCCTGCTTCCTCCTGAAGCGGTAGGTTCGTTCGAACTGCAGCTTGTTCCGCGCTGGTTTCTCGCTGCAGCGGACGATCTGGCGCCGTCTGTCGGCGGTGACGAGCGGGCACTTCAGGCGCTCTTAACGATCGGGAGGCAGTTTTCGGCACGGATACCGTGTACCGTAACCTCGTCCGCTGCGCAGATCCCGACGGCGGTAGTGATTGTCGAGACCGACATCGTACGGAACCCGATTCCCACCGAACAGACCGGTGCGACGGTAGCCAGAGCGCTCGGTTCCGCCGGATTCCGGATCCGGAACGCTGAACCTGATCGGGAGATGCAGAATCAAATCCTTGGAGTCGGTAACCTCTCCGCCCGGGAACTGTACGATATTCTTCCGTTCGAACTGCTGACGGCCGTCGATCGTGTCGTTGTCGGCTCCGCGTGGATTGCAGACTTCCGCGAAGACGAAAGTGTTGCGGTGACGGTGAATCTTGATGCGCGGGTACTCGATCTTCGACGGGATCGGTTATTGCTCACTCTTTCGGTCAGCGGGATTGCCCGGGGAAATGAATCCCGGGCGGTCATCCGTGCTGCATTCCAGAGTGCAGGCACCCAGCTTGCGGCGCAACTTCAGCGACGCCTTCCGTAATTACCGATGGAACACGAACTGATCGCCGCTCCGGCGACGCCGTTTGGAACCGCTGCACTCGCGGTTATCCGCACCAGCGGAGACACATGTATCGAGACCCTGGCACCCCTCGTGCGCGGCCCGGAGCGTCTTCTGAACGCGGCGGGAAATACCCTTGTATACGCGAACCTTCTTGACCCGGAATCCGGTGTGGTCCTCGACGAAGTGGTTCTGGGGGTATACCGCGCCCCGCACAGCTACACGGGCGAACCGATGGTCGAAATATTCTGTCATGGCAGCAGTGCGGGCGTCCAACGGATCCTGGGTGCGCTCTACCACAGCGGATTCCGTCCGGCCGACCCGGGAGAGTTTACCCTGCGGGCATTTCTTGCCGGTAAGCTGGACCTGACCCGCGCCGAAGCTGTGCACGAGGTGGTTCAGGCGCAAACCGGCCGAGCGCACGAAATGGCGCTGGACAGACTTTCAGGCACGGTTGAAGCGGAGATCAATGCGATCAAACACGCTCTGGTCCGGGTATCGGCAACCATCGCCGTTCAGATCGACTACCCGGAGGATGATACCGGTGAGATTCCGTTCCCGCTGGAGACGGTAACCGACGCGACGCGGAGATTACAGGCTCTATCGGAGAGTTACCGGACCGGCAGACTCTACCAGGAGGGGGTGCGCGTCGCGATTGCCGGCCGCCCCAACGCCGGCAAGTCGTCGTTGTTCAACCATTTCCTTCGCCAGGACCGGTCGATCGTTTCGGAAACGCCGGGCACTACGCGCGACTACATCGAAAGCGCTCTGGATTTGCAGGGGATTCCCGCCCGGATATTCGATACCGCAGGACTCCGTCAGACCGAGGAGTCCGTTGAGGGCGAAGGAATCGCACGAACGACCCGTGTGGTTGAGCAGGCGGATCTGGTCCTCTATCTGATAGACGGCACCGTCGGGGTGGATCGTGAAGACGCGAACTGGCTTGAGCGACCGGATCTGAAAGCGCGGATCATCCCTGTATGGACGAAAACCGACCTCCCCGGTTGCCAAGACGCGCCGGCAGGATTTTTGCCGTTGAGCATCCGTGCCGCCACCGGTTTTGCCGAGTTGACCGGAATCATGTTCGAGCGGATCACATCCGGTTCCGGGGGCGCGGGCTCCGGTGCGGTGATCATCGACTCTCAGCGTCAGAAAAACCTGATAGACCGCGCCCTCGAAGCTCTTCGGGAAGTGATCCGGGGAGTACAGGACGGAATGCCGGTGGACGCGATCAGCCTCGATGCAGGCGAGGCGCTGCGTGCGCTCGGCGAGATCACCGGTGAGGTTACGTCCGCCGACATCCTCGACGAAGTGTTTGGAACGTTCTGCCTGGGGAAGTAACGCGCCCTTGCTGGACCGTCGAGCGCATCGGTGGTAGCTTAGCGGGATGGATTTTGACGCTGTAGTAGTTGGTGGAGGTCACGCCGGGATTGAGGCGGGACTTGCCATCGCACGGCTGGACTTTACCGTGCTGTTTGTTACCCAGAATCTCGATACGATCGGCAGGCTCAGCTGCAACCCCGCAATCGGTGGTCTGGCCAAAGGCAATATGGTCAGGGAGATCGATGCGCTTGGCGGCGAGATGGGCCGGATTATAGACGATACGATGATACAGTTCCGCGTTCTGAACCGGAGCCGGGGCCCTGCAGTCCAGGCGCCCCGTGCACAGGCGGACAAACACGCCTATCAGGTGCGCGCCAAGCAGGCGCTCGAACGGGAACCGAATCTGCACCTCCTCCAGGATACGGTAGTCGATCTGCTCTATTCCGACGTAAGTACGCGGATCGCCGGCGTGGTAACCGAACGGGGAAAACGGGTATCCGCGCGAACCGTCGTCGTTACCACCGGTACGTTTCTCAACGGCAGAATCTTTATCGGGGAGTACACGGCAGAGAATGGACGCATATCCGAACCATCGGCAAAAGGGCTGGAGCGTGCACTGAAACACCTCGGTTTTCGCATGGGGCGCATGAAGACCGGCACCCCGGCCCGGGTCCATCGCCGCTCCATCGACCTGGACCGCCTGGAAAAACAGTTCGGCGACGACGAGATTATTCCCTTTTCATTTTCCCGCGGATCGATAACACGCGAGCAGGTGCAGTGCTACGTCGCCTATACCACCGAAGAGACGCACCGGATCATCGGCGCCAACATGAACCGTTCGCCGCTCTATTCCGGCCTCATCGTCGGGTCCGGACCGCGCTATTGCCCGAGTATCGAGGACAAGGTGGTGAAATTCCCGGATCGGACGCGCCACCAGATTTTTATCGAACCGGAGGGACTCTCTACCGATGAGATGTATCTGAACGGAATCTCCAGCTCCCTTCCGGAGGATGTACAGGAGCAGTTCCTTCACTCGATTCCCGGACTTGAAGCGGTGGAGATCATGCGGCCGGCGTACGCGGTAGAATACGATTACATCGATCCGACCCAGTTATATCCGAGCCTGGAAGCGAAAATGATCCGGGGACTGTACATTGCCGGTCAGACCAACGGTACCAGTGGATACGAAGAGGCTGCCGCACAGGGACTTATGGCGGGGATCAACGCGGCACGGTCGATGCGCGGGCAACAACCGCTGATTCTGAGCAGGTCGGATGCATACATCGGTGTTCTGATTGACGACCTGGTGACCCTGGGAACGCGGGAACCGTACCGGATGTTCACCTCCCGTGCCGAATACCGCATGAACCTTCGCCATGATTCGAGTGATATGCGCCTTCTGGAAAAAGGGTACGAAACGGGATTGAAGAGCGAGGCCGATTACGAAGAGTTTTTGCGGAAGCGCGAGAGTATCGAAAATGCCAAGGACGTGCTGCGAAAACGGTTCGTGAACGAGAAGGATCGTGACGAAAGCGACGGACTGGCACCCCATCTGGGCAAGTCGTTTTATCAGGCGCTCAAGAGCCCGGAAGTAGATCTGGCTATGCTGACGGAGCGGGAACCGGCTGTCCTGCTGGAGCGCCCTCTGGAATGGCTGCGGCAGATCGAACTGGACGTCAAGTACGAAGGATACATTGCCCGTGAACAGAAACAGGTTCACCGGTTCCAGCGGATGGAAACGATGAAGATTCCCGACGAGTTCGATTACGATGCACTGCCGGGAATCTCCAATGAAGCGCGCGAGAAGTTCAAGCAGATTCGACCCGTCTCCATCGGGCAGGCGTCCCGGATCAGCGGCGTCCGGAACTCGGACATTACCGTCCTGCTTCTGACCCTCGGCCGCAAGTCGCCCGCGGCGTAACGCGCTACGGAAGAAGGATTCGGATGATGGAAACCGATCCGGCCGCGCGAGCGCTTCTTGAAACGGCCTTTTCCTCGATTACTCCGTTGCCAGGTGCCGCGACCGGTGACCTCGTCCCGATCGATCAGGCGATCGAAACCCTCCTCGTCTACGCGCAGGAGCTGTACTCCTGGAATCCCCGGTATAAACTCCTGTCGACACGAGACGGATCACGGCTGGAGACGATCGTCGAGCGTCATATTGTTGATTCGCTGCGGCCGGCCGCGATCATCGCTGAGGTAATCCGCGAGACGGCAGTTGACGGGGTCCCGAAACTCTATGACCTGGGAAGCGGAGCGGGGCTGCCGGGTATCCCACTGGCCGTTGTGTTGCCGCTTCTGCTTGGTACCGGCATCGATACAGTTCTGGTAGAGAAGAGCGGCCGGCGCGTCCGGTTTCTGAACTATGCGATAGCGCGGATGAATCTGAAACGTACGATGGTCGAGGCAGTTGACTTCTCGCGACTGACGGTTGGGGGCGATTCACCGGTATGTATCACCTTTCGCGCCGTATCGGAGCTCTCGGACGAGTTGAACGACACGCTCAGCCGCGTATTCCCCGCCGGTTCGCCGGTGATCGCGTACAAAGGGCGTNCGGAGGCGTCGCTCGCAGAGAGTTCACGGATAGGCGGCGACGTGATAGCGGTACCGCAGTTTCTTCCCGGCGATCTTCCGCGCTCTATTGTCCGGTACCGGGTTGGCAGTAACAAATAGTAATATTGCCAGATAGCAAAAATCGGTTTATCGTTTCAGATGGTGACGTTCCGGTGTCCGGAACGTTGACGGGCACATCTATTCTACACACCATCACCACCGATTCCATATCTGCAGGAGGCTATCCATGTTTCCGTTATTGAGTCTCATTCTTATTGTGCTGACCGGCTGCGCAACGACGGGGCCGACCGGTTCGGTCGATACCGAACTCGCCGTACCCGCTGTACCCGCCGAAACCGTCCGGCTGTATGTTTCATTGAGTACGACTTCAGACTGGAGCGACCTTGTCTTCCCGCCCGGTGCAGAGATTACACGGGGGATGATTACCGGCTACAGTCAGGGGGCTCGGCCCGGTCTCAATCCGGATGCTTTTGGGCTGAATCAGGAGATTACCGATGCGGAAGCCGGCGTTCGCGTATCCGCGGAAGCGATTATCCGGGTTCCGGTGGACCAGACCGGAGAGCTTCGGTTTGGTATCGCACGAGGGCATATCGGCGAGACGGTGGTTCAACTCTTCGGGCTGTCATCGCAAAACGCTCAACACTACGGGAGTTTTTCGTGGGCGGGGATCGACGAGGATTCCGAGGAGAATATCTCGTGGTTCGCCGTTGACCTTACCGAACTTCCCGGCCCGCCCGATGTGGGGGAGTTTACCTATCCGGCGGAAATCCTCGATGAAATATTCGAAGCCTGGATCCCGAGTGTCGAACAGATTACCGCGGAGACCTACGATCTGTATTGGCCGGACGCGGTCCATACGGTAGCGATTCCCAACCAGTTCTACGAATCGCGAAACGCCGTCGAAGCACTTGTCGAAGACGAAGAATCGGGCCCGGATCCGGACTACGATTATTCGCTGATCACATTTTCGCCGCCCGTCCGATTCCCCGCCGCCGGTGCCGAAAACCCGAAATACGTTACGTTCGGTACGTACGGTCAGGATCTCGGCTGGGTAGACCTCTTCTGGTTCGAGGAGCGGGGAGGGGAGTGGCGTATTGTGGAACATATTCTGAAAATCGGCGTCGAAATCCCGTAGGCTTAATCCAGCCTGTTGAGCGTGTTGAGGAGCTCTTCCTTGTTCAGCAGGTCTATCAGGCGCGCCTCGACGAACGCGTGGGCCGAGTCGGTGAAATCGCCGGCGGTAAAGCAGTATCCACGGCCCGCGCGGAGATCCTTGATACGGGAGTTCATTTCGCGCATCACCAGCTCGCCTACCAGTCCCGTACCGCGGATGAAACGGAAGAGAATCACGTCCTCCCACTTCGACGTCTCGACCTCGGCAAGAACGTCGGCGTACTCGTTTTTCGTGACGGCGATATCGGTAATCTTGACTTTGGCGTTGGGGTGGTACGACATCACGACGCGACGGCAAAGGGTTACGAATTCGGACGACGAGGAGATGAGATACGTTTTCAGGTTCTGGTTGCTGTGTAATTCCCGGTTCCGGGCGATCTGTGCGGCAACGTCCTTGTACCCTGAATCGATCGAATGAATCTCGGTGAGCTGCTGGAGCGCTTTCCCGATCTCCTGCTGCTTCATGAAGACATCGGCCAGACGGTACCGAAGCTCCATGACAACGTCCTGCTTGATATCCTGATGCCGGAGTCCGATTTCGAAGTCCATCGCCGCTTTGTCATATTCGCGTTTTTTTGACCGGATTGTTCCCGCGTACAGCGAGGCGTGCGGGCCGAGTTGCGGGTCGGGTCTGAGGTGGCTGAAAATCATGAGTGCCTGATCATTCTGACCCAATTCATAGTAGCTTTGCGCTACGAAGAGAAGGGATTCGCGGTCTTCCGGCTCGGCATCGACTACCGAACGGAGGACCCGAAGGGCGTCCTGATACTTTTTCAGCCGGAAGTACGATCGGCCGAGATATCGGCGGGTCGCGAGGTGNTCCGGTTGAACTTCCGAGGCGCCGCGCAGCAGTTGCAGCGCTCTCTCGGTATTCCCGCGTTTGTATTCGAGAAAACCCAGGTTGTAGTTGATTTCAAATGAGTCCTCTTTCAGCGTGCGTGCGATCACCAGTGATTTGTACGCCTCGCCGAATTGCTTCATCTGTATGGCACACAACCCGTACCGCATGGTGACAAACCACTCCTCGATCTCGGGATTGGTTGCGCATTGATCCAGCAAAATCCGGTACGTCCGAAATGCTTTCTCCCAGTTGTGCTCGTCAAAATAGAGGTCGGAAATTGCCCGGAGTGCACGGTGATCCTTCGGGTTTTGTGCGAGTTGACGGTTGGCGTCCTTGAGAATGGAGTTTCGGTCCTTTCGAACAGGCTTGGCATTTTTCTTCGATTTAAGGATTATCGCTATCAAAGCGATGAGAAGTACAACACCAACTACAATCAGGATCGCGACAACTACAGGGAACGAAAGCATTACCGCAATTATTCTGTAGCATTCATGCCCTGTCAACGACATTGACAAAGTGCCGATAAAAGAAATAGCCTAGCAAAAGGAGTTCGAGGTGGCCGAAATAGGTATCAAGCTGGCAGACGGTTCATTCTTTCCGATTCTGGATGACAGCGCACCCGCCCGAAAACGTGTCGTTCTGACAACGGCGCGGGAACAACAGGACAACGTTCAGATTGATCTCATCCGGCAGGAAAACGACGTAATCGAGCACGTCGGGTTTTTGCTTCTGGAAGACCTTGGGGAAAGTGACGAGGGAGCACGGGAACTCTCTTTGACAATTGGCATAGACGCATCGGGTAATCTCGATGCACAGATCGCTACCACCGACGACAGCCAGTATCAGAGCTTTGCGGTGAATGTCCACGAACTCGAAGGTTCCGGTTCGTTTGATATGCCCGATGTTGCAAGTACGATCGGTGATGTCGAGGTGGCCGAAGATCTGGATGATCTGGAAATGCCCGATTTTGACCTCGACAGCGACACGATCGATGCCGGTGGTTTTGAAGAGTCGGTAGGCGATGAGTACGACCTTTCGTACGATTCCCCGATTGACGATGACGGGAATGGATATGAATATGAAACCGAAGCGCCCCAGCGAAGATTCAGCGTGCCCGTTCTCATCGCAATTCTGCTTATCGCACTGAGTCTGATAGCGCTTGCCGCGTACGGCGTTTTCAGCCTCCTTGAAGCGGAAGCGTTGCCTGAGCTACGGGCCTTCCTGCTCATACCCGCTGTTCCTGGTATCCGGCGCCGAACACGCTGACGCGCCGGGTATGGCACGTCGTATCTACCTCACGTGGTGATTTCGTACACACTTTCAGTGACACGCCCCGTACTCCTGCTTACCGTATTGATTTTTTCTGCGGGGCTGTTCGCGTGCGGATTTTCCGAAGCCGAGTCTTCAGAGTTTCTTCCCCAACCCGCACTCTTTGATCCAAGCGCCCCGAATATTGAACGGTTACGGCGGCACGACGCGGCGGATCCATTTCTTGCCGGACAAATTCTGGAAGCTGAGCGGCTTACCGAGGCGGCGCTGTCGGTGTACCGGGATGACGCCCGGAACGGTGCGCTTCCGTGGGCAGTTTTCAGCGCTGCCGAAGCGGTTGCTCTGACTGCCGGGTATGGCGATTGGACCGCTTCGGAAGAGATAGCCCGATTGGGGCTGTCGATAGATCCGGTGAACCGGGATCTGTTGATGGGGCTCTTCCGGGCACTCTACCGACAGGATCGCTTTGAAGAGCTTTCATCGTATTTTCAGAACCTCGATAGTGATTCCCCGGTTTCCCGTGAACCGGAAACGTATTTGTGGCGGGCTGTTGTCGCGTGGGAGACGGAATCTCCCGACCGGTTGGAGCGATTCATGAGTGCGTTCACCTCCCTGGGGGTTTCCGATGAGCATCGTCGACTGTATCTCTATCTTTTCTATCACGATGCGCTCAAAGAGTTTTCTTCCGTCGAGCAGGGTATATTGACGACCGTTTATCGCGCTTCGCTCGGCGAGTGGGGCGAGTCCGCTCGGGTTCTTCTGCGTTCCGTGCCCGCGGAAACTGCGGCCGTCGTTCGGAAGTACGGCGATCTCGAGCAGTCCGAATCCGTATTTCAGTCGATCTTCCTGAAAGCCGGCGTCGCCGCCGCCGGGACACGATGGATGCGGGAGTATTCGCGCCCGGGTCCATCCCTGCTCGTTGCCGCCGGGTTTCCGGAAGAGGCAGAAATCTTCTACCGCGAGCNGGGAGATACCNCAGGCCTGTTGCGCCTCTATCGCGATTCGGGNGTTCCGGTAGACGAAGCGGTCGCCCGTGCTCTGGCGGCGTCGGTTACCCCGCCCGGCAATACACCCGATACCGGGATTGAAGCGATCCTCGGCGCACAGATATCCGCTCTCGTGCGGGCCGCCGACTGGCCGACGCTCTGGAACCTGTGGGAAATCGTCCCGCCCGGGTGGGTGGGGATACGCGCGCGAATCGGGTTGATCCTGTGGGAAGCCGGGGGCGCTCCACCCGCACAGGGCGCACTACCCGCCGGGGGCGCTCCACCCGCACAGGGCGCACTACCCGCACAGGGCGCACTACCCGCAACGGGCGCACTACCCGCACAGGGCGCACTACCCGCACAGGGCGC
>JGI10211J34971_10002184_pt1 | contig 16088 bp, 9 predicted proteins | sample Etolagsediment_FD_34971 | JGI IMG/M metagenome (IMG submission 34971) | reverse complement strand
TACTTCTTTGGTATTTTTTCTAAAGTCTTCTTTAACTTCAGAAATAACTTCAGTGTTTAGATTTTCAACCTCCGATAAAGCAGTTGTAACTTCTTTGTTTACATCTGCTCTAATCGTGTCTAAGTTTTCTTCTACTTTTTCTTTAAACTGCCCAAATCTATCGTCAACTCTAACCTCAAATTCTGAGATTAGTTTCTTATATTTTGGTACGTCAATACTAAGAAATCCTTCAACAGAAGTTGACAGACCTTTAAAATCTTCTTTGATCTGATCAACGGTTTTTCCGTTGATAGATGAAATTTTAGATTCAATCTTTGATATTGATTCCTCTACAAAAAGAAGTTGTGCCATCATGGCACTATCTAAATCTTCTTGCTTGAGTAAACTCTTTATCTCATCTTTGATAGTATCGACTTCACTAGATACGTTCTCTACCTTTTCTAAGTTTTCTCTAAAACTATCAAAAGTAGAAGTGAAATCGGATAATGATTTAATATGATTTAAGTTTGCTTTAAAAGCATCAAATGCTTCTGAAACCTGTTCAATCTTTTCTGGAGACGCAGCAATATACTCCTCTTTTACTTCATCAAGAGGAGTTTTCTTAGTATTTCCAAAAAAATCTGAAGGCTTCTTTAATGCCACGTTTAATATATCTCCTGTATTTTATTATTTATTGTCCTCTTTTAATCCGTGTTTGAGCATCTTCGCTAGTTCTGCAGTCGATCCAACAAACAATGCATTATTGACAGTAGATGGTCCTTTAGACTGTTTTTCTTCTTCTACGTCTTTTAATTTCTTTTGTAAATCCATCAGTTTATCAGTTGCATCAGATACGCTTTTAATCAACTGACCGGCAACTTCATATGCTCTTGGTTGCTCCGATTCTTGTGCAAGTTCTAAGACACCATTTAATGCTTCTTGACCTTTTTCGATTATACTATATAGATTTCCTCTAGTATACTCATAATCCTTTTTTACATCATCAGAATTAGATTTCATAGTATCCAATTCTTTCTTAACTACTTCTGCCTTTACAATGTCATCTGAGACATTGAAAGTTTCGTTAAGATCGTCAAAGTTTTTAGACATTAGATAAATCCACCATCAAAACCAAAGTTATCGCCTTCTTCGATTAGAGCACTATCTGCACCAATTGTACCGATACTTGTTGTTGTAGTGGTGTAGTCAATACCCTTAACATCGGCACCTGCAACATGTTTAGTAGCAGCAGTATTATCCCTTCCCCTGTCTACGGTTAGTTTATTTCCAGTCTTTGATCTTACATATAATTCTTCATCACCAATAAAGATATATTTGTCCGCTAAAATACCAGTAGCATCAGCAACTTCGATAGTTTTTGCTGTTGCTGTGACATCTGCTGCCAAAGTGGTGACAACGTTATCAACATAAGACTTGAGTGCCCTTGCCGTAGCAGAATAAGTAACTTCTCTTCTTGTATTTGTTGTATCTGTTCCAGTAAGATAACTGACAGTGGACCTCTTGATGATATCTTTGGATGCAGACTTGGTAGGTCCAAACAGATATGTTTTAGCAGTAAATCTTAAAGTGTAGTATAAAACTCTTCTGGTAGTAAAATCACCCTCATAATCATCTTGCATTGTAACACTTTCCAAGATGATTGGGACATCTCTTTTTTCTTTTATTTGATCAACTAATTCAACTGTCAAATTATAAGCTGGTTGGAAATATGGTAAAATTTGTTCTACAATTTGAAGAGCATCATCATTTAACTTCGTAAAAATACTCAACTCAAATTGCATATTGTATGGAACAGGCATGAAAGTTTTTTTAGTTTCCGTTCCATCATCTTTATCTTTTGCTACAAAGGTTTGTGTGGTAGTAACCTTTCTAGATGGATCGTAAGTTAAACCAGTAAACTCAAATGACATTCTTGGCAATGTAATTGCCATTGGTTTGTTGAGATCTGGAGATTGCTCAATTCTCGCTAAAAACTTTTGAGTTGGACCATATGCCAAAGGAACTCTTACAACAGAATCTTCCTGTCTAATTTCTAAAGAATTAAACAGAGTTCCAAAACCAATGATGGTTCTTCTCAGAATTTCGTTGTAAAAATATTCAAACATGATTAATTAATTTATTGATGCCAACGATAAGACTATTTAGGGCATTCCAAATGGGTTCTGTTCGCTGAAGTCAAGAATCGCATCACCAGCAGTTTCTATATCAAAGTTATCCGCATAAGGATCATTATTGACAGTTCTATCAATGGTTCTCAATGTGCGTGTAGCGCCAGAAGTTGCTCCAGTTAAAGTTTCTCCTCTTGTAAATGAACCAGAGACATTCGCAACCTCAAGAACATTAGTGTCGCCATTCCAAGATCTAACTCTTGCAGTTGTTCCACTAGAGGAACCAGTTACAGTCTCATTAAATATAAAGTTTCCAGTATTTGCTCCGCCTGTAGGTGCTGCAATAGAAATAGTTGGTGCTACTGAATATCCAACACCAGTATTTGTTAAGTAAATATTCGTGATTGTTCCTGCCGCACTGACGACAGAAGTTGCAGCTGCTCCTGCAGTTGTTACGCCAGTCTTGAATACTTCGTTGGTAAATGTAATTACTGGATTATCTATGTAACCACCACCAGGATTTGTAATCGTTACTATCCCTACAATATCATCTCCAAGAATCGTCGTTGCAGCAGCACCAGAACCAGTTCCATCAGTAGTACTAAACGTAACTGTAGGTGCAACAGTATATCCTGATCCTGGATTAGAAACATTAACTCCCTGTACTGACTGCAACCTAGGGTTAGCATTTAAGTTACATACATTAATTCCGCCAATCATTGTTGCAATACCTACAGCAGTTACTCCTCCAGATGGAGCAGCACTAACACTGACTGTCGGAATCATACCATAACCACCACCTCTATTGGTTATTGTAAACGCCCTCACACCGCCGCTAACCAGTCCAGTTACAGCAGTAGCACTAACTGCGGTTCCAACCATTGTGAGGGTCTGTGTAACACCCACAATGGTGTTAATTCCATCGTCAGTCAGTCCATCAGTTTCATCACCAAGAAGTTCATTATCAATATCATCAATTCCAGTAGAAATAACCTCATCCTGATAGCGGAAGAGTTCGCAATACAACTCATAAACATATAGATTTTGGAGTTGATAATATGGTTTTGCATATTCAATGTCTTTAATTTCATAAAGACGATCATCAAGAGGGAACCAAATTAAATCTCCACCTTTTGGTCTAGTTGATAATTTGATATTTGCTTGTCCCTGAATCAAAGGGGTTATGTAATTTTCATATCTTTCTCTAGAGATAATAAGTCTTACTTCATCTTTTGATTCAACACCAAACTTTGACAGGATATCTCCTGCTCCAGCATATGCATCATAGTTATCCACATATGCCTCAATAGGTAGAGCATTGTCAAATTTAGACTGAACAACTTCTCTTATGACAGTTTTCTCTGTCATATACTTTCTAGGGATATAATAGATGTCAACGCCATACATCCTCAACTGTTCGTTGATTAAATCCTGAACAAGGTTCTGCTCAGATCTAGTTCCTTGAGTAAAATATGGATTTAACATCAGCCTATCATATCAAAAGGTGGAAGTTCATAAGTATTTGACATAACTTCTTTAATCTTATCTAATTCTTTCTCTGCATCATCATAAATTTGTCTTCCATTTAATTCCACTCCGCCAGGAAGTTTTACTCCTTGGAATTTAATCAAGTTTTGTCCCCATTGCCTTTTAATCAAAGCAGTCAAATATCTCTTGACAAAAGAATCATTATAAACTCTTGAGAAATCATTTGGATCCAAAAGTCTATAGCAGTCAATAACAATATAATCATCAACCGTAACACTTCCCCAATCAATATCAAGATATAGTCTATCTTGTCTTTGATTAAATCTTATTTGTTTCTGAGTGGTTAATGCAAAATCAATATCTTCTAGATATCTCTTTGTCATTGCATATGTTAATATCTCTGTTGATCCAAAATAGTAGATATCGTTTAAGAACAACTGATATTTAACACTAAACATGTTGTTTGTTGTAGTGTTTGATCCATCAAAGTGAAATATTTTACTAATTCCTATTACATGTGGTGGAATTTGTAAGTAGTTGCTATTTTCTTCGTAGGAGAAAGTAGTGGCAGTTCCTACAATGTTTGTGGATGCTGTAGTGGTTACGATACCAATAGGATTACTACTACCTCTTCCTTTACCTCTATCAATATCATCTTGAGTAACTTTATACTTCAGAAATGTCTGCGTTACTCCATCAAAGTGTCTTTCGTGGAAATATTGAAGTGCATCATCAACCAAGTCATCAATTTGCTCATCGGCAACGTTGATCTCCAACACAGGAGCTCCCAACTGCCTCTTGCAATAGTTGATCAGTTCAGTCCTATTCGTTGGTTGAGCCATTTATCCGCTAGTTTCCTAACTGTATTTAGGGTGCTGATGAGACAGGAGGAACCACCATAATATTTCCATTCACAAGAGTGTATGTGGTTGATCCGCTACTTACCAGGACATCATAGACATATCTACCCTCTGTAAGACTTCTAGTTGCGGTTGATCCTAGAGATATGTTTAATTTACCCCCAACAGCACTTGTAATACCAACAGTAAAAGAAGTTGTTATTCCCAAAGTTGCTCCAATGGATACGCTCTTAGAAATAGCACCAGATCCAGTGTAACTAGTCAAATCAAACGCTGTATTTGCGGTATTAGTTATATTAAATGTGGTACTAAAATCAGCGCCGCCATATATCGTTAAGTTGGTGCCATAGGGTACACCTAAATCTGGATCAAAAGTGATATTTCTGCTGGCCATTTTGTTATCCTATGATTGCGATTGTTTCTTGCTGCTTATAATATAATTTTGCAAAGGACTTTGCGATATTCTTTAACATTTCGAGATCATTACAACTATCTATCTCAGATGCAATCTTCTGATATGCAAAAGATTTTTCCAAACCTTTTATCTCAATATCATTTGGGTCCATTGATTAACTCCTTTAGTAACGACTTGATTTCATTAAGTTCACTCTTTACATTAGCAAGATCTTCCTCCATCGTCTGTACTTTTTGATTCTTTTCAGACTTTGCCTTTCTTTTGGCAATGTATTGGTCATATTCAGATTTATTCACGTTGACTATTGTATTTGTTTCGGGATCTCTTGCAAGATCCCTGTGTCCTTTAACCGAATAGATTTCCATATTATGCGAAAGCAATTACTCTCAAGTCCTTGACTCTTGGTACAAGTACTTGACTTGTAGAAGCAAGAATAATCTTAATTCTATAGGACCTGAATGAAGGTAATCCATCTACCTCAAATACATGTTCTTTAAGTTCAAGATTATCATATCCAAATCCTTCACTTAATGCAGGTGCAACAAATGTGTTTGGTGTTCCATTATTATCTGCTTCATTAATAATATCACCTCTTGTATTAAGGTTTGCATATCCTGGGAATGGTGTAAAGATTGGTTCAAATCCAGGATCTCCGCTCACAGAATAGAATGCTCTAATATCAGACACTTGATTGACATGAGCATCCAGCATAATTCTTATCGAAGATGCTGGGTTCTCTAAAGTAATTTCTTTAGAGATGTATTGACATGCACTTGGGTCCTCAAAGAGAGTGTTGACTCTAGCATCAGTTGCATAGTTAGTAATCTCACTATTAATCCTATTTGAGAATGTTTCTAAACTACATCTTTGGAGATCAATTTGAGGACTTACGAAAGTATTAGTAGTCCCAAGGAACATTCTCATTTGCAAGGACTTATTACCAGTTAATGCAGTTAACTTAGCATCTTCATTCTCTTTAGAAAAGATTGCTCTAGGTGAAGTAAAGTAATTATTTTGATTAAGTGCAACATCCTCAAAACCTGCATTTACATAAGGAATTTCTGTACCACTAATGCTTTGTGAAGTAGTCGTTCTTATCTGTGCAGTAAGAGTTGTACCCTCAACTGTCATGTTGTGAACTAATGGTTTAACTCCCTCAAATGGAATGTTTTGCGTGGCCTTCACATTGTTTCCACCAGTGGTTTTTCTTCCACCAATGAATAACTTATTAAATGGAGTGTTTACACTTCTGTCTGCATTATTATTTGGACCAAGAGCATTGGTATTACCATTTCCATACTTTTGAGACATATCAAGTTTGATATGATACGAATCGAGGGTGATTGGATTAGAAACAGTAGCAGCACTTAAGTTGTGTGCTCTATTGATTCTGGCAAGACTTACTCCGCCAAGTTCATACTTATAAACGGGAGTTCCTACTGGATATGACTTAGTAAGAACACCTCTAGTAATACCACCAATTGTTGTTGTAGTTGTAGAAGTGTACTCAATAAGTTCTTCTCCAATTAGAATCAATCCAGTGTTTGTTGTACCAATACCAACTCCCTCAAAGTTATTAAAGATAGTCGCATCTGTAACTGTGATTGGATCAGAAGATGCTTTATCATAAGCAGCAGTAAGTTTTGTTGGTTTGATATCTGGAAGAACGTTAGAAATTCTAACAATGTTATCATCAAAGTTCATACCATGGTTCTTATGGTTAACTTTAATATGAAGTCCATCCGAAACTTCTGTTATACCACCTGATGGAATAGTTACATTTCCTCCAGCAGTTGCTCCATTGAGTTCTGTGGAAATTCCAGAACTATTAAAGAACTTAATAGTTCCTGCAGCACCAACAACAAAGTCTCCTTGAACATTGTCCAGAATCAACTGAGTTGTCTGTCCGATTCCTGCGATTGTAAATCTAACGTTTCTACCAACACTTGCAACACCAATGTTCCCCACAGTCAGAACATCACCAATCTGATAACCATTTCCTCCTGCAGCAATAGTTGCGCCGATAGCAACACCGTCGCGAATAGTAATGTCCGCAGTTGCATCTGCTCCAGTTCCCGAAACCGTAACAAGGTTTACACCATTAAACTGTAGAGTTCCATCTGCTGGAGTATATCCAACACCTGGATTTGTAATTGTTAATGTTCCAGTTGCACTTGCAGCAACTCCAACGAGATCGCCAGTTGCTGTTGGTGCAGAATCAGGGCCTTGGAAGAATGTATTTCCAACATTATACACTGCGTCATGAACAGTGGTTCCCAGTCCAACACGAATTTGTTTGGAAACAATGTTGATGGGATTCTCTACCAGAGTGGCAATTTGCTTATTACCCTCTGATAGTTCTGGACTATAAAGTTCTACAGTTCCCGTAGTCTCAAACTCTGCTCTGTATAGAGTGAACTTGAGATCTTCCCACTGGCTTGCCTCCCATGTAGATGCGTTCTGAGATTTAAACAGAGAACCCAGAGTGGGTTGGTTAGAAATGTAAGTGTCACTTACAATGTCATTTTCACCAACTCTAGAAATATAAACACTATACTTAGTTGAGTTAGAAATCAAGCAGATAGCATATTCAGTGTTTTCTCCCTCAAGGAACACTGGAGCATCAAACTCAATTGTAGTAGCAACTGTTCCGTCATCAGAAGTATTAACTTCATTTGGATCAAGATTAACTTCAGAGAATGGAAGAATGTTTGGAGTTGGGAAACCATCCTTCATAGTTCTGAGTTGGAACTTAACAGGAGTATTACCATCATCCTTAGTGCGGAAGAATATGTCGCACTTGGTTACAAATACGCCAGGTGCTTCCTTAACCAAGAAAGATTGTGCAAGTGGATCATACCAACCAACAACATTTTCACTTACGGATGCGGTTCCAATATTTCTACTAGAAACGACTTCAGTATCAAGAGTTCTGTTAACGAGCTCCGACTCAAATTCTTGCCTATTTTCAATTCTTGCGTTTCTAACAGATAAAATTTGACCTTGTACGGTCTCTAATGTTCCAGATGTTGGATATGCTTCTTCACCGATGGTCGTAGCAGCATTTTGATCATTATCCGGGTCATTTGTTAAAGTAAATGTATTAGTTCCAGTTTCAAACTTTGGATTATCTCCATTGTCTGGATCTGGAATAAAGAAACTTCCGCCAAGAGCAGATGAAATATCAGTAATAAGTCTAACATTGGATACTGTTGCTTCAGCACCACTGGTTTCTCCTGTAAGAGTCATTCCAGTCTGAATATATCCAAAGAAATTTCCTTGTGGTTGATCAGCAAGAGAATATGTATCAACATTCAAAGTTGTAGAAACTGACGAATATGTTTCTGGAATTGTAGTATTGCCAGTTATGTATGGATTATTTGGATAAGTTTCGGTCGGAGCATCATAATCACCTCTTCTATGATTACATTGTGCTACTCTAAAATTGATAGATGGGTTGGTGTTTTTACCCTCGTCTGATAATCCAGTAGATATAACTCTACCAGATACTGTTTCCCCTATCTCAAATACCCCAGACTTCATCTCAATTTCGATGAGTTTAGGAACACAATACTTAGTTACATCTTTACCATCAAAGAATGCATAAATTCTTGTTGCAGGTTTTAGATTATTTGCATAGAATTCTACGTTTCTAGATCTAACAGTATTAACTACTTCAGTGTTCAGAACCTTATCACCTGCATCAATTTCTTCAAACTCCTCAACAACCATTGTTGTTGTTCCAGATCTACTCTTGGTTCCTTCCTCAACAGTATTATTGACAACATCCTCAACTGTTTGAGACGTTGTTTGTCTAACCCAAGCAGCAGGTCCTCCAGATCCGCCGTTAATCCAACCACCTCTACCAAATGTTCTACTAGAAGTGTCTGTTCTTCTTCTAGTATCTCTAACTACACTAGTAGTTCCAGACCAATCAGTTTCCCAAGAATTCCATACTGTAGCAGAAAAACCAGTTTGAGGATCTACATTATATTTTTCCTCTGCCTCGGACATAATGTCAGCATAATTTCCAGGAACCTCAATAGTTTTTGCTTCCCGTCTGTTTTGAGTTACCCAGTTATCTGATGAAGGAACAAGTGAAATAGTACCTTGCCAGAAACTAATCAAGAACGGAGTTACACTCTCAGTTCTAGTTGCAAATGTTTGTTTTACATATTCAACTTCAGAATACTCAAGACTTACAATATCATTTTGCTTTCTTATATTAATTCCTTCAATATTAGAAGTTCTCTTGTCTTCAGTAGGATCTACATCAACCACTGGACCGGTCATCATATCAACCGAAGTTGCATAGTGAGAAGGTCTCATCAACTTATGAACCTGATCAATACTATACTTTCTTGATAAGAAATAATCTTGAGATTTAAATGATGTAAAGTTATCTACAAAGAATCCTGACTTAAATCTATTAAGTCCATTAGCATCTGGAACAAACATATTTGCTGTGTTTGATTCCAACATTGATAGCGAAGTATAATACTCAAGATTTCTAATTCTATCTTCCAGTTTTTTGATGTCCTTCATCTGGAATCTCTTGTACTTCAGGAAATTAATCGATGCCTGTTGTACATTATGCAGATAAGGAGGATATCTAATCTCTGCAATCTCAATTGCATTATCAACTGGGTTTGGCTTTACTGGATCATCAGATGGAGTTCCAAACTTCATTTGGAACTTTCCATCTTTATTCAAGAATAATCTATCAATTCTTCCTTGATAGTATGAAAAATCAAGGAAAATATTCTCATTAGATGCTAAAATGTTAGGAACAGAAGAACCTGCTCTATTAAAAGTTCTACCTAAGAACTCAAGAGGAGATCTACTTCCAGTAGCAGTAGTGTAATTACTTACTCTTGGTCTTAAATCAATAATATCAGTATTGAGATATCCATTAATCGCTTTGACCTCTGTAGAATAGTCAAAATCATTATAGGATTCTACGGTTACAATATCTCCAGTATCTGTGGTATCAAATGAAGCACTCTTAAAGTAAATTTTTATCTTCTTGGAAGGAGGTTCAGAATCTGGTTTTCTTGTTAAGAATCCATGATTGTAAAAGGTTTTTCCTTGCCCAGAAGAATATGTAAAGTTAGTAGATATATCAAAAGAAGTTGTATCTAGATCACTAATAACACCACCAACCTCTGTTTCTTGAGCAACTACTGTTTCTCCTTCTACAAATTTAAAGTTATTCTTACTAATATAACGTATAGTTGCATTGTTAACAACTTCCGCAACAACAGCAGATGCCCCACTAGTTTGTCCTACGATCAATTCTCCAATAATAAAATCATTAACAGTCGCAGTTGGTCCATTTAACTGAACCATCTCCATAGATGGAGATCCAAAAGAAGTTGGATTTACTTGGGAGGATTCATAAATTCCATGAATCTCAATAATATCTGGAGAATTTAAAGAAATAACTTTATCCTGAACTCTTGTTCCAAATGGAAAATTACCATAAGACAGTCCGTCATTTAAAGTTGTAGATCCAATTCCAGATGCTGGGCTAACTGATTTATCAACTACAAGACTTCTTACTCTATTTTTAACTTTCTTTTTAGATTTTACTTTTCTCTTTTGTACTGTAACGGTTAGTTTTGCATTGGTATCATCTGCTCCAAGATTTCTAATTTGAATTTCTCTTCCGTCAGCACTAAAAGAGAACTTATCAGATGTTAGAACCTCAATAAGTCCATCAGATCTAGTTAATGTATATCTTTCTGCCGTGAATGGAAGGTAAGATTCTCCTACGGGTAATGTAATTGTAACTAAACTTGCACTAGCAATTTGATTATTTGTAATGTCTATCTCAAAAGTTTTTCTAATATTTAAGAATGCATCAGTAAGATCTACTGATGCGATATTTTCTTTAGGGAAAGGAGTATAAAGAGTTCCATCAGACTGAACGTCTAAAGCAGTGGTAAGAATTTTTAACTCACCTTGTGCTAGAGTAAATGCAGAAGTTGGAAGAGTTCCTTCTACTTCACCATCAACTGAAGTAACTGCCTGAATAGTTACGTTTGTTGTGGTAACTCCTGTTACTCTGGCAATGATTGGGAAAGTTGAGGAAACACTTACATTTGAAAACTCAAGTAAATCATTTACTTTTAACTTACCTGGAATTCTAGGGCTAGTAGAAGTTACGGTTGCTATACCTGCATTTGCTGCAGTTATACTTACAATATTTTCTACAGTAGAACGAGTAGACTGAACAACGTTTGCGCTAAAAGTGTTGATGCCAGTGATTGCTGATCCACCTGTACCAAAAACGATACCCGTGTTGGAATAAACTGATTTTACATCAGAAATTCCATAAGATCTGATGCTAGAAATAGATCTATAGACTTCCTGACCCTCATTAATTGAACTTTTGAAACTTAAAACTTCATTATCAATAAATTCACCTTTTCTGTCGTATACTGTTACTGCGGTTCCTGCAGATACTGAGTGTCTTAAGAATCCAGTAGCACCGCTACTATTACCCTCAACATATGCAGGAACTGCTACAGTAATTGCTTGATTTAATGTAATCTCTGTAAATGGTACGATATCGTATAAAGATGTTCCCCACTCATTAAGTTTTGGATAAACGGTATTGTATGAACCAGACTCTAATCTAAAATCAAATACTCTTGCTAATCCAATTTCTTTTCCTGGGGCGGTCTCAGAGTTTACACCTATTCTTTGGTCACGCAAACTCAATACAAAAGTATTACCTACACCTACCGTAGGAGATCTATAAACGCTATTGAGTTTTAAAGTGGGACCAGTATTATATTGGAAGAACTGGTCTTCAATTGTTCTAGTTGCTCTTGGCTTGTTAACATCAATAAATGTTGGAGCAATTGTCTCAATTTCATATCCTTTTACATATGCCTTACCTGGCGAGACTCTACAAAGAGCAAGATCGTCAGAGACAGTTCCTCCACTAGGAGTAAATTTACCCGCATCAAGTAAACCCTGATTTCCTCTATTGTTGTTTAGGGAATTAATAATCGATACATTAAAGGGTTTTACTACATAGTGACCACTTTCATCGAAAGTTCTTCTTGCAAGAATATCTGTGAGGTCATCAAAGAATACTCCACCACCACCTCTGGCACTTCCTCTCTTTACTGCTGAGGTCTGCAGAACTCCATTAATAATTGTTGCTAACTCAATAAAGTTATCATCATTAAAGTCTGTAAGAGACTTTTTAAGGAGACTAAGTGAAATTTTTAATCTATCAGCACCTGGAGCACCATAATTGTTAAATCCCTGAGAATTATCATTTAGAGATTCATCTGTATTGGAGTTTACAATCTCTTCTGATACAAATAAACCTACTCTGTAACTTGGAGTATTTGAGTATTGATCTAAGATTAAAGATTCTCTATTTACATTTACAAAATTACCACGAACAAAATATACGCCTTGTTCTATCTGGAATACAGATCCAGTAGCTGCAGAACCTGATGGAATTGTACGTGCAAATGGAGTTCCTGGATTGATAACAGAGTTTCCAAGAAGTCCAGATGAAATTGTTTGATTGGAAATAAGTTGTTCTCCATCAGAGAACGTTTGTGTCGCATTATCCCTTGTAGAAGAACCTTTGTATGCCACATACAAAGTTAAGTTATCTCTCTCAGAATCTGCAGAGAAAAGAACGTTATCTACTACCGCAGTAACACCTGAGGTTTGACCAGTAATAGTCGAACCAATTAATTGCTCAATATATGCCTCAACAGGGACGCCCTGATACGTATTTGCCAACTGAACAGCATAGTACAACTGAGAATATCCCGTGTTACCTGGGATAACTTTTGCACCTTCTTTAAAGAAATGCTGTCCAAATCTTTCTATTTGATTCTGCAGAATAGACTGCAGAGTCGATAATTCTCTAGCCTGTACAGGATATCCAGGCTTAAAAAGCACCTTATGGTAGTCATTCGTCGGATCAAAGTCGTCAAAATATGGTGCTACGTTTAAATTCGTCTGCTGTGGCATAATTCTTTAGAACTGCAAGATAACTTTTATGTCTTCTTTTTGATTCGACGATCTTGTGATAGATGGTCTATTATCTACGTATATAATGTTTCCAGAGTGTTGTTTTACTTCAGGAGAAGCAACACCAGTAACAAAGTCCATCCCAAGATAATATGTACGATTATTTATCGTGGTTTTGTTGTCGTTAAACGTGTTGTCAATGGTCAAAGTAAGACCAGTTGTAGGAGTTATATTCCTGTTACCACCTGCAGTTGGTGAACCTGTAAATGATCTAAGAGTATATCCATAAGTGGGATTTGTTTGAGCAGTTCCTACAGTGCTAAATCCAGCAATTCTTCTATCTTGCCACAGTTTTAGGACACCTGTTGTTTTATCATAACTAACAACTTTACCAGCAGCAGTTTGTCCTGTTCCAACCAACTGAGTAACCACGGAGTCTGCAGTAAACGTTGCTTCGCTATATCCAGTGCCTACCAACTTTAATGCAGTTACAGCACTTGCCTTATCTGCGGTTAAAACAATATTAGATGTTGGTGATTCTGGGTTTTCTACGATTCCTATTCTAGAAAATTGATTTCCAGTAATAAAGTCTGGGTTCTCGTTATCATTTTCAATCCTAGAATACATTAAAACACTATATGCACCCAATTCACGATATATGTCTGCGCCATGTCCTCCCTGAGGAGTCACAATGACATCTAATACCGGTCTTGTAGTTCCTGTAGGAACTCCACCACCAGCCAGATCAACATTTCCAAATGTATATCCAGAACCCTGATTGGAAATAACTACTGAACCAACTTTTCTGTCGCCATCAATAGTTACGGTACATTCGGCACCATTTCCATCTCCCTCAATAGGAACTCTAGTATAAGTTTGGTTTGCAGCACCCAAACCAACTCCACGATTCTTGATGGTAACAATCTTGATAGAACCATCTACCGCATTGTCTCTTACTGCTGCAGTATCGTTACTTGTACTCCAATCTGTCGGAACGGGAATAAAATCAGTAGACTCAAATTTTACAATATCTGCTGGTTTGATAGTATAGAGGTATTTCCAAATATATCCATCGCCGCTGGTTCCTGCTGATCTTGGTTCCAAGTCAACAAATGTTGGTTCATCAAGAGAGGGTCTACCTTGAGGATTCTCCGGATTTGTTCCATTCTGTAGGCAAATATAAACTCTATAATCGCTGTTTAATACATAAAAGTTAGAGTTATATAAGTTAGTAGAACCAGAGACTGGAGCAGTATTTGAACGACTATAATCATGACGATACATATCAAAAGTTGTTCCAGAAGACCAGTTCCTTTTTGGAATGACTTGTCTTACATCATCGGCATTAATTTTCTTCAGGGCAATCATAGTGTCCCAATAATCATTCTCCTGATCGAAATTGTCTTTGGGGGCAGGAGGAGAATCATTCCAAGTTGATGAATAATCATTGGAATTGGGTAATCCTATAAAAGAATAATAGGAATTGCTAGCATTAGCAATTCCCGCAACGAAATTCTTTGCGTTTAATATTCTTACCTGATCAGTTATAATGGCAGCCATTTTTGACAGACTTTTTTACTTATTTATTACACATTACGATGAGAATTTTTTAAACCTCACATATCTAGTTCTAACTAGTTTTGTTGATGTAGAAATTCCAGTAACTTCATTAGTTCCAATTCCAGACATTGTATTTGCTGGATAAGAAACACTCTTGGTTCTTGCGGATAATATAACTTTACCCCAAGAATATTCGCCAAATTTTGGCGAAGTCAATATTCCAACAATTCCTGTAGGAACGTTGGTTACATTTGCGAATATTCTTCTAACCATCGTACTAACACCAGCAACGCTCTTGGAGATTAATTCAGTAGAGTCTACTGCATAAACGTTATCACAGAATTCTGTTCCTACACCAATTACAGTAGAGTTATCAGAATATAGAGAAGTAATGCTAGTTGTAGCAACACCAACGTTAGAATTTCTTACCATGAAATAATCATTGACTCCAACAGATGACAGAGTAATTGCAGTTCCAACAATCGCAGGATCTCTCAATACAGAATCATATGGAATATGAAGATCGAAAATCATCTGAGTTGTTCCAAGACCTACAACAGTTGTTCCAAGTCCAACAACAATTCCAGAGTCTCCAGAATAAGAAGAAACATCACAGGTTTCAGTTTCTCGAACTGGTGGTCCAATTAAAACAACTGGTGGATTGGATGATGTATATTCGGTTCCTGGATTACTAATTGCAATTCCAGTGACAACACCACCACCGACAGTTGCAGTTGCAGTTGCTCTTATAGCAGTATCTGTAGACCCTATACCAACACTAACTTCAGGTGCTGTGGAATAACCAACACCGCCATTAGAAAGGACGATAGAAGTAATAGTTCCTGCGGAAGAAACTACTGCAGTCGCCGCCGCTGCAACAGTAACGGTAGATGGTACGAAGGTAACTTCTTTCTGTACAGTATTTCTGAATGTAGCATCCTGTGCTTCATTCTGAAGGTTAAACATGGGTCTCAATCTATCAACATAGATTACAGTAGATCCAACACCAACAGAACTAATAATATTTGCAGTTGGATTAATCACTGGTTCATAGATTTCTCTATCCTTACCAACTTCTTGCCCATTAATAATCTTGTCCTGAGTTTGTCTGCACCAGGTTATAGGTCTTTCTAGAGTTGTATCTCTAGTATTTCCTGGACCATAGTATGGAAGAGTATTTGCAGCATCAATAGAGGTAACAGTGCTTATAGTTCTTGCATTTTCTTGCAAATAAGACTGTTGACCTTTATCCTGATCGTAATTTAAGGTTACTTCGTCTCCATACTTGATGGTTTCCAGAACCTCTCTATCAATAACATCAAGTTCATCTCCACTTCCCTTGTAGAATACGATTTTAATATCATCACCAACTTTTGGTGCTTCTGTAAATGTTATAGATGAACCACCATTAAATTCATACGCAACTCCAGGTTTCTGCAGAATGCTATTTACGAATATTAGAAGAAGATGATCCAATTCAATTTTAGATCCTTTTGATTTCATAATAGAAATAATAGATCCATTCCTCAATAATGGGAAGTCAAGTCTTGTTCCGTCAACATAAGCATTAACATCATCTAGTGTCTCCAGAACACCAAGAGACCATCCAGTGAATTCATCATGAATAACTTTTTCGATCTGAATTTG
>JGI10211J34971_10002181_pt1 | contig 16095 bp, 21 predicted proteins | sample Etolagsediment_FD_34971 | JGI IMG/M metagenome (IMG submission 34971) | reverse complement strand
ATATGCTCAATGATGTTCAGGGTGCGGCATCGGCAGGCATGAAAACGATTCTGTTCGCCGGCGACCGGAACTCTCTTCGACTCAGGAAGGGCGACAGCCGGGTCTCCGTCCGACCGGATGCGATTGTCACGCAACTTGATGATATACTTACGGTCCTGGGGAGGAACGTTCTATGAAAAAGGCGTCGGTGTTTCTCGTACTGGTTGTACTTCTTGCGCTCGTCATCGCCGGGTTCGGCTATGTGCCGTTCCGGATCAAGGATTCCGACCGGTACGTACTCTACTCCCGAACGAGCGGGTGGGAAGCGGTTGATCCCGGTACGCATCGGTTTGATTGGCGCTGGGAGTTGCTGATTCCCCGCAATGTAGAAATTTACCGCTTTCCGGACCTCGAACGTACCATTCGGATTACTTCCACTCGATCCCTGCCGTCTGCCGACCTGTACGCGCGTTTCCTTGCCGGCGAACCGGAATTTTCCACGTCGATCGACCTGGACCTTGTCATTGCGGTTCGCGATGAATATCTGGGTGAACTTGCTGCGGACGGGCTACGCCCTCAGACTCTGGAAACGTGGTTCGATCGTTTTGATGCACGAATCTCCCTTGCGGTGCTTACCATTACCGAACAGGAAATCGACCGATTTTCCCGGAACGTGTCGGACTCACGGTTTTATGAGCAGTACGAGTCTGCACTCGTAACCCGGCTCGAAGAACGGTTCCCGGAAATCCGGGTGAAGACCGTCATCCCCCGGTCCATAACCGTTCCCGATCTTGCACTGTACCAGCTGGGAAGAGAAACGTATCAAACGGTCCAGACCGTTCGCCGCGAAGCACTTGTATCGGCAACCGTAGCACAGGCAAACGAAGAAGCCGCCGACCAGCGGAATATGGAACTTCTTGACCAGTACGGCCAGATTCTGACCGAGTACCCGGTTCTCCTGGACTATCTCTCGATTGTCGCCGAGAGTGGCGGGGATCCGCTGAATATTACCGTTCCGCTTCAATAACGATCATCTGCCCGACGATCTTTTCGCCCAGTTCGACCGCGTTGATATGATAATCCAGCATATCGTCGAACGGGCGCTTCGACGTCGTACCCGATTTGAAACCGGCATACCGTTCATTGAGATGTTCGTGTGAACTCCGTCGGATCGCAAGGAATATTTCTTTGATTCCCCGCGACTGTTCCAGGAATTTTTCGATAATCGAGAGCCCTTCCCGGTCGAGCTGGTTAACCAAAGCACGGAATACCGCCTGCTGCTGGGAATCCCGTTCCGCACTGAACCGATATCGATATAATGTTTTCCCTTCGTCTGAGCTCGGCGAAAACGCACGGTCGAAAGCGGAAAGACGTTCAGCAATATCATCCAGGCCGGCCAGAAACAGCGTCAGATCGCTGACCGCATCCCGACTTCTTGCCGGAATTATCCGACCGATGATACGCATAAAATCGTGAAGCGAAGCCCGATAAACCTGTTCAATAAAATTCCGAATGATCTGCAACGTCTGATAGTTGTTCAACGCACTAACGCCGGCTCGTTGCACCGTAGAGCGGATTCCCGGGTGATAATACTCGAATTCCTTCATCGGTTCCCGAAAAAGATCCTGTATCATCCTGCCCACGACCCCGGTACGCAAGTCATGAAAGCGATCATCGAGCGTCTGCAGCATTTCCATTTTCAGATTCGCGTAGTAAAAATCCTTGAGCCGGAGCCGCGGAACGTACGCCATAAACCGGTAATACGGGTCTTCTTTCGCGAAGCGGATTATTTCTACCAGCGGGAGTGACTGTTTTACTTCCTGAACGGTTTTCCGCAACGCAACCAGCGACCGTCTTGCGGCCTCCGCCTCGGGTGAAATACTCGAACCGTTCAATCCCTCGCCCGGATCCTCTACGCCTTGCCGCATCCGGATATAGTATTCCAGCAATTCCGGAAAAACACCGACGGAGGTTGAAACCCGTTCAGCGTTATGGAGAGCAAGATGGAGTGTCTCGAGTTGCGGCAGTATTCGTGCGAGGGAGACGCGCTGGAATTGCGGCTCGTCTTTCTCTGCTACCGTTGCCAAATCCGTCTGGAACGCCGAGAAAAAATTACCGTAATCGAACAGGACGATATCCTTGAGAAAATAGGCCGGCAGGATTCCCTCTTCAACCTGTCTGATCGCATCCGGATGCATGGAATCGATATACGCCGAGATCCGCTCCATGACGATCTGTTTCAGGCGTCCTCTAGACTCGGTCTTTCGAAACTCGTCCTGTAACTCCTGAGTAGTGATAAACTGGTTCAGGGTATTCCGTGCGTCCGGGATCCGGATGGACAGGAGCGTATCGACAATCCGCCTGAGCGTATCTTCGTCTTTCCAGAGCGTCTGAAACAGCGGAATAACCGGCTGCACCCGTGTATACAGTTTCCGCACGATCTGTGCGAACTCCGTTTCCGCCGTACGCAGCTCAAAATCGATATACCGGCTCTGTTTTGTCCCGATGTGCTCTTTGAGTTTATCCAGGCGGAACGAAACGAACGCCGATTCTTCGCCGGATCCGGAAAACATCTTTTTCAGCCAGAAGAGAAACCGATCCCATCCGGAAAGGCTCTCCATATCCGCCCGTATAATATCCTGCCGCCGTTCTTTTCGAAGCTCACCGTGCACGATCTGCTCTTCCGAGCGCTGGTGCATACTGAGACTTTGAGAAATCCGCAGCAGGAGCTTCCTGCGTTCTTCGTCCGAAAGAGCTCGTGCCAGTTCGGGAATACTGGACGCTATCGAACGAGTATACGGGACGGCAGGCCGCGGATTATAAGAAGGCGTCCGCTCAGGACTTCCACTCGACATTTTTCCGCGACACTTTCATTACTGATTCCACTATCACCTCTGTTCCATTCAAGGGTATCCAGTTTCCATCGCAACCCTTCGGATTTCATTCTGCACACTTCATTACCAACCGGAAATATTGAAACCAAAGTCCCGGGATTAACGGAAAACTCCACAACGTCTTCCGTGCATTCTACAATCTCTTTGTCCGTGAGCCAAGTTTTCGGGTAGCGAGATCGTTCAAAAAGCGAATATATTCCCAGTAAATGATCCAACCGGCCGCCGCCGCCACCAATAATCGTAGTTTTTTCGGCACCGATGTCCCAGAGTCTCTGCAAGCCCAGTTCCGTATCGGTACAGTCCTTCTCTCGCGGATGAATCTCGGTTTCTACGTCCCCGTAATGGTCCAGCAGTTTCCGGTCGGATACCGAATCCATATCTCCGATGATGAGATTCGGCTTCCATTTCCTCTCATATACGAAGTCCAATCCCGAGTCCGCGGCAATGAGAAAACGATCGGGCTCTGCCGGAAGGACAATTTCACCCTTCGGCGTTTTCCCGCCCGTAACGAGTATTCCATGCATCGCGTCATTCTATCTAAAGCCCCGCCCGCAAACAACCGAAATTATTCTTAGACCACCGCGGTGCGGTGGGCACGGACAAGGATGTCCGTGCAGTGATCACTTCAAGGAGGATCGTATGATCATCAATCACAACATGAGTGCGATTTTTGCGCAGCGGACACAGAAGTTCAACAACATTACCGTTGACAAGAACATCGAAAAGCTGTCCAGCGGAATGCGAATCAACCGGGCAGGCGACGACGCTTCCGGTCTCGCGGTTTCCGAAAAAATGCGCAGTCAGATTCGCGGTTTACAGCGTGCGGAAAAGAACGCAGCCGACGGGATCTCGCTCATCCAGACGACGGAAGGGTACTTGCAGGAAACCCAGGATATTCTGCAACGCATTCGTGAACTCGCAGTGCAGTCCTCGAACGGTGTCTACACCAGTGAAGACCGCATGCAGATTCAGGTTGAGGTAAGCGCGCTGGTCGACGAGATCAACCGTATCGCCTCTCACGCCCAGTTCAACGGCATGAATCTGCTCACGGGACGTTTCGCCCGCGATACCGGAACCAACGTGGTCACGGCCAGTATGTGGCTCCACATCGGTGCGAACATGGACCAGCGCGAGCGTGTGTTCGTCGGTACGATGAGTGCTCAGGGCCTCGGCCTCCAGAGCTCGTCCGGACTTCCCCACACCGCGAGTTTTATCTCACTTTCGACCCCGGACAGCTCGAACAGCGCAATCGCCGTACTCGATGCCGCCCTGAAGAAGGTGAGTAAGCAGCGGGCCGACCTCGGCGCATACCAGAACCGTCTGGACATGGCACGAGTGGGCCTTAGTGTTGGAGCCGAGAACATCCAGGCAGCCGAGTCCCGCATCCGCGACGTGAACATGGCCTCGGAAGTTGTGGATTACACGAAGAATCAGATTCTGGTTCAGGCGTCGACCGCAATGCTGGCACAGGCAAATCAGAAGACCCAGACGGTACTGCAGCTCCTGCAGTAGATTCTGGAATCTTTCCGGGAAAGGCGGCCTTCGGGCCGCCTTTTTTGTTTTTGTTGACACCTGAATCAACCGTGACTACGCTTGCATTATTGTGACAATTCCTCGACCGATACTCTCCTTCGCAAAAGAGTTTTCCCGAAACGGCTATGAGCTGTATCTCGTCGGCGGCGCCGTACGCGATCTCATCCAGGGAAAGAGCGTTACCGATTACGATTTTGCGACGGATGCGACACCCGAGGAGGTACAGCGGCTCTTTCTTCGAGTCATTCCGACGGGAATACAACACGGGACCGTTACGGTCCGGTACCGGAACAGCAGCTACGAAGTCACCACCTATCGGGTGGACGGTACGTACTCCGATAACCGGCGACCCGACTCGGTCACGTTCACCCCTTCCCTCGCCGAAGACTTGAAACGTCGTGATTTCACGATCAACGCGATTGCCCTGGATCCGCTCACCGGAACGATTATCGACCCGCATAACGGCGTCGCCGATATACATTCACGTACGGTCCGGTCGGTCGGAGATCCGGCCCGGCGATTCAACGAAGATGCGCTGCGGATTCTCCGCGCAGTCCGCTTTTCGTGCCGCCTTCNATTTTCGATCGAACCGGAAACCGCTGATGCAATTCCCGCCTACGCGGCTCGCCTGAAGAACGTTTCGGTCGAGAGAATCGGAAGTGAACTCGAGAAAATCATGTCCGCCGAAAAACCTTCGGTTGGCTGGCAAATGATGCTCAGAACGGGAATCCTCGCAGTCGTGCTCCCGGAACTTGTCGTCCCGGAGGACATTTTCGATCATCTGATCGCGAGCGCCGACTGTACACCACCGGAAAATCCGGTGGTGCGATGGGCGGCACTTCTTCACGACACCGGAAAACCTGCAACCGAAACGGTCGTGGACGGCGCCATGCACTTTCCCGGACATGAAAATCGTTCCGCGGAAATCGCGGAAACGGTGTTAGCCCGGCTTCGGTTTCCGACAAAGCTCGTTCACCGCGTCCACCACCTTGTCGCGCACCATATGTTCGACTACGATCCGCTCTGGTCTGACGCCGCGGTCCGTCGATTTATCAGGCGAATCGGCGTCGACAGCATTGACGACCTGATTTCGTTGCGACTTGCCGATCATTGCGGGAAAACCGGGACGCTGGTAATGCCGGCGTATCTGCAATCCCTTCGGAAGCGGGTACATGCGCTTACAGCCGAAAAAACACCTCTTTCCCGGACCGATCTGGCAATAGACGGGAATGATCTCGTTTCGGAATGCGGAATCCCGAGAGGTCCGAAAATCGGAATTATTCTGGAAGAACTTCTTCAGACATGTCTGGATGATCCCTCCCAGAACGACAGAGAGACCCTGATAACGATCGCACGGAAGTTCATTGCACGGAACTGGGCTGATCTTCCGTGAGCCTCGTATACGCGATATTCGCCGCGTTCTGTTCAGCCGATTTCTTGTTTTTGCCTTTTCCTGGTCCGTAAACCGCGCCATCTACCGTGACGGTCATCCAGAACGTTCTATCGTGATCCGGGCCGGTCTTTTTCTCCAGCAGGTATTTCGGGTACGAGCGGAAGCGTTTCTGCACATATTCCTGCAGTAACGTTTTATAGTCTTTCTGATGCCGATCCTCAAGAACTTTCTGGATCTGCGGTTCCAGAATCGCTCGTACAAAACTCCGTGCATTCCTGAAACCGGAGTCAAGAAAGTACGCGCCGATTATCGCTTCCATCGCGTCGGCAAGAATTGCTTTCTTGCGGCGGCCGCCGGAATTCTCCTCGCCTTTCCCGATCAGGAGAGACGAATCCACGGACAACCGTAGTGCAATCTCAGCGAGACTGTCTTCCGAGACAACGAATGATTTAATGCGTGCCAGTTCACCTTCCGGGCGGTCGGGCAACTCCGAATAGAGGAATTCCGCGGCTACAAGCCCCAGAACCGAGTCTCCCAGGAATTCCAGCCGTTCGTTGTTGTCGGTATCAGAGGATGATTCGTTTGCGTAGGAGCGGTGTGAAAACGCCTGGTTCAGTAAACCGGTGTTTTTGAATCGTATTCCCGCACGATTCTCGAAAACGCGTAAGTCCCGTTTTCGAATTGCGGCAGTACGATTTCCCCCAGGTGCGTGACGTAAAAAGGGCATAAAAAAAGGTGCCCGGTTCTTACACCGGGCAACCTTCCTACTTGAGTTGGGTCTTCAAGTAATCCAGCGCGTCTCCAACAGTTTCGAACTCGTTGGCTTTTTCGTCCGGAATGGAAACTCCCATCTCTTCTTCGATTGCGTACACCAATTCGTACGTATCCAGGCTATCGGCATTCAGATCCTGGCGAAACGACGCCTCAGGGGTAATTTTGTCCTCTGATACGTCGAGCTTCTCAGCGATCAACTTCTTCAGTTTTTCGAAAAGATCGTCCATTCGGTCTCCTCCTACTATTAGTTGAGATCTTCAGGGTCTATGACCCGTTTCCCACGATAAAACCCGGTCGAAAGGTCAACACGGTGCCGTCTTACGAGCTCACCCGACTCAGGTGATGTCACGAGCGTCGGAATTGCCTGCTTGGCATTGATTTTCCGTCTCCGGTGCGTCCTGGATTGCGACGCTTTTTTCTTTGGTACAGCCATAGTAACTCTTACCTCACATCATTTCGCGAAATTGACACCGGATAGTACTTGCCCATAACCGTTTTGTCAACCGCCGACCGAATAAATCCAGGTCACGTGCACGGGTCTATCTGACCCAGGACCGGGATTCTCTTCTCCAGCATCTTTTCCACCAGTGGCGGAACCATTCCGGATACATCGCCGCCGAGTCGTACGAGCTCTTTGATCGAAGACGACCGAAGAACAAAATACTGCGGATCGGTAGGCATGAAAATCGTTTCGATATCCGGGTTCAAACCTTTGTTCAACATCGATAATTCGAATTCGTAACTGAAGTCATCAAGCGCCCTGACTCCCCGGATCATGATACGTGCACCGAGTTCCTCGGCGAGGCGAACGATCAGATGCTCCCAGACGTGAACGTGTACATTCGAATACTCACGAAACAGCTCACGAAGCATATCCGTGCGCTCCTCAGCGGTGAATGTATACGCTTTAAGCGCGTTATGTGCGATTACGACATCGACTTCATCGTATATCCGAGCCGCCCGCTCCACCAGATTGAGGTGACCGTACGTCGGCGGATCGAAAGATCCCGGAATAAGGACTCGTAGCATGGTCTACCCTACCGCTCTTTTCCCGTGTTGACAACACACCCGTATCATCGCATCGTGGTCCGGTGTGGATTGCAATTCTTGCACTGGTACTGCTCCCCCTCGCCGGTTTTACCCAGGACTCCGACTGGATACCCGTCGATTCGCTACCACCAGCTTACGCGCGTACCCTTCGCAACGCGGCGGCAATGCTGGAAACCCGGGATGTCCGCCTCCAGCTCGAAACGCTGCAGGAACTGGAAATCGCCATCGCCGAGCACGATCCGTTGACCGCCAGAGCGGTAACGCCCCTTCTTGTTGACGTTGCGAACCGGGAACACCGGATCGTTTCGTATCCGCGTGAATATATGGTACCTCCGCAGACACGAGTAGCTGCATTGCGAATGTTGGCAGGATTGGGCGGTACCGACGCGATACAACAGCTTCATGACTCCGTCTTACAAGACGGGGATGAGTCGGTGCGGGCGTACGCCGCGCTACTGCTCGCCGCCACACAACCGACTTCCGAAAGCATCGATACGATTTCGACCGCTCTTTCCCGGGCCCGCGCACTCGGAACGTTCGAAACCGAAGTGTATCATTATCTGCTGGCACTCGAAGTTATCCTTCAGGACCCGTGGGTACGAGCGACGCAACTGATGGTGGAGGAGCTGATCGGGATTACCGGCGGGCCCTATTCGTCGAGAACACGGAATAAGGCGTCGATGCTGTTGGAACTTCTGTTGGATCGGTAGGCATGCGTCTTTGGTTCGGATCCGTTGACAAGTCTGTTGGTCATACGATCCGCCAGGCCATCGACAGCGGCGGAGATATACCGTGGGTCATCGATCTGAACCTGTAAGCGAGCGATCCGGTTTTTGTCTATTCGCCGTGCTATGCGTCCCATTCTGTTTCAAAAGCACCTTGAATATGCTCCATCCGGGTGGTCTCTCCCGAAAGGAACACCACGTCAAAACGTACCGTTCGATTCTGGAACCACGGATTTTCCGCCAGGAAACGCTGTGCAGTTCGAATGATGCGCGACTGTTTCCGGCGGTTTATTGCATATTCCAGTGACGATTGATCAAGACTCGTCCATGTTTTTACTTCGACAAAGACTATGTCCTGACCGTCGTCACCTATAATATCGACCTCACCCCGACGAGTCCTGAAATTCTTTTTGATGATCCGCCAACCCGACGACTCAAGCCGGAGAGCAACCGTCTCCTCTCCGTTGGCGCCGTTTTCGCGGGTGCTTGCCATGGTATACGGAAATCAGTTGTTACCGATTTTGTTCGCGAGCGAGTTCGCGTCAACTGCTTTTGCGACGAACACGGCCTTTTCCTTCATCAGATCGACTACAGGACCGGTATCATCCCGGAATTCGTTTCCGCCCGCGTCGATCATCGTCTTCACGAGCGGTTTCAGCGGCGCGTCACTGCGGTTTTCGATAACCCTGCAGACCGAAGAGTCACTCAGAAGGACGATGCTGCCAATGGGGTAAATCCCGAGCACCTTGATGAATACTTTCAATACATTCGGATCAAACCGTGTTCCATTGTCCTTCAGGAGGTTTCGCATCGCCGTATACCCGATCATGGACGACCGATACGGTCGGCTGGATACCATTGCTACAAAAGAATCCGCTACCGCGATAATCCGCGCTTCCAGCTTGATTCCCTCGCCGGCCAATCGCCGCGGGTATCCGTTTCCATCCCATCGTTCCTGGTGCTGCAAAGCTACAAGACCGATTTCGTCGCTGTATCCGAGTTCCTTTGTAAGAATACGGTAGGAATGTACCGGATGGGTCTGGATCGCGCGCAGGTCCTCTGCGGTCAACCGTTCCTGTTTATTTACGATCTCCGGCGAAAGCCGGAGCATCCCGAGGTCGTGCAGGAGCGCTCCCGTGGCAACCACCAGAATCCGGTGCCGCTGCATCTGCATCTGCTGCCCGATAAGAATTGCCAGGAGCGTGGTGTTCAATGCGTTCTCGACTTCGCCGCACTCTCCCTGCATCCCGTAAAGCATGTATTGAATGACGTCATTGGCGCCGCGCTGGAGTGTAAGAAGCAGGGTATCCACGATCGAATTGAAGCTGTCCTGTTGTACATCCTGCCCGCTCCGGACCCGGCCGAATTGTTCGAGCATCCTGTTGCGGAGATCGGCGTACGATTTGGTAATCGCTTTTTGCGCCGGTGAGTTGAAGGCCTGCAAAAAAAACGCGTTCAGTGCAGACATAGGGTCGTCGGAGAGCGGTTCTCCGTCGCTGTGAACCACTTTCACGTCCCATTTCCTGAGGCGCTCGATATCTTTGTCTTTGATCTCGATTCCTTCAGGGACGAACAGGTTTTCGCCGTCGACGTAGACGGGTTTCGAAAACCGCTGTCCTGGTTTCAGATCATCGATTGGTATCTTTTTCATACAGCTCCGGTTCCAGTTTCATAATAAGAGCGAAAATCTCGGCGATGGGGCCAAACAGTTCATCAGGTATCATCGTGCCGGGTTGCAGGAGAATCAGTTTATTCTCGAGATCCGACTCCGATGTTACCGGAACCCCATACTCTTTTGCCAGCCCTACCAGTTTTTTCGCCAGTTCTCCCTTCTCATTCGCGAGTACAAACGGCGCAGGCGTTCGATCATCATAACGAAGTGCAACCGCTCTATCCAAAACGGTCTACCCCGTAGGTATTTTCCGTACAACCAGCCGGATCTGCTCCGTCGTGATCCGTTGTCGTTGTTATATTATCGTACTGTTGGAAGAGAGTCTCAAGTTTGCTCTCAAACTCGCGAGCGCGAATTTTGTTTACTCCTTCGAGATTCAGACGAATACGCCGTTGCGGCAGGGATATCCGAATCCAGACCGTTCCGCCGGAATGCCGTGCCGAGAGCGCGATAACCTGCGCAGTGCCGGTGAGCGGGGAAATTCCCACGCGAACGACACCGTCGAGCGTTCTTCCGTTCCTGCTTAGTTGAACCGGAATAACGACCCAATGGACCTCCGCCGATGTTTTCAGGCAGTTGTAGAGTTGCAGTGGGTGGTCGGGTGTTTTTACGGTGCGAAGGAGATACGTTCTGACGTCGTCGATTGCAGGGCCCGAATCTTCCCGGGCCCGGTTTTTTGCGAATCGTTGACCTGTAGATCCATCGTCACTGCCGCCCCACCAGAGTGAGAGCGCCTGTTCAGTATCACCGGCGAATCCCCGTTCCTCTGCTTCGACGGCGGCACGCGCCGTTTCGTTCGAGTTGTCTTTGAGGTGCGACTGGAAGCGCTTGACGGTCCGCCGGACAACCGCACCGTCAAGCGGCCGGCCGCTTCGTATCAGAGCCGCTGCGATGCCGAGTGTACCCGGACTCCGGGAAAGGCCGGCCTCCTGTACAAACCGCTCGAGAAGGGGATGCGCCCGCTCCCGTCGCAATACCTGCAGCAGAAGGGTGCCGTTCGCGCGTCGGGTCGTAATCCCGTGAAGTACGTCGCCGACGTCGTAAACGCTTCCTGTACGCGCCCAGACACTGGTACCGTTGAGTGAAAGAGATATCTTCCCTGACTGGACCGAGAGTATACGTGCGGTAAAAGGCTTTGCTGAATCAGAAAACGCGATACTGCGACCGTTCCCGAGAGTGATTGGTTCCAATTCAATCGGGACGGCCGCAAGACGCATCTGTTATCGCTGTTTCCGCCTGATCAGTTCGGCAACCTTGGCGGCTTTTCCGACGCGATTACGGATGTAATAGAGCTTGGACCGTCGTACGCGCCCACGGCGGACAACTTCGATCTTTTGTACCCGTGGTGAGTGCAGTGGGAAAATCCGCTCTACACCGATGCCGTATGAAAGCTTCCGGACCGTCACGGTTTTTCGAAGACCGGCATTTTTCTTCGCGATCACGAGTCCTTCGTAGACCTGTGTCCGCTCGTTTTTCCCTTCCACGATCAGGAAGTGAACCTTTACGGTATCACCGATCCGGAAGTTATCCGCGTCTTCCTTCATCTGTGCTGTTTCAATTACTTTAATGGCGTCCATTTTCGCTCCTCTCATCCTGAACGGAACCGTCCGTCGGTAACAAATCCGGTCGGTTCCGCATCGTTTTCTCTATCCGCTTTTTATTGCGCCATTCGGTGATTTTCCGGTGGTGCCCCGAAATGAGCACGTCCGGTACGGGATTCCCGTGATAAACCTCAGGCCTCGTATAATGGGGATACTCCAGAAGCCCATCCTGAAAACTCTCTTCAACAAGGCTTTCCGGGCGTATTATCCCATCTTTGAGGCGAAAGACCGCGTCAACAATCACCATTGCCGCAAGTTCACCTGACGAAAGAACATAATCACCTATCGAAAGCTCTTCGTCAACGTACTCATCGATAATTCGCTGGTCGATTCCCTCGTATCTGCCGCAAATCAGTATCAAATCCTCGTATTCCGAAAGCCTCCGGGCGTCACTCTGTCGAAATATCCGTCCTGACGGAGTCGGATAGACGCAATGACTTTCGGGCGTCCGTACCGACTCGATAGCCTGCCCAAGTGGTTCGGGCATAAGAACCATACCCGCACCGCCGCCGTACGGAGCATCGTCAACCGTCCGATGCCGGTCCGTAGAAAAATCACGAATATCCGTCACGGTAACGGCAATCTTCCCGGCGGCGACCGCACGTCCCATTATCGACGTCTCAAAGTACTGTCGCAGAAAGTCCGGGAAAAGCGTCAGAATCCGGATATTCATTCCAGGAACCATAGCTCCCGCAATTCAATTGTCCGTGCTTCCACATCAATGTCGCCGACGAACCGGTCCATAAATGGAAGAAGTCGGCTGCCGTTTTCCGTTTGCACTTCCAGCAGAACGCTCTGCGGACCGTCATACACGGAAGCAACGGTGCCCACGGCAACGCCGTTTGCCAGAACCGAAAGGCCGACCAGATCGGACTGGTAGTATTCACCTGCCGCGAGGGCCGCTGCAAACGTGCGATCGACCGTGATATCCCACCCGGCCAGAAGCTTTGCCGCTTCCGGAGTATCCACTCCGGAAATCTTGACCAACGGAGAATTACCTATTACCCGGACCGATTCGACTATCGCGTGCCGGATCTTTCCCTCTTTCGACAGTTCAATTGACCGCAGGGTAAGGAAGTGCTCGGTCTCACCGGAATAGCTCTGCACCTTGAACGAACCGTCAAGGCCAAATGAGCTCCGCACTCGCCCTATCGCGATCTGATCCATCAGTCCAGGATTTCCAGAACGACCCGTTTCCCCGTTTTTGTTGCGGTGGCACTGAGCATCGTCCGGATCGCCTTCGCGATGCGTCCATGTTTGCCGATGACTTTCCCGACATCGTTTTCTGCGACTTTCAGCTCAAGAATGGTGGATTTTTCACCTTCAATCATGTTAACCACCACCTGATCGGGTTCATCCACCAGAGCTTTTGCAATATATTCGACCAGATCCCGTTCCATCTGTCTACTTTACGGTAAAGTTGTTGCGGTTCAGCAACTTCCGTACCGTCTCCGTTGGTTGGGCGCCTTTCCGGAGCCAGTCACGGACCTTTTCTTCATCAAACCTCAGTTGGTTTTCGTCGGCTTCGATCGGGTGATACAAACCGACTTCGTCCAGAGCGCGCCCGTCCCGCGGCGTCTGTGCATCCATCACCACAATTCTATAAAAAGGTCGCTTTTTCGTCCCAAATCGTTTCAGTCGTATCTTGGTGCTCATCTCACATCCTCCTCATCAGCTTTTCCTGATATCGCTTGTTCTTTGTCATCTTTTTCATCATCGTGCGCGTCTTGTCAAAACGCTTCAACAACTGGTTCACTTCAAACACGGAAGTGCCACTACCCCGCGCTATTCTTGTACGGCGAGAAGACCCGATAATACGGTGGTTTTGCCGTTCTTGCAAGGTCATGGAGAGGATTATCGCTTCTTCCCGTTTCATGCCCGCCGTATCAAGGTCATCCGGGTTCACCTGACCCTTCAAACCGGGAATCATCTCCATAATCGATTCAACCGAACCCATCTTCCGTACGCGTTGGAACTGGTCCAGATAATCCTGCAACGTGAACGTTGCAGACTGCATCTTTTTCTGCAGCAGGAGTGCTTCATCCTCGTCAATCGTTGCCTGGGCTTTTTCTACGAGAGTGACCACATCACCCATACCGAGAATTCTGGATGCGATCCGCTCGGGGTAGAACGGTTCGAGATCATCGAGTTTTTCCCCGGTACCGATAAACTTGATCGGTGTTCCCGCGATCGTCTTGATACTGAGCGCCGCTCCACCGCGCGTATCGCTATCGAATTTACTTAATATGATACCGGTAAGCGCGAGCCTCTCGTGGAATGTTTTTGCCACATCAACGGCGTTCTGTCCGGTCATTGCGTCGGCGACAAGAATGCGCTCCAGCGGTTTCGCGATCTTTGCGACGGACTCAATCTCGTCCATCAGCGAATCATCTACCTGCATTCTACCGGCGGTATCGAGGATTACCGTGTCGTACTGATTTTTTTTTGCCTCTTTCAACGCGCCTTTTACGACCGCTCGGGGATCGGTACCCCCCTGAACAGCGAAGACCGGGACTCCGATTTGGGCGCCGAGTAACTGCAACTGATCGACGGCAGCCGGACGGACAAGGTCCGCCGCGACCAGCAACGGTCGTCTGCCTTCTGCCTTGAGGCGCCGGGCGAGTTTGGCCGCCGTTGTCGTTTTACCCGAACCCTGGAGACCGGCCAAAAGAATAACGCTCACGACATCGGGTCCCTGTAACTGCAGATCCTGCCGTGAATCGCCAAGGAACTCGACGAGTTTATCGTGGACGATTTTTACGAGCTGCTGTCCCGGTGATACGGAGCGCAGCACCGATTCTCCGGTTGCCTCCTGAATCGTACGACTCACAAATCGGCGAACCACCCGGAGGTTTACATCGGCTTCAAGAAGTGCGATTTTGATCTCTTCGACCGTATCGCGAATATTCTTTTCGGTAATACGATTCTGGCCGGAAACCTTTCGGATGATATCGGAAAGCTGGTTGCTGATTGTATCGAGCATCGCGCTGTTATAAAAAATTTAGTTTGTCGATGTCAAGGTTACCGTATATCGAAGAAATGCCGGTTCAGGTATTCGACGCGCCGCCGGGAATCTTCCCAGAGAGCGCTGAACGGATATTCGTCCAGTATTTGCCGGTACAACTCACGAGCGAGCCGCAAATCCCGGCCGGGCTGCGATTCGTAAAGCTGTGCCAATCTGAACAGGATTTCGTCGTAATTCGTCGTACCACGATTGAGAATAACCTCAAGAACTTCCCGCTCGTCGCCGATCCTGCCGTCGGTTCTGAACGACGCGGCCAGTGTTCGCAGCTCATCGGTCGTTCGTTCGGAGAGTGACTGTCCCGGCGGGGCGGTCTCCGGAGCGAGTATTGCGGTGGACTGGGCCGGGGCGTTCTGCTGACCGGCGGGAGCGGTCTGAGCCGGGTCGGCCTGCTGCGCGGTCTGAACCGTCTGCTGCGCGGTCTGAGCCGAGTCGGCCTGCTGACCGGCGGGAGCGGACTGGGCCGGGTCGGCCTGCTGCGCGGTCTGGGCCGTCTGCTGCCCGGTTCCGGCCATTTCGTTACGGCGGGGACGGAACTCCACCACACCGACCGGCGACGCCTCTTCGACGGTGAGTTCAACGATGTGAGTTGCCCGTCTGCCCGTACCCAGATCCTGCCCGTCAAAGACCAGGCGCATCTCTCCGGTTTGTTGCGGGCGGAGGTAGAAGGTTATCCCGTCGGCGCCGTACTCGCGGCGGATATAATCGACGCTCTCACCCTCTTCCGCTCCCAGAAAGACCCAGCCCATCGACGGCAACTCGACGGTTACTACGCCGCCGGAACGCGCAGTCGCTTCGGTGGTCGTAGTGAGCGGAGAGAGGTCCGGCGGACGCTGCGGTGGGATTATCTGTTCAAGTTCGGCATTTTGTCGCGAAATATTCGGCGAAGCCTCAGACGGTGCTGTCGTCAATAAAACCGTCACCGGCGGTGTCGGAGCAGTGTCGGGGAACTCCGTTTCAGCCGGCAACGGCGTCGCGGAAACCGCCGACGGCATCACGATAACCGGCGAAGACGATTCCTCTGCGGGCGGCAGGGGTCCTCCGACGGTACCGGTTTCGCCGTCGCGTTCGTGTACCGCCTGGACGGTCGTAACCCGTGGCGGTATATGAGTATCGCTATCGGCCGCACGTTCGGTCCCGGCCGCAATGACCGTTGCCGGTACCGAATACGGCGCGTCACTTCGCACGTCGGGTATACCCATGACGACGGGCGATCTACGGATACCAGCGTTCACCGGTGGCAACGGGAGGGGATATTCGGGGCGCGGTACGGGAGGTGCCGGCAGCACCCACTCGTCGGCGCGCGACCGGGCCGGTTGCAGAGAGATGAGCCCCGGGTCGCCGGTGTCCGAATGACCTTCCGCGACGGCTGGTTGGTTCCCGGCGGTTGCGGTGTCGTTCGCGACGGCTGGTTGGCTCGCCGCTGTTATGGTTTGGCTCCCCCCGGNTNTG
>JGI10211J34971_10002178_pt1 | contig 16109 bp, 18 predicted proteins | sample Etolagsediment_FD_34971 | JGI IMG/M metagenome (IMG submission 34971) | reverse complement strand
GTTATACATTTAATTTTTAAAGAATCCCGTTTTTCCAACTGGTTGACTGGAACAATGAGAAACCGCCATTGGCGTTTATTTATCTTCTGGTTAGTAAGTGCATTCCTATGTGATATGAAAAATCTCTGGGGACTAAGAAACGGAAAAGTACTCCATCATTTAACCTATTTAGACATCTACAGAAAACAAAAATTATACCTCAAAAAGAAAACCCTCAAAGACTACACTAAATGGTGTATTGTTCGCAATCCATATGACCGCATAATTTCCGCATACCATTTCTTAGGAAATAATCTATCATTCCAACAATTCGTGGACTGGATTTACAATGAACTGGACAAATACTATAGATATAAAGTGGAACCTTTTATAGTAATACTGCCACAATGGGAATTTGTACTGGATGAAAATGGTAAAAATGGTATGGACGAAACATTGCGCTTCGAAAACCTTAAAGAAGATTTCCAAAAATTCCAAGAAAAATACAATCTAAAACATCTTACTCTCCCACATATCAATTCCAGAAAAAGAAAAAACAAAAACATAAAAGAATACTACAACCAAGAACTTGCCGACAAAGTGTACCATATGTACAAATGGGATTTCAAAATGTTCGGATACAAAAGAATACAATTTAAGAAGAAATCTTCCTCAAGTTAACCACCTTATCCATAATATCCAAAATCTCTTTATCATGAGTAATCACCAACATAGTCTTACCTCTGCAAACTTCCTCTATCATCTTTATCATCTTAATCCTCGTAGAAGCATCTAATCCAGCCAATGGCTCATCAAAAACAACAATTTTACCATTACGCAAAATACCCCTAACATTCATAATGATTTTCTGCATACCACCACTCATCCCTTTTCCTTGTACTCCCGCATTACTATATAATCCATCCTTCAATCTTTTAAAATTTTCATCTAACCCATATTTTTTCAATAATGCAACCAATTTTTCATCAGAAATTTTATTACCATATTTCATATTTTGCAAAACACTTCCAGTGAACAATCCAGTTCTCTGGTTAATATAATTAACTTGACTACGCAAATCTTCAGGGTTTATTTTGCTTATTTCAATACCATTAATCAATATACCCCCCTTGGAAACTCTATGTAATCCCAGCAATAATTTCATTAAAGTCGTTTTACCAGAGCCACTTGGACCCAAAATAGCAACCTTCTTACCTTTTTCTACGGAAAATGAGAAATCCGTGAATATTGGCTTTCCTTCACCATAACTATAAGTGATTTTATTAAAAACTATACCACCATCTAAATTAGGATTTTTTACATATTCAAAATTTTTACTTTGTAATATTTCAGCCAAAAACTCTGATGAATTCTTAATAATACCTAAACGCAACAATTCAGCGGGTGTCCAAGTACTCATATTAATCAAAAATCCCATAAAATAAATAATAACTAAAGTAACAGTAATAAACTTCATACTACCAAAAACACCGGTTTTATAATTCCAAAATGCTAATCCAATAATAATGGCGAAAATGGCGACACTTATCATGGATGTAGATAAACTCATTGCACTAACTAAACGCAATTGTTGCTGATATAATGCAGTATGTTTTTCCTGTATTTTCTGAGTTTTACTAACTTCACTATTTTTCTGATTATTCAAATATATATTCATTAAATTGTCAAAACTATCATGGATGGATTCAGTCATTTCTAAATAAACACCCTCCCTAATGGCAGATAAATCCACAATTTTCTTTCCAATAATTCCACCAACCAAAAAGAAAACAAATAAACTCAAAAACGCAGCTAAACCAATTTTCCAATCCATATATGCTAAATATAAAACAACCAAAATAACAGTCAACAATAATGGCAACAAAATATCACTAACAAAATAGAAAAAATCTTTCATATCCCTCGTCAACTCAAAGATTCTTGCAATCGTTTTGGAAATTTCAATATCCTTATAATTGGTCTCATAATTCTCTATGATTTTAACAAACAATTTCTTCCTCGTGAACTCTAAATATTTTGGCAATATTTTACTATTTAAACGATTTTTCAAAAAATAAAACAATTGTATAACCAACCATACACCAATAATCACCATAATCAATTTACCAATCCTTTTTACACCCTCTGGTGTCCTCCTACTTCCCACACCAGTGTACAATCGTCCATACAATTCTGGAATTAATATAGATTCAACCGGAAACGTCAACAATGTTACAATAATAAAAAAAGAAATTAACAATCTATTTTGTCTTATATAATCCCTAACTAATTCTTTATAAATCATTTAATATATATTTATACTTTTTTTTTTAACAATTCCTTCTTTATCTTCTCATGATCCATTTTCGTATGTATCTGATAAATATGCTTCTTCTCAAACATCACCAAATCCCCATAATTGTATTCATATCCACCTACTAAACAATTATCCACCTCTCCAATTATCTTTTCTCCATCCACATCAATAACAGTTACCCAGAATCTCTCCTCCCCATTACATATCTTTACCGTCCAACCTTTCCTTAATCTTAACAATAAATGTTCTTCTGGTAATCCAAAAGTATCAGGAAATTCCTTGGCCTTTTCCTGAGCATTCACCCATTGGTCAATATATACTATTGGCATTTTTAGTATTATAATCAATAAGTCCACAATCATTCAATTTTTGCAGAATTACCACCCATCTCCATCTTCAACCCCCTCAAGAATAGGGAGCTGTTCCAGAGAGAGAGACTCCACTTGTAGGCGAAGCTCTTGGATGTTGTCCTCCGTCCCAGCACAGATAACCCTCCGAATCAGTTCCAGAGAGCGTCTGTAGTTTGCAAGTTCAGAGTCACCGCCGCAGAACTGGTAAGATTGTGTCCATTGGATGTCATCCACCGAACTAACTGCCTCAAAATCTACCGCCTTTACCCTTCCTCCAATCAAGACCAGATTGTCTGGCTTGGGGTCAGAAGAGTATTTACTCAGTTTTTTGGCAATTGTCTGGTAAACACAAACAGCCTCTTCAGCAATCTCCTCACGTTCCTCAGCAGTTTTTGCCTGAAGCGCAGGCATCAAAGGGTCCCCCTTGGGGAAGCACATGCGAACAGGAGTGACCACATATGGATTCTTCCCGTCATCAAATGCCCTCTTCATTTGGGGGCTGTTTGGGTCAGCCGGTTGGTCGTGTTCAACCCACTCTGGGTAGACAACTGGACAATTAAACTTTTTTGCATCCTCGTAAGAACGCAGTGCTCTTCTGACTTGGATGGAAGGAGTAGCCCTCCTATCTCCCAGTTGGGTGTTGGCACTGTTGAGTGACTCGGCCGGTGAAGCATAGACCGTCTTTACAACCTTGCGACCAGTTGGTGAATTATACACCCCAACATCCCCAAAGTCTCCAACAGACAAGTCCTCACCTGTAGGTATGAGGTCTGCCATTGAACCCCTCTCCTTCACTGGTGTTGACACTTCCTCCAATGACAGGAGATAGGCCGGCAGACTATACCGTGGCCTCTTGGTTGGGCTCGGTCCTCCTGCTCCTCCTTGAGACATGGGTGAACTGGGTGGTCCTCCTGCTCCTCCTTGAGACATGGGTGTTCTGGGTGAACTGGGTGGTGAGTCAAAACACAGTTTCATTGCGGGATTTTTACGCTATATTAAGAAGATTAATCTTTTTCTCCCATCAATTTTTTTCCCAATCTAAATAAATGCACAACCTCTTTTGGTCAACAATTATCCTCTTCATCCTATTCATCTGGCTATTCATCATTTACACTAACACACCACCAAAAATTATCAAAAAACCCATTAAAAAAGAACCAACAATATCACCAGAAAAAGAGCAAGAAATCCACCAAGTTGCCAACAAATTTTACACATTAGCGCAAACCAAAAGTTACTTAAAAACTTCTTAGCAATAAAAGAAAAACAATGTGGGAACCTCAAGAATTTACACACTTTAATAACGCATATTATGGCTATGACTTCAATCCATCACTTCTAAATCATATTCCAAAATTCAACCAAGAATGGCAACAAACAACAAATCCACACTACAACCAACTTTACTACGGATTCCATCCTTAATTCATCCTTACTAAATTGCAAACACATTTTAGTAATGTGAGCCGTCGCCGACACTTTTTACATAAACACTAAACACCATTGCTTGCTATCTACCCCATTGTAAAAAGAACGTGAGCCGTCGCCGACACTTTTTACAGAAACACAAAACACCATTGCTTGCTATCCACCCCCATTGTAAAAAGAACGTGAGCCGTCGCCGACACTTTTTACAGAAACACAAAACAATAAAAAAAATTGCGTTCCTAGCTTCGCCCATACAAATATTAATCCTCTTACTTTTGGCGGAATAGTTGAAAAAAATGTTGACAATCAATGAATGTATTGTGAAAAACAACAAGGAAATTTGTGTCGTATGCATAGTATAAATAATTTTTACCAATCAAGAAAACTATCCCCCCAACAATTTTACAACTACTGCGACCAATACGACCAACTATATAACACAACAAACTCAAGAAATTGCGACATGTTTAATGAAGGTCGCAATGTAATAGGATTTATATTGGAAAAAATATCCAATGATTTTACACTTCTATTATATAATAATGAAATATCCATAATAAAACCTTACTTAAACGAAATATCCAATATTTTCTGCTTTAATCATAGCCACATTTGGATTCGTAAAAAAATAAACAATCAATGGTACAATCTGGACTCTTTATCTTCTCCACATAAAATACAAAATCCTCTACAACCTACTTTAGGTTTTATGATTGTAATTCCAGACACATTAAAAACAACAATGGAAAAAATCTTTTTACAACAAATAAAAACATCCCATATAAAAACCTCCAAAAATCCGGAACAATTCTACAAACTAAACCTTCTCGGAAACGCAGAAATACCCCTCTCTAACCTTCACCATTTAACCAAAAAATATAAAATTGTAAACGAAATTATAACATTATTTAGAACATCTAAACTTAATCCCCTTATCCCCCTTAAAATAAAATATATATAATATTATGTCCGACCCAAAATGTCCCCCCAAATTACAAGGCACCTACAACTTTAACGGTAAACTTGTAACACATCTTTCCCAAGACCCTAAAGATTTCGGCGATATCTACAATCCTACACCTATCTCTGCAACATACGTTTTCCAACAATCTGGCCGTTTCTTCCAACAAGACAGAACTGACCGTCCACCTAAATTAGGCGTCTGGGAAAAAGTGTACTTAGGTAACATCTTCCAAGGATGGCAAGCTCTTTACGTTGACACCAAAGATGACAGCGAATTCTTTAAAATTAATGTCACCAAAACACGCCACAATATTGTTACCGAATTTGAATTAACTTCCACTGAAGCTGGATTCAACAGCTTAACACAAAGACCTAAAGTAGAATGGGGTATCGGTAAAAGAATAAGCAATTAAAAATATTTGCCTTAAAATATCGCAAATATTTATTTATTAATTAATTTAAAGAACCTTTCTTGCAGTCTTTACACCAGTATCAATAACACGTCCGGGCAAGCTTAAAAGTCTGCCACCATAACGGGAATAACCAGTGACCAATAAGAAAAGACCAACTAAAGAGTCAAATGATAATCTGACACTGCGTTCACGGGCATCGTGGATGTGTAAAACAGTGTGGCGCATGGAAGTTGCAACAATGTAAGAGATAACCAAATAGGAAAGGAAAACCATTAATTGACCAAATTCACGGGTCATGCAGTTATCTGCTAAGTAATGGATGCTGACAAGTGATACAATCACGAAAATAGCATATGGCCAGAATTGCTGATACATATATTTTTATAAAATAAAATTTTTTTGTCCTAAATTACATCTATTCTAAAGATGATGTCAAAATAACAATTTTCGTAATCATATCCTGAATTTCTTCATAAACCTTTTTTCCATCTACATAATCACTAAAATCATCCTTCAACAAATAAATGAAATATGACCATTTCTTTGCATTCTCCACAAATTTCTCTTTCTCTAAATCTGTAATCTCATGCTTCTGATTCATCAACCACTGATAAACCATATAATTCGGCTTCACTGCCATTCCATTCTCTAAATACAATGTCTTCACTCCCTCCGGTAAATCATAGGTCCATTCCTCCTTCTCACCATATGGCTCATTAAAAGGAATCGCCGGAAGCAATGACAATATAATCTTCAATCCCCTATTCGGATCTCCTTGACTACCCTTCAAAGCTTCCACCACTAAATCTTTACCTAAAGTAGCTCCATGTCCAAACAATAAATGACTCTTCACATAAAAATCATTATCCCTCGTTACTCTGTATTCCCATGAATGCTTCTCTATCTTAGAAATGTAATCTCCATAAAAATTGTCATCCTCATACAAATCAACCCTCTGACCCTCTAAAGATGTCAAATGCTGTCTCGCCTCTCTCACATCACACCTAAAGGATACTGCAAATGCCTTGTACCCTAAACCCTTCCTTCCTGCCCTTCCCTTCATCTGCCGTCTATTCGCTTCTGACAATCCAGCAGAAAGTACAACAGTTCTTGTAGGCGTATTGATTCCATAAGCACAGTCACTCGTGGTTAGTAAAAGAGCAATAACTCCACTGGAAAACAACTGTCTAATATATACTTGCAATTCCAGCGGCATATCTCCACTTAACACTCCAATTCCATACAGAACCATCTGTGCTAAATAATGCGATTGCGTAAAATTCTTATTCCACCTCTTTAACATCTCAACATATTCCTTGAAACTCTCCGGTGTAATTCCTCCATTACTACTCAAGCATCTTGCTGGATCCACTGCAACCATCTCTGAATGCTTCTTTCTCTCCAATTCCATCTCCATCTGTTGCCTCTTTTCCCTCAAAAGTCGACCATTCCCCTTTGCTCTCTTCAATGAATCAATCTGATTTTCCATACTACGGATAATAGACTTATTTTCACGGTCTTTCTTCTGCTCTTTTACAACAGTAATATCCTTCAATGCCAATTTACCAACTAACTTGTTGGCATATCTAATGGCATTAAACAAATTCGGAAAGAAAAACAATGCAGGGAACATATCCTTCTCTTTCATCAATTCGGCAACTTCATAAGAATTTTCTGGAGTACATTCTGCCGTATTTATATCAGTCAATGACATCCTATATGATGACAATATTTCCTCCATCTTCTCCCTCTTATCTTCGCCAATATTCGCCATAAAATGTATAAGTGCATGTTGCCACTTCGCAATGTCTGTCATCGTTAATCTCCTAATAATCGGGTTTTCATCCTCCTCTTCTTCTTCATCTAATGCATCCTCCAAAGAAATAATCTCCTCTGGAATCTCACAATTATACTTGAAGAAAAATCTTACTGGTGCCAAATAATCCGGCACATTATCCGCTCCAATCTTCTTAACAATCTTCACAAATAAAGAAAAAACATCCCTCGGTGTCATCACCAAATCTAACTCATCATCACTCAATTCATCATAACTTAACGAACTTAAAGGATTCATTGGCACCAATTTAGTAACTTCTCCAACTATCCTTGGCACCATATCCTGTTGCACAATAAATTGCGTTCTCTCATTAATAATCTTAGTTGTGCGTGAATTTCTCAATGAATCAACCAATCTTTCAACAGTTTCTACTGTCATCGTTGCACTCAAAACTAATGTCTGCACCGTAGACATCTCCCTAAAAACATACTCCATCTCCTGTCCTCCATCATTAGCAATTGCATGAACTTCATCAACCACTAACAACGAATTCTCTGGCAAAACTGTATCAACAAATTCCGAATTAATCGCTCCAGAAGGTGTACAAACAATCACTCGTTCATCCATCCTCCTGTCCACTTCTCTATCCAAAATTGTACTAACACGTCCATTGTGGTACTTGTTCAATATGGCAGAAATCTCCAATGCTAACACATTATTCGGTACAACATATACCAACAATGACTTCGGCTCATTCTGCAAAAATGCAACAATATAACCTAATGCCACCATGGTTTTTCCTGATGATGTAGGAGCAGAAACAAAAACATTTTCACATCTACGCAAAGCATCAAACATTGTTCTCTGCCAATCTAACAAAGTAAATGGCTCAATACTCTCTGCAATCGGTGCAACAGGAATCTCCCCACATAATTGCTGGAACAATCCCTCTGAATTTTCCAACGGCTTCATTGGATTAAAATCTGGCATCTTCTCAACCGCAACATCCCCAAAATCATACGTCAAAAAATGTTTAACCATCTTCTCCGCCATCTTGCAAATATCCGTCTTCTTCATCTTACCATTCTTCTCTTCCAACGGAAAATATCCCTTGTCTAATGCCTCTTTAATCAATAAACATGCATCCAAACATGTCATCAATTGCGATTTCTTGTAAACCTCAAAACGCTCTCTCGTCTTCTCATCCCTCTCAAAATCCTCAAATTTCTTTATCGCATTAATAACCGCATTAAAAATACGATCCACCAATTCCACCAACATCACTGCTCGTGATACCGGATCATTGGTTGCCTCCAAAATCCCTTTAATCGTTGTAAATGAACCCTCATAATTTCCTTTCTTTCCTTTTTTTGGCTCCTCACCAGTGTACAATGTATTAAACAATGTAACCGCCGATGGACTCAAAGCAGAAACTAATCTCGATAAATTCTGTAAAACTTGTTGCAATCCCAATTGGGTTACAGGCAAAAATCTCTTCCGTATCTTCGTCATAACTTAAATTATAATTAAGATTTCTTTAATATATTTCACTTTTTTCTAATTATAAGATATGATATTCTATAAAGGAAAATGCTATTCTTCCGAAAAATGGAAAAAATTATGCCAACATAATGGTTGCTTTAAATCATACAAAGATTATGTGGAAAAATGCCCAGACTTTTCTATTCCATATTATGTGGAAATAATACAATCAGATTTTGATATAAACCCAGTATCTTTTCTTTCCACCAATAAAAATTTTTCTGGTACATTGCAATTGTGCAATAATGGGTATTACTTCATTAAAGAAGACATTACATTTAACTTCAATGAAGAAAACTTATATATGCCATTTCCAGAACAAACACAAAAAATATCTCAATCTCTTATTAATANNAATTATCAACAACAATATCTGTACCCAACATATAAATTCAATGGGGCATATGATTTAGGATTTTTTGCTGGTATAATTATTGATGGGGAAAATATTGTTTTAACTTCCAATAACAAAAAATTGCAAATGTCCAAACAAATGCATCTAATCCAAAGATTCTTTGCAACTATTTGTTTAGGTAGTTCACCTTTTATTATGAATCAAGGACCAATTGACCAATCCTTAAAAATAAGATACCCAAAATACATTACAATTAAAAACATCCATCTTGGATTATCTTCTCACCATAACATTTTAGGTAATAACTCCAACATTATTAACATGCAACATAACATTTTCTATGACTTTGAAACCGCTGCTATCACCCTAAATAATTGCGACAATGTTAACATCTTAAATAATAACATAAAACATAACCTTAAAGCAGTCCCAGCAAACTCAGATTTCTTTGCCTTTGTCATGCAAACACGTATTTTCGCTCAATTATCTAAACAATATCCACTATTAGAACAAATGTACATTAAATTTAACAATCATTTGCAAGAAATTATAAAATTTTACCCACTAATTGACCCAGAATTTAAAAATACAACAAATGGTCTTACTGATGCGATTGCAATGGGTGTACAAATAACACAAATCGGTGTATCTGTTGATAATACTGGTATTTGTAATCCAATCACAATAGAAAATGAACAAGATAAAAGCAAAAATATTGTTATAAAAAACAACATAATCTCTAATATTTCCGCACATCCTCTCCAAACACCCGCAGTTGTAAATTCTGAAAATAAACCAATAATTTTATCTAATGGTAAACTTTTTTACAAATCATCTACTGCAAAAACACAACATTGGTTCCTTCAATGGGTTGCATCTTTATCACCAGAAGATTGGAACGTATACAAAAATTATTTTAAACCTACATCTTTAACTCCTGAAGTTGCACAACAATTACTTGATAATTACCCGTTTAAACCTTATTGCAATGCGGATATAATGAATCATTTATTAAAACCCGTATTTGGTGTAAGATTGCAATACTTAGATAATCTACAATTTATAAATAATAAAATCTGCAATATAAGAAATTGCTCCAAAAAACCGACTTGCCCACCAAATGGTGTTAAACATATAAAAACAGAATGTTTAAATTCAACAGATTCAATAGGTTTATTTTTAATATATTCCAGCAACAAATTAGAAAATAACAAAATATGCAACATAACATCTAAATATGGAAAAGGTAAAACATTTGTTTATAAAAATTGAAAAAAATTTTAATAAGTGTAATCTTTATTAATGAAATAATGGAAGCCGCCAATCGTTCCAAAACATATGACCCATCTTCGCCATTTTTTAATGGTGAATGGTACCACATTAATGAGGAAGATATTGGATTTATCAAGAGAGGAGATTATATTGAGATAATGTTTTCGCCATTCAGCCAAAAACATTTTTTTAAAGATGATTATGACCATTACTTTCCCATCTATTTTGGGAAAGTAATGTCCAATTGCCACAGCCGTATGGAAGATTTACTAATTAAAGACCCCAAAGGAAAAGATTTTTACTATGAAAATCGTTGCGGAACATCCGGTATGATGTCTTGCAAATTTTATCGTCCAAAAAAATCAGATGATATTCCTCAATCAATCAATCATCACCCTTACTTTGATTTAACTTATAATGCTGCATTTTTTCCAATTAAATTATTGGATTCTACTTTTATCATATATGGTCCTTTTGCTAAACCAACCATATCATAACATGATGAATAACACTGCACATCATCCTTACATTTTCCATATTTATATACACATGGCAATATTTCTCCAGTCTTTAAATCTCGTCCACAATTGTATCCATTATTATTCAACAATTCACAATCTTCTTGCCCCATATCGCCCCAACAATATGTATCCCATCTTCCTTGCTTAAATAGTTTATCTGGTATAGGAGATTTACAATAGCCTGGGTTGGGTACTTTATAATCATTAAAAACAACAAATGGTTCAACAACAAAAAATGCAATAAAAAGTAATAAAATTATGATAATCATTATTTTATATTAAGAATTAAAAATCCACATTTTGTGTAGTACACCTTTTACATGCTCTCCCACTATAATATTGTAATGGATAAGATTCCCAAGTATCTAAATTAACTCCACCAACTTGTCCCATCTCCCGCAATCTCATGCAATCACCATATGTCATATTGCCATCTCCAACACACCTAACTGCTACATTGTCTCTCTCACTAAACTTAGAAAAATCTGGTGCACAATATCCAGCATTTGCTGCCTTTATTTTGTTGGCATTGCGCCATTTTCCTAATGTGAACAATTCATACCCTCCTCTCCATGGTAACAAGAATATAACAACTAAAAATAATACAAACAATACAAATGTTAAAATTGAATCCATATAAATTAATATAAGAAAAAAATGAATCATTTAAAAGCATCTCCCCATTATTCAATAAAATGAATATCAAAGTCATTTCCTACAACATTCTTTCTCCATTCCTCTGCAATGATGCAGAGTTTATTGCTTACAATCATTCACACATTGACAGAAACCTAAGAAAGCAAACACTGTTTAACTTACTAAAAGGTTGGATAAAAGATTTACCAATAATTTGTTTGCAAGAAATATCATTCAACTGGAAAGGAGAAATTGAAGCATTTTTTTACAAAAATGATTACAAAATTTTTATCATGAATTATGGACATAAAGGAAACGGATTTTTCGGTATTGGTATAGCGGTACCCAATAAATATGATATTATTGCAACAGAATATCTTCACATCGGCAACTTTATTACAGCAAATCCTCCTGAACATATATTCAATTGGGAAGACCAAAAAAGGCAGGTAAAAAGAAATAAAGAAAGAGAAGGTCTCTCTTTTGTAGATAAATTATCATCATATATGGAAGAGATTGTTGAATCTAAAGAGGAACAAATACAAGAGATTGATAAAACAATTCAAGAAGCAAAAAATAGGAATAATTTTGCAATTTGTTTAACACTTTGCGAAAAAGATATTGAAGATTCTAAAAAATTTAAGATTTTCACATATCATATGCCCTGCACTTTCAGAAAACCAATTATTCAATCACTTCATGTTGATGCAATTAAAAAAATTATTTACAAAAATAAAGATATACCCACTATTTTTGCAGGAGATTTTAATGTAACACCAGAATCCATTGGATATGATTATTTAACATCTGGCATTTTGCCAGATGAACACAGAATATATATTCCTGTTAATAATCATTCCAATCTGGAACTAAAAAGTGCACTAAAATCAATAAATTCAACTGAACCAAATTTCACTTGCTTCAGCAACACCAAATTTGGCGGAGAATTTAAAGACACTCTGGATTACATTTTCTATTATGGACCTTTTACTGTGACTGAAGCAGAAAGATTAATTCTCTCTTCCACTAAAATACCCAACCAAAATAATCCAAGTGACCATCTGCCAATTTACGCAAATTTTCAACTGTAAAGATTTATAACCGAACTATCTTTTTCCACATTCTGATACAATTCATTTATTTCCCTAAATCTTTTTACCATCTTGTCCGTAAAAATTTCCTCTGGACTTTTTTTACGATTTTCAAACAAAAATTTCTGGACAAGCGCCCTACTTGGCTCCATATAACTCACACTTTCATAAAACCTTTCCGCCTTCTCTACTATTCCCTCCTCTTCCACACTCTTAAACTCACACATAAACTTCGCCATCTCCCTAAAACATTCCACATCCGCCTTATTAAACTGAACTATCATATCCAAACGCCCCGGCCTCTTAAAAACATCCGTCAACTTCTCAAAATGATTTGTAGTCATAACACATATCACCCGATTCTTTCTCGCCAATCCATCCAATGTATTTAATACAGTACTCATTGTTAAACTGCGATTTTCCTTTGTAAATAAAACATCAATATCCTCCATAACTAACAAACTATTGTAACTTAATCCACTCACCAATTTTTTAAAAATTTCATCAGTAATACTATGCGAAAAACTAATCAAATACAAATTCAAATTATACTTACTCGCCATTGCATTAATAAAACTCGTCTTTCCATTTCCAGGGGGTCCATAAAACAAATAATTCCTCTTATATGGATGCCCAAAAATACGATAATCAGTCTCACTTTTCAAAAATTCCTCCATATCATCCAAAATATCCTTCTTCTTATCTACAAAAACAGTCTTCACATCTCTACGAGGATTTTTACATAAAATCTCCCAATACCCTTTACTACTTGGTCCATACACTTTTATATTTGTTTTATCTCCAGATTTATGAAAATGATCCATTTCTGATATAAACTTACAAACTTCATCATTTTCTCCTCTTATCCACAATCGTTTATATGGTCCCATTGTATGATTTGTTGTGTAAATTTCCTTACTAAATACATATTCTATCTCAATATTGTCAATTTTATGTTTGCCTTCTCCTAATAAAAATGCGACTTCATCAGGATTTATTTTAACAATTTCTTCTTTTAATGTACAGTCAAAACATTTAGCAGTTCTTTCTAATTCAGCCATTGCAACTAAATTTTTTACAACTAATTTTCCATCTTTTTCTTTTTTCATATAAATCTCATCTAATCTTCCATTTTTGGGGAAATTGTTTTCATTGTACAATTTCCATCCAGCATAATCAATAATATCATTCTGCAATGTTTCGTCTTCTATAAAAATTTCCCTTTCCATTTTTACATTTTCTAATAATTAACTTTTAAACTCGTTTTTTTATAGCCATTTTTTTTCATACTAAAAATATGAGTCTAACAACACCCAAAAAAATACTCTCTAACGATTTAGTTCAAAACACAAAAATCTCTAACCAACAAATCTACCAATCCGGTCACCAACTCAAAAAATATAAACAAAAAATCACCACAACAGTTGACCTTATGGAAGATATGCTTGAAGAAGGTACCGAAAAAGAACGTGAAGCAGTTGTAAAAGCAATGGAGAATTTACAAAAAAAAGTAAACACAATAAAACAACAATCCACCTACCTATCACTTGAGCAAGAACTAAAAAATCTGGAAAAACAATTCAACATAGAAATGGAAGCAATCTTCCACCAATATTCCAAAGCGATTAAACGTATTTATAAAGCATACCCCAATGAGAAAGAAAGACAATTAAAATTGCAACAATTCCACCAAGTAATTGGTGATGCATTTTTAACAAAGGATGAAAAGAAAATATTAGCACTAATGCAACAGCAAGTTAAACAAATACCTCATTCAGTTGTAAAATTGCCGCTACTAAATTGACATTTTTTCAAACAAATTAACAAGTTTTTTTGGTTTAGATTTCAATTTACCAAATTTAATTTCCTTTTCTGCTAAAACATTATTAATAATATTGCGTTCAATTTTCAACTTTTGTTTTCGTAATTCTACATTTTTCCACCATTTAAATCTGCCATTTTCCAATAAATAATCTATTACTGACCTTATAGTTCGCAGCATATCCTTTGTTAAAAAAACCTTTTCCCTTATGCCCCATATGCATAATCCAACAACAAATTCCAAATCTGATTCACATGGATTGTCTGCTAAAAAATCAGCAATATTTTCCTCTAAATCATCTTTACCATATTCATCAATATATTCTTGACAATTATCGTTGCAATAACTATCATATGCCCACGCTTCCATTTTACAATTTATAAAAATAGCTATTCTTATAAATCATTTTTTTCTACTCATCATCTGATTCCTCATCATTCGCATTCTCAAATTCCTCTACATCATCTTCTGTAGGCATATGGTCATAAATAACCCATCTAATAGCATCATTATTTTCTGATAAATACTGTTCAATTTGTTCAGCAGATAATGTGTGTTCTTCTTCTTCAGGATATAATTTTATATCATTTTCGGAATTAATATAGAGTGCATATTGCATATTTTATTCTGGAAAAAAGTAACTAAAGAATAACGCATTTGGAACAACAACCAATTTCTTCTTGGTAATCATCTTCAAAGCGAACATATCTATTTCCTACATTCTTGAATTTTTTAAAACTTTCCATATTTTTAAATTTCAATGGTTGTGACCTGTAATCTTCTAAAATCATTTCCACTAAAGTCTTAAAAGCAACTTTCATATCACTACTATCCAAATATTGTACACCAAATTTTCTTATTAAATTAATACAATCATATTGCTTATTGCTATTATTAACAACCAAAATACTATGATAATCTTTATTAAAATTTTTATAATGTAAAATCCAATTTTCCACATTATTAAAACTTTCATCATCTTTAAACACAATAATTGCACCAATAGAATGTTTAAAATATGAATGAGTAATTCCCAAAAAACTACTATTTCCAGATGTGTCCCATATCTGCAATTTTACTTTCAATCTATTCCATTCTACAACCGTTGCAAAAAAATCAACACCAATTGTTGGCGATATTCTTTCTTTATACTCTCCATAATTGTATAAATGCAATAAAGAAGATTTCCCCACTCCTTCATCCCCTATTATAACAACCTTAAAAACATAGTCAACCATATGTAGTATCTTGGGAAAAATAATAATATTGCGATTTTTTTAATCCTCTTTTACTATATAATGTCTTCAATAAAATTTAACAATAATACCATATCAATACCATCTATTAACGACCATTACATTTACATTAAATTTTCCAAATTTGTCTCCAATAATAAGACACTTCAATATAAAAAAAATTACAGCAAAAATTGCATAAAAAATATTACAATCACAAAAGATAACACAACAATTTATTCTAAAAATCAAGCATCAATAGCGACAGATTGCAAAATAATAAAATGCTCTCCTTCTTCCATTTTTATATCAGCATTTACAACACCAGAACTCAATTTCCTCAAAACAATAAAAGATATTTGTATCACAATTACAACAGAAAATCCCTTGCATTTTTTAGAAATTGCC
>JGI10211J34971_10002177_pt1 | contig 16113 bp, 14 predicted proteins | sample Etolagsediment_FD_34971 | JGI IMG/M metagenome (IMG submission 34971) | reverse complement strand
TGAAATCGGTAACGAGATGAAGTCGCCGTATAATATTCTCTTATAACCCTTTGCAGGGATTTATTTTTTCAACAACCGGACACTAGTGATGTGCTGATTTTAAAATATTGAACTTTGAGCCTTTCATTTTGAAGAAATACGAAACCCCGGCCTCAAGCATTTCTGCCTTCTGGGAACTCTCACCGTAAAAGCCAATGGCGATGTCATAGCACTCCTTAAGGTGGGTGATTGCATATGATGCAAAGGTTTCCTGGTCGCCAGCACTTATGAAAAGCAGCGCTTTGTTCATGGTTTTAAATTCCTGATTGAATGGCATGGGTGATGAATTCTCTCGGTTTAAAGGGGGAATGCTGATGATGGACTTTTTGCCGTTGGCGTGTGGAGTTCGACCAACTTGAATAAATCGTTTAGTTCTTTTTCTGTGCTTGTGGAGCGCCAGTTGAGCTTGCTTAGGGGGAGTCCTGCGTATAAATATTCTAAGAAATCTGTAAACGGAATGCGATTATCCATATGCGACATCAGCTTGAATGTGGGTGGTGCCGGGTAGCAGCAGCATTTGCTTAACTCATTAGATAATGTTCTTGATTTTAATATCCTCCATTGGAATACATAAAAAGACCAGAAGTAAAACATTGAGTTCTTTTTGGTTTTTTTTAGGTATTCCGTCAGTGTGTCGTCCCAGGCTGTTATTAATGGGTGTTTTATCGTTGACGCGATGAACCAGCTTTCAATAAATCTATCTGGGCCGCCATGGCTAAAGACAAAAAAACCATTCGTGAGCATAAAAGTCAGCCATTCATCAAGCGGCCTGTGGCAATAAGTTGTTGCATCTACCCAAACGCCGCCTTTATTTTTAAGAAGGTCTGTCCTTAGTATGTCGGATTTCTTTTCAATGGGGATGTCTTTGTGTGAAAGTTGTGATGTTTGGTGTTTGATGATGCTCTTGCTGTCAAGTACTATGATGTCCCAGTTTTTGTTCTTTTCTCGCCAGCTGTTTATGCATTCTTTTACCAGTGGTGGCGCATCGTTTTCGCCTTGATCCCAATAGATCCATATCTTTTTTGGTACTTCATTGTGCCTAAAGGTATCAAGAAATGTGTCGATGTTATTGATTTTGTCTTTTAAGACTTTTTGGAAAAAAAGCTCATTTATTTTATTCATTTTTCTCATGTATAGTTCCAGCCTTGGTTGCTTGGCAAAAAACAATATGAGCCATGTGATGTGATTGATGAGTCTTTTGATTGCCGCTTTCATTTGTCTTTTGTTTTGCGGGTGACGGTTGTGTGTGGTCATTATTGTGGTGTGGGCTTTGATGGTGTTGTCCCGGAATTGCTTGTTCTCTCCAGCATAGTTATGATTGTATTCACTGCACGTTCAGTCGAATAGTGGTCGGCCAGCGAGTCGATATATTGGCGGTTTGGCTGGTATCCGACGCTATCGTCGTATTTTTTTATTTCTATGAGTATCTGTTCTACAAAGCTCCGGATGTTTCCGGATTCAATTGCTGTAAATATTGGTTCTTTCCAGTACTCCTTCCCTCCTTCTCCGTGATAGCCGATTATTTTATTTCCTGACAAGGCCGCCTCAATGGGAGGAAGTCCTAACCCCTCGAGTTCACTGAACGAGAGGAAAATCTTTGACCGCTTCATGATCTCGGCAACTTCGGCTTCGGTTCTATTTTCGATTGGGAAGATTTTCCAGTGCGAAGGCAGTTGCTGTTCCAGAAAAAATCGCACTAATCGGGCATGGTTCCCAAGCTTTCGAGGCATATAGGTGATTATGTTCTGTTTTTCTTGCCCATTGTATGAAAATCTATCTGCATTGATCATACAGGAAAGCTGGAGTATCTTATCCTTGCACCGGGGAAAGGCAAGTGTCGTGCATTCGGTCGTTTCTGCCGATATTGTTAGGATCAATTCTGCATTATCGTATGCGTTGTTCATGGCATCTTGGCTTTTATAGCTGTTGATATAGCCGTTCTGTATGAATAATGCGTAGCGGATCCCCTTTCCAAGGCATTGCCGACTGTATTCTTCTGCCCAGAATTCCGGTATGATCACGAGATCGTTTTTTTTGTCAATGATAGGGTCTCTCTTGATTGTTGCCTTAACATCAGGATCGGCTTCGGTTTTCTGTGAGAATCGTTTTCTCACAGGATGAAAAACCGATGACCTAATGTTTTTGATTTTCAGGCTGTTAATAATCTCAGAGTGATTGTAAATGACTTTGACTCCGCCGTGAGGCGGCCCATCGTGCAAAGGGCTCAAGTATATGATTTCTGCCGTATCACTGTTTCTGATGCCTTTCTTTGTGCCTGTTTTGAGTGGAATCCTCTTTTCCCTGAAATGTTTGATGATGGGCATGTTAATTGTCTGATTTAGGTGCTTTACGGTTTGTCTTTTCGTATTCCACTAAAGGAAATAGAGCACTTTTCTCCCGTGGCTATAGGGCTTAACTCAGTTTTTTCTTGTCGCCTCAGCCAGTGCTTCAAGCCTTTCTAGGTCGTCTTTCAGGGTTGCAGGGCAGGGAAGGCCTGTCATGGTGCAGAAGTCGGCAATTCTGTGGCGCCAGTCGTGATGCGATATCATCGTTGCCATATTGATTCTGCGTTGTTCGTCAAGTCGCTCGTTATCGGTTAGTATTTTTTTTAACTCATCTGTGGCTTCTTCAGGGCTTTCCGAAAGCTCTACGGTTACTCCAGGCCAGAACAACATTTCTTCAGCCATTCTCGAGATGGGCCTCTTTCCGGCAATAATACAGCCTGCAAGCAGTGATTCCAGCCATCTGCTGGTGACCATCATAGATCGCGGTCGGTTTCCATCGGGATCGACGAAGAGGTTGAATGCAAGTGATATGCTCGAGCGGTGTAGCAGTTTGAAGAGCATCCCCCGTTCAAGGGCGACACTCTCCCCCTTAAGATTGCCCAAAGGGGAATGCAGGTAAATGTATGGTGATGTCGGGCTGTGAAATTCTTTAGTGAATGCGCTATGGTACCGGTTCGGCATGCGTCCGAAGCCAATCATATCTATCGCTCTCAGTTGTGCTGTCCGGGGCACCCACTGCAGGCAGTCTGCCCCTTGGTACATCTGTTCAACCCTGATGGAGAACTTTTCCCGAGGGTAGGTCATATCTTCATGGGCGGTAACGGTAATCATGTCGTAGAGGGCAGTCTCCTTGAGATATCCTGCATGGAAGTAGGAATCAGTGACAACGCCGAAGATCCGGTCGAATTTCTGCCTGCACTCTTTGATGCTGTTGATCATGGATAGTCCGCTTGGGTGGCGGGCAACGACAATCAGTGCATCTCCTCCACTGGTCGCTATCTTTTCGGACTTCTTTTCATGGAAGTAACCCAACAGGCCTGAACGTGAGGGTGTTTTTGTGGAAAGGATTTCCGCGTCGAATAAATTGGCAAAGATGATTCCAAGTTCATCAACTGCTGCCCAGCCAGCATGTGGCTCGGCAATTCCTGCATGGAGAACGCTGACTTTCATATGGCGGTGTTCAATACTTGGTTGCAAGAAGTTCTTCTTTTTGCTGTGAGGCTATTGCGCTTACTTTGAGCATAGTTGCCGGTGGTCCTTCTGCGGCAATTTCCCCGTTTTCCAGCCGGTAGATCCGGTCGCAGTGTTCCACCGTTGTCAGCCTGTGCGCAACGATAATGATGGTCTTGCTTCCCTGGAGCGCTTTTATGGCCTCCATGACAGCTGTTTCCGACTTGGTATCCAGAGCGCTGGTCGCTTCATCGAGCACAAGGATCTCGGGATCGTGATAGAGCGCCCGGGCAATTCCTATTCGCTGGCGCTGACCCCCTGAAAGCCTGACTCCGCGTTCACCGACAAACGTTGCCAGTCCTTCGGGTAGCTGATCGATGAATTTTTCCAGATTGGCGGCGCGCACGGCTTTTCTCACCCGTTCCATTTCAATTTCCTGATCAGGCAGGCCGAAAGCGATGTTGTGCGCCAGATCATTGTCTGTAAGGTAGATGGACTGGGGCACGTAGCCAATCATCTCCTGCCATGAGCGCAGGTCGTCAGCCGTGTTTCTGCTATCCACGGCGATTCTTCCCTTGTCGGGTATGATCAATCCGAGGATGATGTCGATAAGTGTGCTCTTTCCTGAACCGCTGGGCCCAATAAACCCGATCGATTCTCCTTTGGCAATACTGAGGCTGATGTTCTGTAGCGTTTCCTGCGTTGCCTGAGGATAGGTATAGGAAACATCCTCGATGCGCAGTCTCGTCCTGAATTCGCCCGCCTGGCGTTTTGGTTCCTGGGAGGGTGTCGGCAATGCGAAATCTTTTCCGATGGTGTCAATGACCGGCAGGCAGTATTGCAGGACTTGCAATGCCAAAAGGACCCTGTTTACTGAGGGAATCATCCTGAACGATGCCACGGCAAAAAAACCGAGATTCGGAATGATCGCCTCAATTGATAGCCCCTGCTTAAGCATGCTCAAAACAAGGATAATCAGTCCTGCAACTGCGAGAAGTTCAAGCCATAGCCGGGGGACCTGCTGGACAATCGTGTTCAACCTCATCACTCTTGTTCCGGCGCTGTTGTGGTGGCCATACTGTGCCAGAAAGTAGGATTCCTTGCCAAGTATCTTGACATCCTTGATGCCACCAAGGCCTTGCTGTAAGTGCTGAAGGCGGAGGCCGTCATGATAAAGACGGGCGGCTCCCCATTTAGCTACTTTACCCTTAGTCAGGAGCAAATAAAGCAGGCTGGTTGAACCAAGCACAACAATAATATTCAGTGTGCCGAATGGTTCGACAAGAATCAGCAGGGTGAAGATGCAGAGGATTGTGAGAGCCTCAATGATCAACTCCATACTGTGCTTAAGAACACTGCTAGTGAATACATCGACCTCCCCCGTTACATTTCGTATCAACTGTGCGGAGTTGCGTTGCAGGTGGAATGTGTAGGGTTGCAGGATGTAAATGCTGAAGAGCTTTTCTGAGAGGCGCTCGCCGATGGAGAAGATAAATCGGTTCTGCTGCCAGAGCATGAAAAGCATGAATGAGGCCTTGATAAAGTAAATCAGAAACATTACACCTAGGCCGGCGATGACCACGGTTATCTGACCAGGGTTGCCGAAAAACTGGAAAATCGGTTTAAGTTGGGAGTATTTTGCCGCAATATCCTGTTCTGTGAAGAGGGCCAGGGATGGGATGACCATACCGACGCTGAGGGTTTCCAGCACGACACTAACTAGCATCATGGCTAGGATTGCCGTACTCTTTCTCCGTTCTTCTATGGAGAGTATGGCAAGGATTCTGCGGACCTTTTCCCGGTTTATGATCTTTATTTTCATGATTCTTCTGCTATGTTCTTTCGATATAATCGTCTACAGCTGTCAATTCGAAGTGTTGCGTGTTTTCGCTGTCTTGGGGTCGCAATGGTTGCTGTAAGCGTTTTCCCAGCGGTTTCGGGCGTAGGGATCAAGGGTATAGGTGCGTGAGAACTTCTCTGTAATCCTGAGTGTGCTCAGTTTATATCATGATGATGTTTTTTTTGTGTCCTGTAATGATTCCCTTGTCGTCCGAACCCATCCTCTGGCCTTCTTTCCCATAAGCATATTCAGGTAGATCGGTATTTTCCAGAGGACATAGGCCGGTGCTGTCAGCAGGGACAGCCATGTTGAAAGCGAAGCCTTTCTTTGGATCTGTCCTGAAAGCAGATAGAGTATGACTGTAAGCCAGTATCCCACTCCAATCCAGCCCCAAGCGCCACCGAGCAGGATTGCCGCCAGGGTTCCGGGAACGAAAAGCATGACAAGCAGGCCGAGGGGTGGAATGGCCAGGTCCGCCCAGGCATGGAGGAACTTCGGGTTGCCGGTGCGGGCAAACAGGCGCAGCAGCCGGCCGCTCATGCTCCTGACCAGGCTGAACCGTCCTCCCTCCCACCGGCTCCGCTGGCTCGTGGCATGGTTTGCCGAGGTGACCATTTCGCTCGTGACGATTGCATCGGGATTGTAACGGATTGCCATGTTGTCTTCCAGCAGGCGGAGCGTGAATTCCAGGTCTTCGACGATGGAGTGGCACGGCCAGCCGTACCGTTCGAGCACCGGGGTCCTGAAGGCCATGCCGTTTCCTTTCAGGGATGCCGATCCCGTGAGTATGGACGATCCGGCAAGGCGCAGGTGGTTGAAGACGTTGAATGCGGCATCGACCAGTGCCGGACGCCATCCGGCCGACGGGTTGTTGACACCGTTGTACCCCTGGACGATCATGACGTCCGGTATGCTGAGCGAGGCACTGATTTCGCGGAGGTAGCCGACGTGCGGGGTGACATCGGCATCGATGATGGTGATGGCGTCAGTGGCTCGGTAGCTGTCGGCATGGTTCCTGAGGAACCAGTCGAGAGCCTGGCCCTTGCCGCGGTTGTCCGCATCGGTGCGTTCGAACACTGCGGCTCCGACATTGCGGGCATGATATGCCGTGTCGTCGTCGCAGTTGTCGGCGATGACGAACACCTCGAAACGGTTGGCCGGATAGTCGCATCGCAGGACGCTTTCGACGGTATTTCTGACGGCGATTCCTTCATTGTGCGCAGGGATCAGGACGCCGATGTTGAGGAATCGGTTGTTTGCCGGTTCCTCCTTCCTGAAAAAGAACGAGGCGATCGTCGTCACGAGCAGGTAAAGTGCCGGCACGGCAGTTATGACGACCAGCGCTGCAAGAAGGAATGATGGGATTGTCATGGCTGGTTGACGGCCTGATGGAACAGGCCGACCATTGTATTGTTGTTGAGATGCTGGTTGTATTTTTGCTCCACGCTCCGTCTTCCTTCACGGCCCAGCTTTCTGCGCAGTTCAGGATTCTCGATCAGGGTGCGGATCTGCCGGGCAAGGTCCTCGGTATCCGCCGGGGCCGCCAGAAGTCCGTCGCGCCCGTGGTCGATGAGTTCCGGAATGCCGGTGATGCGGGTGGAGATGACCGGAATTTCCTTGGCCATGGCCTCCATCAGCACGACGGGAACCCCTTCGGCGAAACTGGCCAGGATGAACATGTCCGCCCTGTCATACCACTCCCGCACCCTGTCCTGGCCCTGTACGCCGGTGAACGTGACGGAATCTCCAAGCCCCTGCTCACGGCTGTACCGTTCCAGCGATGGCCTGTCGGGGCCGTCGCCGACAAGGGTGAGTCGGAACCGTACCCCTTCTTTTTTCAGGAGGGCGCAGGCTTCCAGCAGGATATGCTGGCCTTTGGCCGGCACGAGCCTCCCTACGCAGAGGAGCTGGGGGACGTCGTTCTCTGGTTCCGGTCTCGGCATCCAGCGTTCCGGATCCACACCGCAGCGGACAATATGGTGCTTTGCCCACATCGACGGGTGGCTCAGGCGCATGACCTGGCTCCTGCAGTAGTGGCTGATGCAGCGGACGAAACTTGCATGGCGCACCTTTTCTTCGAGCATGGCCGAATCGACCTGGTAGAAGACGTCGGGGCCGTGGATCGAGAGGCTGTAGCTGATGCCTCCGTAGGTTTTCATCAGCATGGCGACGATTGCCGTCGGGTTTCCGAAATGCTCATGGACATGGCTGATACCGAGGCCGTGCAGCCAGTCGAGCAGGATGCCGGCCTCGATGAAGTAGGCTGCGGCTTTGATGGGCTTGCAGGGGCCGCTGAATGCCGGCTTCAGCGCAGCCAGGGCCATGCGGAGGTATCCGGCGGGGTTCCTTGCGAGGCTTTTTGCATGGGCACTCGCTACGGAAAGGATCGGCTGGGCAAGGACGACAAGCGTGCGTTTCGCCTCTTGCTGCTCTGGCAGTGTCATTGATTCGATATTCCCCGGTTTGCGGACGCTTGCGGTATGCACCATCATGCCGGCCCGGCGGAGGGACTCGATCTCCCGGAAAATGAAGGTATGGGAGATGGCCGGATATTCGCTGCAGAGGTAGGCGATGGGGGTTGAATCTTTCATGCGGCTTCTCCCGAATTGCCGGTCGCCAGCCTGCTGGGGCGGTTTCTCAGCGGTCTGCCGGTAAGCCGTCCGGCGTGGAACCGGATGACGCCGGCAAGCTGGGGGAGGACGACGAGCGAGCAGTGCCAGGCGTAGGTCCTGGCTTCGCTCCTCCGGAGCCGTTGTTCACGCATGAATTTCCCGACTTTGAAGAGACGCGGCATCAGGAGGAGGGTAGTGCCGCAAAGGAGTACGATGCCGGCGGCGAGGACGGCCGGCGTACTTGCGGCGCTTAAAAGCGGGAGCGCCAGAAGAAGCGCCAGCGCAAACCCTCCGCCCTTGATGGTGATTTTCCGGTATTCGGCCAGCCAGAATGTGCTGCCGAGGGCGGCCTCCCTGTGCCTTACGGCGCCGAATCCGTATCCCGAACGGAAGGCGCGGCGCACGTACTGGTGGATTTTCGTCATGGCGAGATCGTGTCCGGTCATCGGATCGTCCAGGCGGAGGATTGTCCATCCGGCCCTGACAATCCGGCGGCTCAGTTCGGGATCCTCCCCTCCAACCAGTTCTTCGTCATAGCCGCCCGTGGCCTCGAGGGCTCCCCTTCGGATGAGGACGTCGCCGCCGAAGCAGGCGCTTTCTCCGGCAGGGCCGTTCCATTCAAGGTTCCCGAGCCAGTTGTAGATGGATCGTTCCGGGTGCATTTCCCTGCGTGTGCCGAGCACCGCACCGACCTTCTTTCGCCGGATGGCTTCGACGGCCTTGCCGAACCACTCCGGATCGATAACGGTATCGGAATCAAGGAACTGCACCAGCGGCGACGAGCCGGCCTTCCAGCCGGTGTTCCTTCCGATGCCGGGCGTGGGGTGTTGAGGGGTGATTGAGAGCACCTCAACGCCCTCATACTGTTCAGCGATGCCGATGCTGCCATCCGTCGATCCTCCGTCGACATAGCAGAGATGGAGCTTTTCCGGCGGGTATCTGGCGTTCCTGACGGATTCGATGCAACGGCCCAGGGTTCCGGAGCAATTGATGCCGATGAGCACGCAGTCGATGTCGGGGACTGGGGGAATGTATTTCATTGTCTTCTCGGGATTTCGTTCAAAATCAGGAAAGGTATTGCAAATCCTGTGCCATGATTTGACTGGACGAATTATTGGCTGTGCGCCTGTCTTTCCTGCTGCTGCCGAGGGAATGTGGGAAAGGGGACTCTCGCATCCGGAGAGGCTGGGGCGGGTTGGACTCTCGCAATGACAGACGTGCGGAGGGTTGTTTTTCAGATAGAAGGTCTGTGCGCTTTGCCGTCGAGAGGAACAACGGGTCTGATTGGTGTATGGACCCGAGCAGGCGCGGATCGACGTCTAACGCCTCGGCACCGGATCCATGATCAGGAGCTGACGGCGGGGGAAATGATTGCTGCAGTCATCGCGGTTCTGGCTTTTCTCCGCTTTTTTGCTCATTGGCGAAATGCTGTTTCATGCGAACGAGTAGCCCGATGACAATGCCGAGAACTATGCCAATGTTGTTGTAGAACGCATCGAGCATCTCAAACCCCCAGCCGGTGACGGAGCCGTGCAAGGTTTCGAAAAAGAAACTGAGCGGTGCTACGGAAATCGTGACGATGAATGAGGCCAGCCTTTTTCGTATAACGCAAAGCGGCACTGCCGCAAGTATGGCATAGATGCCGATATGGAACAGGACATCCAAGCCGAGGGCATGTTTCGGATCGACGCCTTTAGTGAAGCTTGCCGCGATGAGTAAAATGAGCGATGCAATCCAGACCGCTTTGAGTTTATTTTGTATGGGCATGGGGTTGATGGTTAACTGATGAATTTTGGCCTTTTCGTTCCTGGATCCGTCATAAAACGGCTCATCTCTGTTTTGACTGCTTCGAACAGATCGGAATTTTTTTCTGCGACAGCCGGCAGGTTAATCGTCTCTTTGGTTAACAGTCCAATGATGCCTCCTGCAAACACCTGATAGAGTGGGTTCACCATCGCGTTAAGCAGGTTGTCGATCATAGTGACCCCAATGAAGATTGCCATGGCTGCAGGAGCTGCAAAACCTTCTGAACCCCATTCCGTTGGTTTGATTTTCATGAATAGCAACATGGTCGGGAGCTGAACACAAAGGACCAGCCAGAACAGTCCGTAGGTTCCCTGGTTTCCGAGAGCAATCACCCAAAGCCCGTCGGTAACAGAAACATCCTTGCCTTCCTCGTCATAGACCCGGGCTCGGCCATATCCCCCCCAGCCGAAAGGCCCGTCGGCTTGCATGGCCTTGTTGATGAGAATCGTTTCATTATCGAAACGGAACTGCAATGACTGTGCTCGAGCCGGACTGATGTTTTTTTCAATGTAGTTCGAAACGTTCGTTCCATCCCAGTATCCAGTAGCTCTGGTGAATATATAGAGCTGGGGTAAGATGAGCAATACTATGACTAGCAGTGCATTGTTCCCTTTTGTTCCAACAACGAGGATTGTTATGGTAACGAGAAAAAAGGCAATTGCCGCCATTGACTGATACATGAAAAATGTTAGTACCAGTATGCCCAGAAGGATTGGGGATGGCACTGAGAGGATTGTTTTCGGTAACGCCTTTGTCATGTAGAGCCACGTGCCGAGCAGTGATGAGAGCATCATCCACATTGCGGTCATGAGACCGTGATCCATAAAGATCATTGGCCGATACCCCCCGTCCTCCCTCAGGGTCTGGAGGAAGTTGTGTTGGTGGAATCCATAGGTGAGCCTATGCAATTGAGGGCTCATGATCAGTTCGAACCAGCTGAACGGAACATAGACGAGTCCTCCGATGAAAATTGTCAGGGCTAGGGTTTTCAGTACGTCGTCGTCTGTGAAGTAGACTCGCCCGAGGTAGTAGGGGATGCCCCAGAGTATCGATGTGTAGAGTGTTGCCGAGAGACCGTCGTACACGCCCAGATCGTTGAAAACGGAGGAAAAGAACGGCGCCGTGCACCATAGCAGCATGGGGATATCCGCGCTTTTGAACTGGAAGCTGGAAAGCCGTTCCCGGTCGAAGAGCCATGCCCCTGCCAGCACCCCGTAGGCAATGACGGTCGACTTTGTGTTTTTCAGGAGGAAAATGTCGTAGTTTGCACAGGGCAGGAGCAACCAGCCGGCCACATAGGCCACGACCGGTACCAGCCGTTTGTCCAGTTTCCTGTAGAGGAATAGAACGAAGGGGGTCCATGAGAAGAAGGCAATCGGGACCAGGATGTTTGCTCCGTAATTACCCATGGCCCATCTTCCCGGTTTCGCATAGTCTTGCTGGTATTCCGACAGCCGTGGCGTATGCCGGTACGTCTTTCAGGACGACGGCATTGGCGCCGATGCGCGCATGGGCGCCGATGCGTATCCCTCCGAGGATTTTTGCTCCGGCGCCGATATCCACGTGGCCTTCCAGAACCGGAAGGCTGTTGTCTTTCCCTGTCGTTCCGATGGTGACCTGCTGCATGATCAGGCAGTTCGGGCCGACGACGGCGTCGGGGTGGATGACGATGCCGTTCGGGTGCGGGATTAGCAGCCCTCCTCCGAGGGATGCATTGATTGGAATATCCGCTCCGCAGACTGCGCTCCAGAACCGGTGCCGGAGCACGGCGAACTTGGACAGCGGTTTGCCGGCCGGCCCCCCCGCCTGCAGGTGCTGGTAGCTCCTTATCGCCGCCAGAAGGCGCTTGCCCGGTTCATATTTCCCTGGAACCGGAGCTTCCCGCGACCAGTCCGGTACGGTAGCTGAAACGATCGGCACTTCCTGTGCTTTGTTTTCAGGTATGTATGCTTGCGTGTTCATTCTTTTGCGGGCTGAAACTGCCTGGCTGTTTCCAGAAGCCGGTCGATCAGCTGCAGACCTCCGGGGATATTACGGATCGTTCTCCTGGTTTTTTCAGGAAGCACTTTTTTCAGGAATTCCGGCGGATTGTCGAACATTTCCGCTACGGACGGCGATTTGCTGATGCCGCCGAAATTGAGGATCGGGGCTATGGCCGGTACGCCGAGCAGGACGAGCAGTTCAGCGGCTTTTCTCAGCTCCCTGAATTTCGAACTGTCTCCAAGGGCGATAAGCGCCACGATGTCGGAATGGATGGCGAACTGTTCGACCAGATGGCTATGGAGCAGTGGGGCTCCGTCGATGCATATGAAATCGTAGGGTTTCCTGAGCTCATTGATGAGTTCTGTGATTTTCTGGCGCGGGACGCTGCTGCTTGTGATGTTGCCGGCATACATCATGTCGATGTTGTCTCCGGGCGTGCTCACGATGCTCTCTTCCAGTGTCGTCCGGCCTGTCAGGTAATCGAAGAGGCCTGGCAGGCAGATCTGGAATTCGTCGTTCTCCTCAATCGGCGCTTTTTCGATGTCCGCGTCGATGATCAGGACCTTCGGGACGAGCTGAGCGAGGGCTTTTGCGCAGCTCATGGTAATCGATGATGAGCCGACCCCCTTGTCGGTTCCGGTGAAAAGGAGGGTTTTTGCGTTCTCCGTTGTTTTTTCCTTGTAGAGCTTTATGGCAAGGCTTCCGATCTGATGCGAGCGGAAATCGTCAGGCGCAAGGCTGTACTGGTCCGTGTCCTCAGTGTTAGGCTTCCTGAGGTTGACGATGGTCTGCACGGGAGGGTGCCCGAGTGCGTGCTTGATGTCGCGGCTGCTCCTGATGCGGTCGCCGGAGAGTTCATAAGCCGCAAATGCGCCTCCGACCAGTCCGAAACTGACGGCAAGCAGCATCATCGTGATTTTATTGATGTTCGATTTGAGCGGCTGGTTCGGTCTTCGGGCAGCAGAGAGCACTGTGATGCGTGAGGGCACCTTCTTCTCGATTTCGATTTCGGTAATCCGTTTGTCGATGTTGTTCAACTGGTCAAACTTGTCCTGCCATTTCGCTGCGAGGTATTCTCCTTTATGCAGGCCGATCGAAATTCTTTTCGCCTCTTTTTCTTTTTCGGTCAGGGCAATCCGCAGCGTGTCCTCCCGTGCCCTTGCCGCCTCATAGCTGTTCCTGGCGGTGATGAGGGATTTTGCAGACTCGATGTCTCTCTTTCCGAGGATGATATGCTGTGCCTTGGCCCGGACTTCATTGCGAAGCTGCGCGGCGTATGCGTTCATCGATTTCATTTTTTCCTCGACGGAGATGCGGTCGGGGTTGATTGCGGTGAGGCCGTCTGTAGTTCCTCTTAATTCCTGGAGCCTTTGGTTCGTCCATGATTCGGTCAGGTTCAGTCCGCCGTTGTTTAATACGATTTCTTCAAACAAGGGGTCCAGAACGATTTTTTTTTCTTCTGTGCTACTTTGTTTGACAGCTCGGAAGCCGGTTTCAGCGGATAGCCTTTCATTCATTGCGTTGTTGTATGCTAGCGCAAGGACTTCACTGCTTTTCCTGGCTGTATTGAAGGCTTCTGAAAACGATGAGGTTCCGATATCCTTCGTAAGGCTGTCGAGGTCCCGCTCGATAGTGGCTATTTCCGTGGTGATGATGTTTTTCTGCGTATACAGGAAGCTGAGCCGGTCGCCGTTGGATGTGTTGCTGCTTTTCCGAGTTTCCTCTATGTAGGTATTCATGAGCGAGTTAAGGAACTCTGCCAGCCCGTCGGGCCTGCTGCCCGAAATTTTCAGGTCCATTACGTGCGAACTTCCGTCGGGTTCAACCGTTACGATGCTCTGGAGTATGGCTGTACAGGTTTCAGTGGGGATTCCTTTCGCAAAGAGCTTCTCTCGTTGTTTCGGTTCCATGCCATCAAGCGCTTTAGTCAGCATGTCATTGGTCTTCATTGCTGTCGCCGTCGTATTGACATACCGAGAGTAGTAGCTGATGATGGATGTGTCTTCCGTATTCTTGAGTACGGTCGGCACGACGGGGTCCACCCGAATGAGTGCGTGGACTTCGTAGTAGGGTTTCTTGACCACGAAGATCAACGGGGTCAGCATCGCGAAAAGGAAGCTCCCCAGAAGCAGTATGTAGAGCCCGTACCTTTTGGCGAAGCCCAGAGCGTCGAACGCCTTGTTCGGCTTGCCCAGGGGCAGGGGCTCTCTGTTTGCCTGATCTTTCAGCATGGTTACGGTGCCGGGATGACGATGGTTGAATTGACCGATTTGACCGCAGACGTTCCCAGGTTGATGATCTGCAGGGCCGGCATGATGTCTTCGAGCGTATAGTTGAACTTTGCCATGCCGCTCGGGCTGACGTAGACAATATCGTTGGGCATGAGGGTGTAGTTCCGGCTGAAATCGGCTTTTTCCACCAGGTTCTTGAGGTTGATCTCAACCACCGTGCCCTTCGTGTCCTGCTGGCGTATGACGAAGACTTTTTCCGTATTGGCGCTCCGCATCATGCCCCCGGCCATCATGACCGCCTTCAGCACGCTCATGCCATCATAGAGCCGGATGGCGCCAGGTGCTTTGACTTCACCCATGACATAGATCATCTCCTGGGCCCGTTCCGGCACGTAGATGATGTCGTCGTTGCGGATCGGGGCGTTCAGGCTCATGTTGCCGTTGACGAGCAGGTCCTGCAGGTCTATCCAGATCACCTGGCTGTTGCCCCTGATAATCGAACAGCGGGCCATCCGGTCATCCTTCGGTACGCCGCCAGCCAGCGCGAGCCCCTCGAGGAGGGTTCCCCTGCCCGTGAAGCGGACCAGACCTGGGCTGTTGACGTTGCCGAGGACATAGGCCTTGTTGTTCAGGAAATCATGGACCTGTACGGTCACCTCCGGTTTGATGTAGAGGACTTCCAGCGCTTTGGTGACGGCATCCTTTACCTCTTCTGGGGTTTTCCCTTCGACGTTCACCATGCCGATGCGCGGGGCCGCAATGAACCCGTCAGGGGAAACGATCAGCTTTTCTTCGGAGAGTTCGGGACGCCGCCATACATTGAGGCCGATGACGTCTCCCGGTCCGAGGCGGTACTGGTAGGGGGTCTCTTCAGCCCTGGCTTGCTCCATCTCCTCTTTCGTCGCTAACACGGGGGACTTGTCCGGGAGTTTCATGGTGAAGTCGCGGCCTGGGGGTGCTGGCACGGGCATGCGGGTCGGTTTGGGGGAGATGCCTCCGCATGACGCGAGCAGGAAGGTGAGCAGGTATCCCATGACGGCAAGCCCCGCATAAGGGCGCATCCTGGGCTGTGATGATGTTCTCGGCATGGTCGGGGGCTGAAGGTTCCGTTATTGATGTTGTTTATAAAGCAAAAACCGTGCCATGTTTCGTGTTCCACTCAATCCCTGATGATGCCGCCTGCAGGAGCGGTCGTTCCTCTCATTGCAGGATCGGGCGGCTCCTTTTGTGAGTATCGCGCTGTCATATTGACAGGTTCGATGCCGGCCTTTCCTTCGGCAGGATGCGGGCCGGAATGCCGACGGCAAGCGAGTTGTCCGGAATGGAAGTAAGCACCACGGCATTGGCTCCGATATCGACATTGTTGCCGATGGTGATGTTACCCAGTACCTTTGCGCCGGCCCCGATATTGACGTTGCTACCGATGGCGGGCGCAGTTTTTTCCTCAATAGTCTTCAGCCCGACAGTGACACCGTTTCGTATAATGCAGTTGTCGCCGAAGCTGGCGTAGCCGCTGATGATGATGTCGCCGAAATGGTCGATCCTGAACCCTCTGCCTACCGGAACCTCGCAGGGCAGTTCAATGCCCGTAAGGATCTGCACCACTTTATACAGGAATTTGTAGAGCAGCGAAAAGGGCTTTCGGATTAAAGGAATGGAGATGGTGTAGCGCCAGCGTCCGAACCGGTAGATCACCATAACCCAGAAACCCTGAGCTCCCCAGTCGCCTCCATATGTAGCAAGATCCTGTTTGATGTTGCTGAACATGCCCATCCTCTACCAGGGGGTTTGTGGTGCAACGGTTCCGAGCTTGGTATCCTGCAGGGCTAAGACTATCTGGTGGCATATTGCTCCGGCAGCACGCCGTTTAAGCGAAGCGTCCGGAGAAGAGCGGTAAAGGTTCCTTGCAAAGCGGAGACCGTTCCAGAGCAACTCTGTGCCTGCTGCAGCCAGCACCATAGCCATGCCGTGGTTTTTCCTGTAATAGAGTGACTCGCTGCGGAGCCTGAACGACAGAACCTGGGCGGCGCCCTCATCGAAAGTTTTCTCATTTCTCGTCTTGCTGCATGCCCCGCCGATATGTATGACTGCCGCATCGGGAATGAAATACACGCTCCAGCCTGCATTTTTCGCACGGCGGCAGAGGT
>JGI10211J34971_10002176_pt1 | contig 16114 bp, 15 predicted proteins | sample Etolagsediment_FD_34971 | JGI IMG/M metagenome (IMG submission 34971) | reverse complement strand
ATCTTTTTGTTTTCCATTTTGTTTTCCATCTCAATTAAGATTTGAAAGTTAAAATAAAATTTGAAAGAATCGATCTGCATAAAATTTTGCAAAAAGTGATGAAGTCTAGCAAAAATAAACTTTTAGTTGATTTAAATAAATAATTTAAAAAACTATTTACCTAAAGGGTGAAAACTATCTATAGTCTCTTTTAGATGTTTTTGCTCTATATGGGTATATATTTGTGTTGTCTCAAGGTTGCTATGCCCTAGAAGTTCACTAACTACAATAAGATCAGCTCCACCCAATATCAAACTAGTTGCGTAAGAGTGTCTAAATATATGTGGAGATACCCCAAAATATTTTTGAGTTATATTAAATATCGATATTCTACTTATCGAACCACCTTTGTAATTCAAAAAAAGATATTCACTATTATTGTTTCTAGAGTTTAGATACTCTTTTAAAGCTTTTAAAGCTATATTTGCAATTGGTATAACTCTTTGTTTTGATCCTTTAGCATATACCACTTTAATCCAATTATCATTGATATCTTGTGTTTTTATATTTATAAGCTCACTAACCCTTACCCCCGTAGCATATAAAAATAATATGATAGCATAGTCCCTTTTACCTAGTATCGTATCTCTTGGTATCAATTCCAAGTTATTAAAAATAGCTTCACTATCTAAATAAGATGGAAGTTTTTTTTGAAGTTTTGCGTAACTCCCTTTTGGTACATTATCAACATTATAATAGTGTTGTGCAAACTTATAAAAGGTATTTATACTACTAAGATGTCTATTTTGTGTTCTTGGATTTTTTATAGAGGAGAGATATCTTAAAAGTGATTGTGTATCACAACTTAAAATATCAATTTTAATCGATTTTAAAAAAAGTTCAAAATCTAAAATATCTTTTATATATGCTTGTACTGTATTATTTGAAAGAGACCTTATTATTATAAGGTTCTCCTTAAATGCTTCTATTAGATCAGACATTATGGTAAAATTATATATTGATCCTCAAAATATAACTTATCTTTTAATATAAAAACTTTTTCATCCTCATCAAAACTAAAATCATAAACTTTAATATCCTCAAAGTCTTTAGATAACTTAATTAAGTAGTGATCTGATTCAAGTGCATATAGGTATTGATTTAGACCCATTGAATGGAATTTTGCAAATCTAAACTTTTTGGATTTAATTTTATTTAGTTTGTAATCATATTTAATAATCTCTCCATCAAGCGTTGATAGGAATATATTGTTTTGATCAACAGCTACAAATTTAACCTCATGATCTTTTACAAATAGATTACCATTACCAAATACAAATAATTTATTTGATGTTGCTGCAACTAAATTATCATCTACATTTGCTAAAAATATAATATTATTTATCTCACCATTTGGATCTATATTTATTGTTTTAATTATATTTGTTTTGGCTATATCTATAATAACTATCTTACCATCAAGTGTTGGAAACAGTATAATAGTATCAAGTATTATTGGATTTGTTATTTTGATATCATTTAATGAAGATGGTTTAAAATATTCTTTTAGCTTAATCTTACTCTCTTTTGTATCATATATAGCTATAGAGTTATCTGTAAATAGTAATGCTAATGTATTATCTTTTTTAGATGCTGCAACTATATTTTTATCGAAATGGAAAGATTTAGTAATATTATTTTCTAAAATAGCTACTGTTCCATTATTATCAGCTGATATTATAATCTGATCTACTTTATTTATAAATTTAAAGTTATTTGAAAGTTTAATATCCTCAATTCCACTTACTGATATAAATTTTTGATTAGCAAGTGTTGCACCATCATTATTAAAATCAACTATATCGCTATTTATATTTTCAACTTTAAAAACACTATTTAATGTTTCTTTTGGTTTATAATACTGTTTTGAACTACATCCAGAAACAAAGAAAATAACACTTAGTGTAAATAAAATATATCTCATGTAGAACCTATTTGGTCACTAAGTGATGCTCTAGTACTTTTGCTAGATTATATACAGGTGAAGTCACTTCAATCATTTTCAAACTTTTTTTAGCCTCTTCATATTTTTTGTTTTTTGTCTCAAGAATAGCTCTATTTAAAATTGCAAAGTCTTTTTGGATGAAATTTTGATTTTGTATGGTTTTTGAGATATCTTCAATTTTATTATTATTAACTGCATTAGCATATTGTGCTAGAACATCTAAATATTTAATATCAATATTATTGTAGTCACCTTTTATATAAAGTGCGACATTGTATAGTTTTTTATTTTTTTCTTTTAATTTATTTAAAGCTTCTAGATCATTTGGATCTTCTATGATTTTATTAAATGCCATATTGGCTTCTTGTTTTGTTTGTTCGCTCATATAGTTTAATATACTATTTACTAATATCGCTACAACCACTATTCCTACAAAAGCAAAAATAGCTTTTTTATATTTTTTATAAAATTTTTCTAATTTAAAAAAGTTTTCGATAAAACTCTCTTGAGTTGACAACTCCTCTTTTATATAGTCTACATTCTCTTTTACACTCATATATTTTTACCTTTTAGTTATTTAAGTTTAGATTGGATTATATCTAATTTGGACTAAATATTAAGTGAGTATAAAAAAAGGGGATAGATTAAAATCTACCCCCTTTTAATTGAAAGAACTATAAAAGCTTACCAGCTTCTAATGATCCCATGACATCTTGAGCATGCATTTAACATATCTGAGTAACCCTCAGCTGCTTTTGTATATGCTCTATCATCAAGATTAAGCTCTATTATATTTGCATCAAGAGATATTCTCTTTGATGCATTTGAAGCTACATTTACCATATGTTTTTTATCTTTTGGTAGATATTTTGCTATAACTTTATCATCAGAGAACATATCGTTCCCCTCTTTAACTTTTGCAAGTCCATCCCTTATCATATCTGCATTGTTATTGATAAATCCATACTGAACCATCTCAATACCAGCTTGCATAATACCCATAGAGTTTTTCATAACATCATTTGCAGATGCTACACTAGCACTAAGAATAGCTGCTAATAATATATTTTTTAATTTCATCATTTATCCTTTCTTAGTGAACTTCTCGCCAAATTTTAGCTTTCCATAACCATGCAAAGATTGCAAAGATCACAAGATAACCTAAAAATTTTGGTCCAAGTGCAGCTCTTTCATCTTTAGAGCTATCACCAACTTCTGTCATATATGCAACAACTTGTTGCTCGGCTGCTTTTGTTAAACCAACTCTAGGCATCGCTGTACCCTCTAGATGTTTTTGGGGATCGTTGATAAACTCATGTAACCACTGATCACCTCTACTTCTAATATATTGAGAAAGATCTGGAGGAGTTTTACCCATATATGAAGTTATGTTTTCAACTGGAGTAAGTGCAGCCATAGAGCTTACAGTCCCATCAAATCTATAATCACCATATTTAATACCATGACATCTTTGACATGCATCTTGGAAAACCTCTTTGTTTGTAAGTTTCTCTGGAGCAATAGACTTTAAGTATGCAACGATATCAGCTATCTCTTGTGGTTGCATCCAACCATATGCAGGCATTGGATGTACTTTACCATCAACAAATGCATGTGATGTTTTAGTAGCTTTAACTGGATCTTTAATAAATGCAGCTAAAAAGTTCTCATCATATAAAAGTCCAGATGTGCTTAAATCAGGTGGTACTACTCCGTAAGCTGCAGCACTACTTGCATCATCCATAACTTTAGGAAAACCAGCAGCTTGGATTGAGTGACAAGCTGTACAGTTCATAGCTACAAGGTTTGCACCGTTTTGAGCATCACCTGTAGTACCGTTTAGACCATCTACATCATTAAATGTATAATCTGGAGCATCAACGTGTGGATGCATCTGTGAGTGAGCAAATGGCTCAACTCCCCAGTATGTAACTAGTGTAAAGAACACTACTACTGCTAATATTTTTAACTCTCTCATTATAGTGCTCCTCTAGCTTTTGCATCTGCTTTTGTAATAAAAGGCATCGATATAAATAATAGTAAGAATACTAAAGTAGCAAAGAATCCAACCCAAGCATTAGCACCTGTTGGAGGAAGTTTTCCATAAACAGTAAGTACTATTAAGTCTATTATCATTATCCAGAACCATATCATAAATCTAGGTCGTTTATGTGCAGGGAGGATATCTGGATCTTTATCGATAAATGGTATGATCAAGAATGCAACTTGAGCAAATGCAAATACAATAAGACCAATATCTCCAGCTTTCATACCTAACATATCAAAAAATGGTCCTCTTAGTGTTTCATAAGACCATAAGAAATACCACTCAGGGTAGATATGTGCAGGTGTTACCATAGCATTTGCAGGATCAAAGTTAACAGGGTCCATAGCAAAGTTATAGTGGAAAAATACTAAATAGAAGTAGAATATTAAGAATATACTTAAAACTGCAAAATCTTTAGATAAGAATACAGGCCAAAATGGTATAACTTTAGATTCTTTTTTATTTCCAGCAAGATATTTTTCAGCTTCAGCATCATAATCGATATCTCCAGACTCTTGATTATTAACATGTGGAACTCTAAGTGTATAGAAGTGAAGCACAATAATACCAATTACAGCTAATGGTAAAAGGAATACATGTAGCATAAAGAATCTAGTAAGTGTAGCATCATTAACAGCAAATCCACCTCTAATCCATTCAACTAATCCCCAAGCTTCTAAAGAACCACCAGCAAAAAGGTTTGTAATAACAGCTGCTGCCCAGTATGACATTTGTCCCCATGGTAACATATATCCAGAGAAACCTTCAGCACTAAATGTAACAAATAGTAGCATACCAGAGATCCAGATCATCTCTCTACCTTTTTTGTAACTTCCGTAGTAGATACCTGTAAACATATGTATATATATGATTAAGAATACAACCGAAGCTGCAACACCATGCATATGTCTAAATAACCAACCGTAAGCCACCTCTTGCATAATAGTATAGTTTACACTATCAAATGCTAGATTTGTATCTGGTTTGTAATACATAAGTAAGAAAATACCACTTACAACTAATATAGCGAATGTTGTAGCAAGTACAACCCCAAGAGCCCATAAGAAGTTAATATCTTTTGGGATCCAATATTCTGTCATCATCACTTTGTTGAACTTCTTGATTGCTAATCTTTTATCAAGTCCCTCAACGCTAAATAATGACTCTTCAACTTTTGCCATCAATTACCCCTTATGCTCTAGTTTCAATCATTTTTTTAGATTCTGGTCCATCTTCACCAAGAACAACAACCGAACCTTTTAAACTAAATGGTGGAATCACTAGTGGTTTTGGTGGTGGTCCAAATGTTTGTCGACCGCTTGAGTCAAACTCTCCACCATGACACGCACACTTCCACATATCTTTTTTCCATGCTGGTATACACCCTAAGTGTGTACATAAGACCAATTGCAACTGTGTATCTTTTATCACCAATTACCAAGTCACCTTCAAATTGCTCCATATCTGCTGTTTTTTGTAAAACAAAGATAGGTTTACCTCTCCAAGTAAATGTTTGTGGTTTTCCAGGTTCTAATCCAATTGCTGCAAGATCTATCGTTGTAAATCCCGCTGCAAGTACAGATGGAAGTGGATCCCAAGCTTGTTTCATACCAACAAGCGAAGCAACCCCACCAACTGCAGCTACAGCCGCAAATGAAAGCCCTAGAAAATCCCGTCTAGATGTTTCGTTAGACATATGCTCTCCTTTTTTAATTTTAGATTTTGATTTTAATATCTTTAAAGAAAAAAAAGTTTGACCTATGTCAAATAGTGAAGCTAATTAAAGAAATCTATAAGTTCATTGGAAAAAAACTTCCAATTAATAGGTATTACTCTAACTATATCGCTCTTTTGAAGATTTGTTAAATTTCTGTTTAATACAATCATACTATTACAATTATTTAAAACACTCACCATCCCTGGTAGTCTTTTGTGTGATGGATAAAAATATCTACCATCAAAAAAACCTGGAACTAAAGTCGTTCTACCTTTTTTATTTATTAGATCTTCACCAATTTTTGTCTCTATATAGTTGTGATAGATATTTTTATTTCCAGAAAGCTTCTGTATAGCTACTGTTCCAAACAGCTCAAATATCAAAGATGATGCAAGTGGATTTCCTGGTAAATTGATAATATAAGTTGAACCTATCTTACCAAAGACTGTTGGCTTACCTGGTTTTATCGATATACCATTAAATATAGTCTCCATATCAAACTCTTCAAATGCCTCTTTTGTAAAGTCTGCCTCCCCTACACTAATACCACCCGTTGTGATAATAAGATCTGCATAAAGTGAGTTTTGAATCATCTCTTTTAAAGATTCAATATTGTCTTTTGCCATCCCTGTAAATGTTACGTCACACCCTAACTCTTTTACCCTTTCAAGGAGTGTTGGTGTGTTTGAATTATATATCTGATAATCCTTTATTTGTTCGTAGTGGAGTTTTAACTCTTCACCGCTTGTAAAAACAGATACTTTTGGTGTTCTATACACTTTAATATGGGTTATACCTTGAGAGGTCAATAAAGTTACAGTTGCAAAGTTTAACTCATCACCATCATTAACAAGTTTTTCACCCTCTTGAATATCTTCACCAATAAATCTCATATGTTGATATTTTTTTATCTCTTTTGGAAGTTTTATATGATCACCATCTATGTTTTCTATTAATTCTATAGGTACGATTGCATTAACACTATTAGGGACCCTTGCACCTGTCATGATCTTTAAACACTCTTTTTGTTCTATTTGTGTTTGTTTATAAGATCCTGCAAAGATATCATCTACTATTTTGACTACATCTCCTGCATCTTCGATTTTTACACCAAAACCATCCATTGCAGAATTGTTATATGTAGGGAGGGAATATTTTGCAAAAAGATCTTCAGCACTTACTCTACCACCACAGTTTTCAATAGGAACTACCTCAAACGAAACTTTATTTATACTTGATTCAACCAGTCTGAGTGCTTCTTTTATACAAATACCCATAATAAACCTTTTTTGTTATTTTAGTTATTTTATCATATTGTTTAAAATTAGTTTTTGATATAGGTCAAGTATTTTTAAGTTGCTCTTTTGCTTTTATATAATCTTCTTGTGTATTTATATTGATAAACTGCTTGTAGTTATCAAATAATACCTCTTTATGATCGCAATTGTTTATTAGATAGTTTATTTTATGGATATCTTGAGCCAAACAGTTTTTAACTTGTTTATGGATTGAGCTATTAAATACTCCACATAAACTATGTCTATTTCCTTTTGTATCTTTTGCGATTACAATCTCATTGTTAGAGCTTTGTGATATCTCTATAAGTTTATAGATCACTTCAATTGTAACCAAAGGGTTATCTACTGTTATGATAAATACTTTTTCTTCAGAAATATTATTAAAAATAGAATCAAGTGCAACCATTGGTGAGAAAGTATCAGTTTTATCTAAAATCAATAATTCTTTATTTTTTAGAAAATCAAATTTATCTATTTTAGATGAAATATAGACTTTATTGAAAAGTTTATTTAGTTTTTTATATTGAAATTCACTCATAGTGGAGTAATTTGAAAATTCCAATAAAGACTTATCCTTACCCATACGGCTACTTTTACCACCTGCTAGGATAACTGCACATATCTTTTGTCTCATTTTATACCTTTAAAAATTTCTAAACTTTATCTCAAAGGGATAGTTTTGTTTTATATATCTAGGTAAGCTTTTACTATTTGTAGTTTTGATTTTACCCAATGTTGCCTTATTAGCAATAAAGTTTTGAAGATAGTAGAGTTTTTTGTAGTTGCAAGATTTTAAAAAATTAGCCATTTTATAAATATCATCTAGAGATAATAAGTTTTCATGATATGTAGTTCTTATCTCATAATCAATATCACTATTAATTAAAAAAAGTAGTGTTTTTTTAAACTGGCTAAACTTATCAGTTTTTGTTATAAATTGAAATTTATCATCCATTGCTTTAAAATCAAGTGCAACAAAATCAACCAACCTATCATCAATTAGTTTTGATATTAAATTAAAGTTTAAACCATTTGTATCAAGTTTAATTTTATATCCAAAAGTTTTTATTTGTTCACAAATGGCATACAGCTCATTATGGATAGTAGGCTCCCCTCCACACAACACAATCCCCTTTATAAGAGATTTTCTTGAATTAAGAAAATCTCTTATATCTTCAAAATTATATCTCCCTTTTTCTAAAACTATTTCAGGGTTATAACAAAAATCACATCTCATATTACATCCACTAAACCAAAGTATAGCGGATGGAGTTCCTTGAAAATCAAGAAGTGTAAAAGGGGTAACAGAATCAATGATCTGTTTTTGATTCCATAAAATATTTTCGTTGTTCATGTTCACCTTTTTTCCCTATATTAAAACTTTCAACTGGTCTATGGTATCCCATAACTCTTGTGTAAACTGTACATTTTGTTCTTTTGTGTTGATTCTCTTTTAGTATTCTATCTCTATTCATGATGCTCCCTTTTTTATTGTTTTTTGTATAATCTCTTCATCGCATTTTGGACAATATTGATGCTCTCCACTAATATAACCATGTTTGTTACATACTGAGAAAATTGGTGTAAGTGTAACATATGGCAATCTGAAGTTTTCCATAACAGTTTTTAAAAACTCCCTTGTAGAATCAATCGATTCCAATCTTTCGTTCATATATAAATGCAGTACTGTACCTCCTGTATATTTGGTTTGTAGTTTATCTTGTTTTATAAGTGCTTCAAAAGGGTCTTGTGTAAAATCTACGGGGAGTTGAGATGAATTGGTATAATATATTTTGTCTGCCGTTCCTGCTTGTAAAATATTTGGGTATCTTTTTTTATCCTCTTTTGCAAATCTATATGTTGTCCCCTCTGCTGGAGTTGCTTCTAAATTATACAAGTTTCCACTTTTTTCTTGAAAGCTTTGAATTTTTTCTCTTATAAACTCTAAAACCTCTACAGCTAAATCTTCACCATACTGTGTTGTTATATCGTGTTTATCCTGTGTAAAGTTTCGAACCATCTCATTGATTCCATTTACCCCTATGGTTGAAAAATGATTTGCAAATCCTTTGAGGTACCTTTTTGTATAAGGGTAAAGACCATCTTGAAATAATTTATCTATTATCAATCTTTTTTTCTCTAAAGAGTCATAAGAGATATCAAGCAGTCTTTTTATGTTTAAATAAAGAGCATCTTTATCATATTTATATAAGTATCCAAGGCGTGCCATATTTAAAGTAACTACACCTATACTTCCAGTCATCTCAGCACTTCCAAACAATCCATTTCCCCTTTTTAAAAGTTCCCTTAGATCAAGCTGCAATCTACAACACATACTTCGTACAGCTCCTGGTTTATAAGCTTCTGGATTTTCTACTCTTTCCCTCTCATCATTTATCATATATTGACTTCCAATAAAATTTTGAAAATAACTTGAACCTATTTTTGCACTGTTTTGAAGTAAAACATCTACATTTTCACCATACCAATCAAAATCTTCAGTTATATTAACTGTTGGTATTGGAAAAGTAAATGGCTGACCTGTTTTATCACCCTGTGTCATAACCTCATAGTAAGCACGATTGATCATATTCATCTCTTTTTGAAAATGTTTATATGTTAGCTGATCCAATGACTCTACACCTTTTTGTTTAACCCTTAATATAATCTGAGTATTGTTTTGAAATTGTTTAAAAAGATGTTTATCCTCATATGTAGGTATTTGATCTTTTAGATCTTCAGGAACAGTCCAGTCGATTGTTATATTTGTAAATGGAGATTGACCCCATCTTGATGGTACATTAAGATTATAAACAAAACTTTTAATAGCCTTTTTAACCTCTTTAAAGTCCATATCATCTATAAAAACATATGGAGCAAGATAAGTATCAAAAGAGCTAAAAGCTTGAGCTCCTGCCCATTCACTTTGTAGTATCCCTAAAAAGTTTGCCATCTGCCCTAAAGCTTCACGAAAATGTTTAGGTGCTTTACTTTCAACTCTTCCTCGAATTCCATTAAACCCCTCATTTAAAAGTTGTCTCAAGCTCCATCCTGCACAATAACCAGTTAAACAATCAAGATCATGAATATGTATATCACCATTTCTATGGGCATTCCCCTCCTCTTTACAATAAACTTTATCAAGCCAGTAGTTTGCTATAACCTTACCTGCTAAATTGTTTACAAGTCCAGAATTTGAATAGCCTGTATTTGCATTGGCCTTGATTCTCCAGTCACTTTTATGGATATATTCCTCAACACTTTGGGTTGAGTTTATATATGTTGTATCATCACAAAGACCTAGTATATGTTCCCGTTGCATCTTATGTAAAAATCTATAAGTTATAAAAGATTTAGCAACATCAAAATAACCAAAATCAAAAAGGGATTTTTCAATTAAATCTTGTATCTCTTCAACACTTTTTAGTTTTTCAAACCTTACAACTTTGATCACTTGAGTAAAAATATTTTTATTGTATGTAACATTAACACTTTTAAATGCTTTTTTAATTGCATCTTCTATTTTATACTCTTTTAACTCCTCTTTTGAACCATCCCTTTTTATTATGTGCTCCATCTTAAGCCTTTCTTTTTGATGAAAGATTCTATAGTATTATTTGTCTAATTGTTATTGACCAAGGTCAAATATTTATACAAATTGTAAAATTTAGATTTTTGACATAGGTCAAGAAGTTTCCTGTTTATTTCTAGTATACTTTAAAATATAGGAGTTTAGAATGTTAATAGATAGTTTTAATAGAAAAGTGGATTATTTAAGAGTTTCTGTTACACAAAGATGTAACTTTAGATGCCAATATTGTATGCCTGAAAAACCTTTTGAGTGGACACCAAAAGAGAATTTACTCTCTTATGAAGAGATGTTTTCATTTATAAAAGTTGCAATTGACAATGGAATAAAAAAAATACGCATCACTGGTGGTGAACCACTTGTGAGGGAAGATTTAGATAAGCTTATTGGGATGATTAAAAAATATAAACATGATATTGATCTTGCTTTAACAACTAATGGGTTTTTACTGAAAAACCAAATAGCTAAATTGAAAAAAGCAGGATTAAACAGAATCAATATATCTATAGACTCATTAGAAAAAGAGACATTTTGGTATTTAACTAAAAAAGATGCTTTAACTGAAGTGCTTGAGGGGATTGAAGCTGCGATTGATGCAGGTATTACTATAAAACTAAACAGTGTTGTTTTAAAAGGTATAAATGAAAATGAGATCTTATCTCTTTACGATTTTGCAAAAAATAAAGGGATTCAGATTAGATTTATAGAGTATATGGAAAATGAAAGTGCATATTCCAATTTAAAAACAGTTCAAAGCAAAGAGGTTATAGATACAATATCAAAAAAACATCTTATTAAAGAACTCTCTTCAAAAGAGAGCTCTGCTGCAAAACTATTTCAAGATGAAACTGGATTTATATTTGGTGTAATTGAACCGTATGATGATTCATTTTGTCAAACTTGTAATAGAATTCGACTTAGTGCAGAAGGTGACTTGATCCCTTGTCTATATTTTGAAGATTCTCAAAACATAAAAAATATCACTCATTCAAATAAACAAATGGAGCATGTACTAAAAGATGTAGTTAAAAACAAACCTGAAAAAAACAAATGGTCTTACAATAATACTAATATTGAGAATGATGATAATATCTCTAGCAGGGCATTTTATTTTACAGGTGGTTAATTGAATGTTAAAATTATTTAATAAATTTTCTATCTTTAATTTGCACAATAGATATATACCAGCTTTGACATTAATAGCTTTATTTACAACTCTTGCTTATAAAAATGTAAATGATATAATGATCTCTATTAATGATGATGGCAAGATTATCAATATCAGTGGACGCCAAAGAATGCTTTCTCAAAAGCTTGTAATAGATGCAAAAATATATTTATTATTTCAAAATAAAGAATCTCAAAAAAAGCTAAGTGATACTATAAAGTTAATGGAAGATTCACATAATTTTTTAATTAATAAAAAACTATCGAAGCAATTAGAGAAGATTTATTTCAGTAGCAATCTTGACTTAGATATAACAAGTTATATAACAAAATTTAAACTATTAATTGATTCAAAAGAACAAAAACTTTTGAATCAACTTAGAGAAGAGTCTGGAAAAATTTTATTAAAACTTGATGAAGCTGTTCAAATATATGAAAATGAAAATAGATTAAAAATGAGAAAATTGAAAAATAGGGAACAATATTTATATTTTTTAACTCTTATAGCATTGTTATTTGAAGCAATTTTCATATTTTATCCAGCTGCAGTAAAAATCAAACAGCGTAAAGAGGAATTTAAGCAAGAGATTAAGAATAAAACAAAAGAGCTTCAAAACTCTATCGATATCATCGATAAAAATGTTATCTATTCTAAGACTGACTTAAAAGGTGTTATAACTTATGCCAGTAAAGCTTTTTGTAAAATTAGTGGTTATTCTAAAGAGGATTTAGTGGGGCAACCTCACAGTATAGTAAGGCATTTTGATATGCCGGTATCTGCATTTCAAGAGATGTGGGATACGATAGAACAGGGAAAGGAATGGGTTGGTGAAGTTAAAAATATGAAAAAAAATGGTGACTTTTATTGGGTAAAAGCATATATTGCACCTGAGTATGATATTGATGGTAAACATATTGGATATGCTGCTGTTAGACATGATATATCTGATAAAAAACACATTGAAAAATTAAATGAAAAGTTAACTTTAAAAATTAAAAATGAAATAGAACAAAGCAAAATTAAAGACTATAAACTATTTGAACAAGAAAAAAGAGTTCAAATTAGTGAAATGATTGTTAATATTGCACACCATTGGAGACAACCCTTAAGTGTAATTTCAACATGTGCTAGTGGTTTACAACTAAAAAAAGAACATAATATTTTAAATGATGATATTTTCTATGAGGATACAAATAATATTATAAAAGCTTCTGAAAACTTATCTAAAACAATAGAAGTATTTAGTGAGTTTATTAAAACCGATAATAAAATAGAAACTTTTTTTATAAATAGTTTTATTGATGAATTAAATCAAGTTGTTAAAAGTGATTTAGATCAAAATGGAATCGATTTAATAGTTAATATTAAAGATAATCCTATTGAAATAACTACTATAAAAAATGACCTATTAACAGTAGTTTCCCATTTAATATACAATTCAAGAGATATTTTAACAGAAAGAAAAACTGATAATCCAATAATTAAATTAAAAATATCAAAAGATAGTGACACCATTGTATTTTCGATTGAAGATAATGGAGGTGGTATTGAGCAAAATATTATTAATAAGGTTTTTGATCCATACTTTACAACTAAACATCAATCATTTAATACAGGACTAGGTCTATATAAATCTCATATNATTATTACTAAACTATTAAAAAGTGATATCAATGTAGTAAATACTGATTTAGGTGCNAAATTTACAATAAACCTTAAAAATTTGACCTNAGTCAAGAAAAAAAGTATCCATAGCTGTTAAACTTAGAATGTTGAAAAACAAATAAGTTTAAGGAGAGTTAAATGTCACTTTCAAGAAGAGATTTTCTTAAGAGTTCTGCAGCAGCTAGTGCAGCAGCAGCAGTTGGTATGAGTGTACCTAGTAGTTTAAGTGCAGCATCTACTACAGCCGAAGCTGGCTGGAGATGGGATAAAGCAGCATGTAGATTCTGTGGTACAGGTTGTGGGATCATGATGGCAACAAAAAATGGTAAGATAGTTGCAGTAAAGGGTGACCCTGCAGCTCCAGTTAACAGAGGTCTAAATTGTATTAAAGGATATTTTAATGCAAAGATTATGTATGGGGCTGATAGATTAAAAACTCCACTTCTTAGAGTAAACTCTAAAGGTGAGTTTGATAAAAATGGTAAGTTTGCGCCTGTTTCATGGGAAAGAGCTTTTGATGAGATGGAAGTTCACATCAGAAAAGCACTTAAACACGCTGGACCTGAGGGTGTTGGTGTATTTGCTTCTGGACAATATACTGTTATGGAAGGTTATGCAGCACAAAAGATGATGAAAGGTGGATTTAGATCAAATGCACTTGATCCAAATGCTAGACACTGTATGGCTTCTGCTGTTGTTGGATTTTACCAAACGTTTGGTATAGATGAGCCAAGTGGATGTTATGATGATATTGAGCTTACAGATACTGTTGTATCTTGGGGATCAAATATGGCGGAGATGCACCCTATTTTATGGTCAAGGGTAACTGATAGAAAACTATCTGATCCAGACAGAGTAAAAGTAGTATCGATCCAGACATATAGACACAGAACATCTGACCTTGCAGATATTGAGATTATATTTACTCCAAATACTGACCTTGCACTATGGAACTATATAGCACGTGAGATTGTATATAATGCACCTGAATCTATCGATTGGGATTTTGTAAACAAACATATGGTTTTCTGTTCACAACCTGTAAATATAGGTTATGGGATGAGAAGAGATAATGAAAAATCGATCAAAGATGGTAAATATACAGATCTTGAGATGGAAACGATCAACAAAGAGATGAAAAAAGTTGTTTCTGCAGCTGAAGCTCCAGCACTAGAACCATTTGGATATAAAGCTGGTGATGTTATGGTAAATGAACCTGCTGGTCTTAAACACTGGGAGATCTCTTTTGAAGAGTACAAAAAATTCCTTGCACCTTATACACTTGATTATGTAGCAAAGATATCTAAAGGTAACCCTGATGAAGATATAAATGAATTTAAGAAGAAGTTACAAACTTTAGCAGATCTATATATTGAAAAAGGTAGAAAAGTAGTTTCTTTCTGGACTATGGGTATGAACCAACATACAAGAGGTACTTGGGTAAATACACTTTCTTATAATGTTCACTTCTTATTAAATAAACAAGCAAAACCAGGTTCTGGAGCATTCTCTCTTACTGGACAACCATCTGCTTGTGGTACAGCTAGAGAAGTTGGTACATTTGCACATAGATTACCTGCAGATATGATGGTAGCAAATCCTAAACATAGAAAAATAACTGAAAATAGATGGAAAATACCTGAAGGAACATTAAATCCAAAAGGTCATCAACATATTATGAAGATCCATAGAGATATTGAAGATGGGACTATGAAATTTGCATGGGTAAATGTATGTAATCCATATCAAGATACAGCTAGTGCAAAACACTGGATTAAAGCTGCACGTGAAATGGATAACTTTATTGTTACATCAGATGGGTACCCAGGTATCTCTGCAAAAGTATCTGATCTTATCTTACCAAGTGCTATGATCTATGAAAAATGGGGAGCGTATGGAAATGCTGAAAGACGAACACAACACTGGAGACAACAAGTACTTCCTGTAGGTGATGCTATGTCTGATACTTGGCAGTGGGTTGAGCTATCAAAAAGATTTACTGTAAAAGATCTATGGGGTGAGCAATCTTTATTAAGTACAGGGGGTAAAGTAAAACTACCTGATGTAATAGGTGAAGCTAAAAAAATGGGATATAACGAAGATACAACTATGTATGATATCCTTTTTGCAAATGATGAAGCAAGAAGCTACGAACTTGATAAAAATGATCCTATCCAAAAAGGTTATGATAACTCAGAAGGTTTTGGTGATAGTAGAGATGTAATAGGTTCAGATGGTAAAGTTTGGAAAGGTTATGGATTCTTTATCCAAAAATATCTTTTTGAAGAGTACGCATGGTTTGGTAGAGGACATGCTCACGATCTAGCTGACTTTGATACTTACCATAGAGTAAGAGGACTTAAATGGCCAGTTGTAGATGGAAAAGAAACACAATGGAGATTTAATACTAAATATGACCCATATGCTAAGAAATATGGTAAAGAGACAGGTCATACTGAGTTTGCATTTTACGGTACACTTGCAAAAGAGCTTGCACAAGGTGATTTAAATGGTATAAAAGATACAACTAAAAAATCTCTAAAAAACAAAGCTAAGATTTTTGCAAGACCATATATGGATCCACCAGAAGTTCCAGATAATGAATATGATACTTGGTTATGTACAGGTAGAGTTCTTGAGCACTGG
>JGI10211J34971_10002175_pt1 | contig 16117 bp, 12 predicted proteins | sample Etolagsediment_FD_34971 | JGI IMG/M metagenome (IMG submission 34971) | reverse complement strand
CTTTCTTCACAACCATTTTACCAATTACTGCTTAAAAGGCAATAGGAATATATGATATAATAATTTGATGGCTATTGCTGATGATGACAAAAAACGGCAGCTTGATGAGGACTTAAAGCGTTCCGGTGAGCGCCGGAAGGCGATGGAAGAAAAATTCCAGGAGCATACTGAGGCGCGCAAGGAGGAGCAAGTCAAACAACAGGAATGGGCTTCCGCAGAAGTGCAAAAAGAGGAAGAAGGGGAAACCAAGAAGCAAGAAGCTATGGAGCAATGGCGAAAGACAGAGAAGCAGAGAAAGAAAGATGTGGAAAAGATGAAGAAAGAAAAAAGGGCAGAAACCGAGAGGATAGAAGAATCCAGAAGCCAAAAGCGAAAAGATGAAAAAAGACATGCCGAGTACATGAAATCGCTTCAAAAGGTAGCAACTGTTGAGCGATTAAAGACAAGAAGAGAAACACAGTCCAAAAGAGAAAAGCAGGAAATTATTTCGGGAGCAGAACAAAGGAGAATGTCAGAGTACAAAGAAGCTGAAACGGATGTGAAATCTTCCAAACGCAAGGCGGAACAAGAGAGTCGCAAAGAAAGAGGAGACATAGACAGTGAAGAAAAGAGGTTGCTTGGCGGAATAGAAGAGGATGTATCGGACAGGAAGTCGAAATTAACCGCTAAAGAACAAACTGAACTAAGTAATTTTGAAGCTGATATGAGGCGTAAGCGCGGTACTTTAAAAGGAATCTCTGACCCCAACCTGCTTTCCAGAACTCAAAATGAAATTGATAGGATGGAAAAACAGGGAAAGTCCAAAATTCAGGCTAAGTACAACAAACTTAAGACTGAATTGGAGGTAGAACGAACTCAAAAGGCAGATGAAATTCGTTCAAATGCTAAAAAGGAGAGAGAGGAAATTGCTCGCAATGAAAGATCTCAGGTGTCTGACAAAAGACGTGCCGCGAGCCTGAAGAAATCGCAGGCAGATCTGGAATACGAACGCGAACTAAGGACTGCTAAAGAGAAGGAGAAAGAGATTATGGATATGAATTTTGATGAAATGGCGGGGAACGAGGAAAAGGGGGAAATGGGAGAAGAAGGAATGAAATGATTTTTATGGTGACGAGGGGTTTTCTGGTTACTACTTAATGGTAGCTATTTAATTCTTTGCTGAAGAGCAATTAATGCAATCTCAAGGAATTCTTGCTTTGGTCTTTTTAGCAACGAACTAGCATCTTCGAGAGCTAGCCGAATAGCATCATTTTTGATTGTATCGCGATGATGAAGCATGAACCAAGTGTGGTAGCAATGTATGTAATCCGTCATTTCACCACTTAATTGCAGATACATTAAACACGAGTCCCAAATCCAAATATCCGTTTGTTGCGGATTGAAAGTCAGTGTTTGATCAGTATCTCTATCTGCATGCTTGAAAAAATTCCTCGCTTTGTTCATAGCCGTTGCTACTTCATCCCATTTTTCTGCTTTTGTATATTCCTTGAACTTATCCATGATAACCGAGGAGATTTTCCTAGTCTTTGAGATATCAAACAACAATTGATGTGATGCACAGGACAACGTGTGGATTGAAACATCATCCAAATCGGCAAAATACATTTTTATTGTCATTTCTAATTGCCTCCTTGCCGCATCAAGCTTAGAAATTTGAAAGCCTACAGAAGGATTTGAGCTCATATTTGAGAAAATATTATTATAGCAACCAGAAAACCTTTTTTGGTGCCCAGGAGAGGACTCGAACCTCCACAGGATTGCTCCTACTAGCTCCTAAGGCTAGCGCGTCTACCAATTCCGCCACCTGGGCATGCCCGATATAAAAAAGAGAGTAATGTGTCACTAGCTAAGCTAGCGCGCCTGCCTGCCGGCAGGCAGGTCTACCAATTCCGCCACCTGGGCTGGCAGCAATCATTGTATATATTCGTAATGTATTTGCCACTTAATTATGCAGTCTCTTCTTTAAGTCCTCTTTTAAAATTCAAATAAAATGCACGGCTGCCATCGGGCTTTTTAATTTCCCAACTATCCCCTTCCTTAAGGGCAATAATATTTGAATTAGATATTGGTGTTCCTTTGGTATTGTTTGGCCCTTCCGCCGTATAACCCGAGTTCGGGAATTCAAGGAATAACTTTTCCCCTGGGCATGTAATATTGTTTGGAGGATTGGTTAGATAAACTTTGTATGGAGCCCCGGTTGACACGCCTGGCTGTTTTTCTTGAACACTAACTATTCTTTTTTGTTCCTCAATTACTTTCTTCCCTCTTTGAGCTTTTTCTTTGCTTTTTAGAGCATTATTAAACGTTTTTTCAGCCAGTTGAATTTCTTTTACCAATTCTTTTGCTTCCTCCGAGTTTTTGTCTGATAGTTCATTTAGCTTGGTGATTCCATTCGCCATTCTCTCTTTTGTACTCTTAATCGCACGATCTGCAATGCTTAATGCAGTAGTATTGCGCTCGGTTTTCTTATCTAAATCATCACGGGCGGTTACTAGCCCACCCTTTCCTGCCACTAGATATTCCTTCACAAATTCATCTTTCGCTTCTTGTTTAATTTTTTCGTTATCCCCCCTTTCCGCTTCGGCCAACTGCGTTGCTGCTTCCTGATTTTTTTCATATGGCTCGTCTTTAATGGAGAATTGTATATATTCCATTCCGCTTGTTAAAAATGTAATCATGGCTCCGAGCTTTTCCATTGGGGTAAGAGCAGGATCCTGCATATCTTCCGTGGCATCATCCATAGCCCTTTTGGCTGCCTCGGCTTTTGTCTTTGGTGGATTTTCTGTATCCCTTTTCTCTCTTCCCTCTTTTTTTACATTCTTAAGATAGAGTCTTTTTGCCTCTAAATCTTTTTTCTTTAAATCAAGACCTTCCAACTCTTTTCCGATAGCGACCTTATCTGCGCCTTCTTCTTTTAGTTCTGCCTTTTTTGCTTTAATTTCTGCGTTTACTTCGGAGATTTCTGGCAATGCGTTTCTTGCCTCTTCAATTTTTAATGCCTTCATTTTTTTTGCTCCTTCATTCACTGATTCTGTATCCATTTTTTCCACTGTTTCGGCAGAAATTGGAATAATTGGCGCCTCTTTTTTCTCTGGTACTGGTGCAGGCGATGCATCCGGTCCGACGTCCAGTTTAATTAGTCGATTTTCACCCGCTAATTTATTAAAAGATTGAATCATTTTAAGAAAAGGCATTTTCTATTTCCGCAAGTCCCACACTTTCTTGGTTTCGATCTTCCGATTCCATTTCTGCAAAGCTTGCCCGCTCGTATTTCTTAACCTTGGCATTTATGTTGTCCATATGCTTGGCAAATTGCTTGTCATATTCAGCATAGGCTTTGTCATATCTTGCCTTTCGAGTTCGTGCTTCTTCCGTTGTTTCATTTTTGTATTTTTCAGAGAGCAGCTTTACCCCCTCAGTGGTAAGCTCAGGCTCAATCTCTGACATTATTGTGTTATACAGTTCTTCTGCACTTGGTATAACCGGTGCCGTTGGATCGCTTGCTGGAACCATAATTTATTTGTATGTTTACAGGTATAATTATACCTTATTTTAGCAATTTTAGCAATATACCAATATTATTTGGATTTAGGGGGTAGGAAGTAGGGAGTAGATCTTTATATTATAAAAATATCCTACTTCCTACTAACTACTTCCTACTCCCTATTTTTTGGCCTTACCACCCTTTTTCACCTTCAAATGAACAATCTGCTTGGTAAGCTCACCTATCCATTTGATGTCATTTGTGCCCCCTGCTCTCACAATTTCTTCTTCATTGATGCGCAGCTGGGAGCCCGTAATGCGCCACTGCGTATTATGCGCAAGGAGCTGCATGATCTCCTTCGCAGTTACGCGTGGGCTAAGGCTCAGAACAACTTCTCGCAAATCCTTTTTTGCGTCTTCCATTTTAATTCGAACCACACCCGCTCTGCGGCACTCCATTTTCAGCCGAAGAAGTGTAAAGAGTGTTTGAGCTTGTTTGGGGAGCTTCCCGTATTCATCCTCCAGGTCTTCTTCGAATTCCTTCAAAATTGCTTCGTCTTCGCTTCCTGCAAGTTTTTGATAGACGGAAATCTTCTCCTGTTCGTCTGTAATGTAGAAGGAAGGAATGAGTGCTTCAAACGGAAGCAAAATCTCCACGGTGATTTCTTCCTCTACTATTCCTTCGCCGGATTTGATCTCTTCTACCGCCGATTTAAGCATCCTGAGATAGTGGCTCACGCCGACCGTTTGCATGTTGCCCGACTGGCCCGCTCCAAGAATCTCTCCTGCGCCACGGATCTCCAAGTCCTTCATGGCCACCTGGAAGCCCGAGCCGAGCTCACACGCCTCTACAATGGCTCTCAAGCGTTTGCGTGCATCGTCATGCAGCTTCTGTGTGTGGTACAAGAAGAATGCATGAGCCTGCACAGAGCTTCGTCCTACGCGCCCACGCAATTGGTACAACTGCGAGAGGCCAAACCTCTCTGCTTCGTTCACAATAAGTGTGTTGGCGCGTGGCAGGTCGATCCCATTCTCGATGATTGTGGAGCTCACAAGCACGTCGTATTTTCCTGCTTTAAAGTCCACTATCCGTTTCTCCAAATCGTCCGGTTTCAGCTGTCCGTGGCCCACTATAAATTTGCCTTCGGGAACAAGTTTCCGGAGTTTATCCGCAAACGCATCAATCGTTTCCACTCTGTTATGCAACACATACGCCTGCCCTCCGCGCTGGATTTCATCTAGCAACGCTTTGCGCACAAGGGCATCCGAATATTTTCGGACTTCGGTGATAATAGGGAGCCTCCCCGGTGGTGGCGTGGTGATGGTTGTAATATCCCTGAGTTTATGGAGACCGAGATTCAACGTTCGCGGAATCGGCGTCGCGGTAAGCGTGAGGATATCAACCGAGGCACGCATCTCTTTAAATCTTTCCTTCTGCTTCACTCCGAATCGCTGTTCTTCGTCCACTATAACAAGCCCCAGATTCAGAAATTCGACATCCGGCTGGATGAGACGATGGGTGCCGATGACAATGTCTACATCCCCCTTGCGAAGCTTTTCAAGGGTTTCTTTCTGCTGCCTTGGACTGCGGAAGCGCGAGAGCATATCAATCTTTATGGGGAATCCTTCCATGCGCTTCTGGAAACTTTTTAGGTGCTGGTCGGCAAGTATGGTGATAGGTGCAACCATAGCCACTTGTTTGCCGGACTGCACCGCCTTGAAGGCGGCCCGCATAGCGACCTCTGTCTTCCCGAATCCAACATCTCCGCAGACCAATCTGTCCATTGGGTGATCATCTTCCATATCCTTCTTTAAATCTTCGATTGCCTTAATCTGCCCCGGTGTTTCCTGGTACGGAAAAGCTTCGTCAAATTTTTTCTGTTCCGCATTATCATCATCATAAGCATAACCCTTGGACTTTTCTCTTTTTGCGTAAAGTCCCAAAAGCTCCTTTGCCAGTTTCTCTGTTTCTTCCTTTGTTTTAGCCATTACACGCTTCCATTCCTGCGTTCCAAGGCGAGTTAAAACAGGCTCATTTCCCTCTTCAAATACATATTTTGAGAGTTTATCCGCCTGGTCAACAGGGACAAAGAGCTTGTCCCCTTCCGCGTACGTGAGCTCAAGATATTCACGCGCGGTCTCGTCCAGTTCCTTCTGAGTCATACCTTCAAAGTGCCCAATTCCATGTTCCATGTGGACCACGTAATCGCCCGGCACGAGTGATGTAATAAAATCGAGAGCAAGTTTTTGGACACTGCGTTGCTTCCCTGCTTTTTTAAGTGAGAAGATCTCACGGTCAGTCAGAAGCGCGCATTTGAGGTCCGGATTTTGAACGGAGTGCGGGAGTAGATCATCTTCCTCTGCATGCAGCAAGGTCACTCTTCCTTGATGACTTGTGGTGGGCCCGGTCGAACCACTGTCTTTTTCCTCTTCAAATGGAATTTTTTCCTCTTCAAATATCTTTCCTAGCTCTTCCATTCTTTTGGTCACAACCACAAGTGCCCAACCTTGGTTGAGCTTGTCTCGTACATCGTTCAAAAAATCCGTAAGTGTGTAGAATTTAAGAACGGAGAGATAGCGCAAGTGAACATGATTTTCCTGGTCCTCGGGAAAAGATGTGTATCTAAGCGTGTCTATGTTAAGCGGACGTTCTATGTCATCTTGATCGTCCAAAACAAGCATACAATCTTGCGGCAACTGATTTTTTAATGATTCGACACTCTCATAGGTTACCGGGAATACCTCCAACTTGCTGCCGGCATCTTCTGTCTTGGAAAGGTCATCTTTATTCACGGAAAGGATTGATTCTACTTTGTCCAAATCAAGTGAAATCCTGAATGGATGCTCGGACTGAATGGGGTAAATGTCGAATACATCCCCTGTGCGCCGGTACTCGCCCGGCTGAAGATATAAATCTTCACCGTGGCTGTACCCCCGCTCAATTAAGGACTCTACAATCTCCGTAAATACCACTTTCTTTCCCTTTTCCAGTACCATCTTCTTCTCCAGAAGCTCCTTATATGAAGGAAATTCACTGTCCCATACCTCTCTGTCTGTAATAAAACAGTTCTTGTGGCCTTCTCCCATAAATCGCAGGTACTGCCGCATGGCATCAGGCTCTATTTCTCCTTCTTTATTTTCCACAGAATACAAAATTTTTACATTCTGCTCAAAAAATGAAATCCAATGATGAAGAGACTCCATGGTTGCTTCTTTTTCGGTCACGACCAGAGACGCCCTGGGGTCAAAAGCAAGAACCGTGCCGACAATCATAGCCTTGGATGTTTCATTTGAGGCACCGGAAAGAACGAGACGGTGTCCCGCTCGAAGAAGTTGCGCCAGGTCTTTATGAGTCTCTCTTCCGAGAAGGAGAGATGGCTTCATAGGTATTTAAAAAATGATTGAATCTAATAACACGCCTTCCTATTCCTCTTGAATGCGCAAAGGCATTATCAAATGGAGATAGAGATTATTTGAAGGAAGATGGAAAACTGCGGGATGCATACTGTCTGTAAGATGCATCTCGACTGTATTATCCTCCGTGTGGCTCAAAAAGTCCAGTAGATACGAGGAGCTAAGGGCAATTTTATTCTCACCACCGGACACTTCCCCCTGCAGGGTTGTTTCATCTTTCCCGGCTTGCGTCTGCGGTGTTGCCATATGAATACCTGCCTTGGAAAGTGTAATTGTAAGGTTGTTATTAATCTCTTTGGCAAAGTAGTGCATACGTTTGACCACGGTAGTTAGCTCTTTTGTAGAAAATGTTACTTTAGCCTTTGTGTCCTTTGGAATTATCTGCTGATAATCCGGGAATTTGCCATCGATAAGTCGTGACAGTAAATAGGTTTGACCAACCTGGATTTCAATCTGCTGGCTACTAAGGGCAATCTCAACTTTTTGTTTCTTTGGAGGTTCTTCTTTTCTCTTTTCCTCCTCTGTATCAGACCCGACCGAATCGCCCCTATCCTCAGACATAATTTCTTTATCTCCTTTTTTTGATCCAAGAATTGATTTGAGCTCTTCCAAAACTTTTGCGGGGATAATGCAGGAAAGTGTGGCATTCCCCACGTCTGCTTTTATGGTGTATTCAGAAAGCCTGTAGCTGTCTGTAGCGACCAAAACAATCTTCTCCTTGTCCAACTTTACATAAACACCGGAAAGAACCGGGCGAAGTGTTGTTTTGGCTGATGCAAATGTCACTTTGTTTAAAGCTTCTAAAAGTGGAGCTGAGTCCAAAGAGAATGTGGTTTCTTTTTCTATTGGGGTGATGGTTGGATATTCGCTGGCTGCCTCTCCGGCAATAAGTGTTTTTGCTTGTTTTGAGGTACATTTAAGTTGTGTTCCTTCGCTTGTTTCCAACAAAACCTCATTATCTGAGTTGTATTGGGCAAAGTTTAAAATTGCTTTTGCAGGAATTGTTATAGCTCCCTCATTTTCTATATTTGCCTCAAAACTTGTTACTATGCTCAACTCAAGGTCTGTGGCACTTATTGTACACCTTTTCCCCTCTGCCTCTATTAGGACGTTTCCTAAAATCGGCAGAGCCTGTTGGCCACTTATCGCCCTACTCACCAATTGGAGAGCCTGAAGAAACTCAGATGTTTTACAGGAAAATTTCATAATTTAAAATTTATTATAGAAGGGGGAATATATTAGGAAATTTACATAACAATGTCACTCAAAAAATAACAAAATTTTACATATAATATTTTTTAATAAAAAAACCAAACTTATTTTTCCACATTTTATTTTGTACTAGATAAATAAATAATATTTATATTTATAAATAGTAAGCGTAGTAAACTCTTTACAAAGGAAATATTTTTCACCCTTATCTGTGGAACATGTATATAGTGTGTCGTCTTTTTCTTTTAAATAAAAAGAAATAAGCACCATCGATCACATTTTGTGTGTGTGGGGGGTGTGGAAAACCTGTGGATAACTTGTAGTTAAATACCACAAGAAAGATAAATCTTGGGTTTAGGCTTGTGTAAGCCGGGAAAAGATTATTTATGTGTAAAAATCATTATGGAATTGAAAAAACAGTCAACAATTTTATCCACAGGAGGTGTGGATAACTTTTGTATCCATCTTTACCTATTGTTTCTCAATTTTCTTACGATATTCCTCTCGTGCCTCGGGATTTGGAGCTTTGGTTTTATTCTCACTCATTGTAAATACTCCGTCTTTTATTCGTGCGAATTTCTCGTCGCCCACATCTTCCGGCACGAGCGTCCCACTACTTACAAACGTACCGCCGCCAATCTTTATGCCGGGGTTTATGCCAACCTGAATCCCGATGCGACAATTGTTGCCAATCACTGTCCCAAATTTAGTAAGACCGGTATTAACTTTCTCTCCATTGATCAGGGATGAAATACTTTCCTCATCCAATCTAAGATTGCCGGTAATACACCCTCCACCAAATGTTACATTCTTTCCTATCACACTGTCTCCAATATATGTCATATGAGTCCACACATAACTGTGGAGGATACTGTCTTTTACCTCTGTGTTGTAACCAATAACACAATTTGCCCCAATACTGGAACCACGAACCAGTGCGCCATTTGCAACAATACTGTTTTTACCAATAAAACACGGCCCTACTATTGTTGCCTCAGGCATTACTTTTACATCTTCCTCAATGATAACATTTCCTTTTATTACAACACTTTCGTGTATCTGTGAGCGCGGGTCAATTTTCTGCTCCTTGATCTCGGAGAGAAGAATAGGAAGCAGACTGAGCAGATGCCACGGATATTTAACTGCCTGCCATGTCCCACTATGCGGGACAGCTTGGTAGTTATAATCTAAGAATAACTTTTGGAGAGCCTGTTCGTATCCGTCGTCACTTGCTTCATTGACTTTGCCGAGGGCATCCAAAAGGACAGAGGCATCATCATGAATATGGGCAACTATGTTTACCAGGTTGCTTGGCTCATTCCCCTCACCCGGCTTTTCCACAATGGTCGTGACGCGATTATCACTGCCAACAGTTAAATAACCTCCGGGGAAATAACTATCTACCTCTTGAGCCAAAAGCGCTCCTTGTACACCATCTTTTTCAAATACTCCTAATGTATCTTTGTATCCTTGTGGGTCTATAACATCATTTCCGCAGACAATAAAAACAGATTCCTTACCGCAAGAGGGCAACGCGCTTAGCAGCGCTCCGCGCATGCCAAGCTCAATCTTTTCTTGCTTAATTATTTCAAATTCCGGAAACAACTCCTTTGCCTGTTCTAGATTGTGGTTGCCTCCAACTAATACAATGTCATCCAATCCTGCAGCGCAAAGCCTCTCTACTTGATGTTCAAGAAGGGTTTTGCCGCATATTGGGAAAAGGGTCTTTTCCCTAAGCGGCCAAAAACGTTTGGATTTGCCTGCAAGTAAAAGCAGAACCTTCATTGTGTGGAGTGTACCAGTGAAGCAGTATCTCAGTGAAGCAATTGTTAAAGGAAATTCACATCAATGGTGCCTTCATCAGCTGTTATTCGAGTGGGGATTCCAAGTCGATGGAATCGATCAATCACTTCCTGATGAGGATGTCCAAATTTATTATCTCTTCCGGCAGAGATCAATGCAATCTCCGGATCAACTGCCAAGAGAAATCCTGTAGATGATGAGCTTTGGCTTCCATGATGACAAACCTTCAAAATATTTGATCGGATACCGGCACCGGAAGCAAGTATGCCTTCCTCTGCCTCTTGTTCTATATCACCCGTAAGAAGAATTGATTGATCTTTGTATAAAGCTCGGACTACAAAAGAAGGATTATTTGCATTCTTAGGCAGAGTTCCAAATACTTCGGGCGGAGGCCAAATGATATCGAATATCAGGCCGTCACCAATGTTAATATCTTGAGAGGCATCGCTAAAAATGATTGGCATTTGGTATTTTTCCATCAATGCAAGAAAAGCATCATAGGTACCGGACTTGTGTTGTACACCGGTCATTGCGACAAGATCAACTTTATATCTTTTCAGTAATTCGGGGAATGCAGTAATATGATCAGAATCCGGATGGGTAAGGACAAGAAGTTCGATTGTTCGGTCAAAAAATGGAAGCCGATCATTTAAATGCGAAAGTAAATCCATATTCGGGCCACCATCAATCACAATTTGTTTTCCAGATGGGCTCACGATCAAAATGGAGTCACCCTGACCAATATCCAAAACATGGATGTGTAGTCTTCCATCCGGTTGAAGAGAGAATTCTCGCAGGGCAAGAAGTATAAGTGCTACAAGAAGTACGTATACGGGGGCCCAGCGGAGATGATTCTTTTTCATGGCTGATTATTATAGGTAACCCGATCAAATTGAATCGTTAAGAATGCCTAAAAAACTGATGTGTTCCATTATAAAAAGGAACGCGGCATTTGGCTTAAGCATCAGTAAAACCAATAATCCTTATTTCTTTCTGCTTGCTACTTTTCTGCCGGCGATAGCACCGGAGAACATGAGGGTCATTAGCACGAATGCAGTTCCGGACGAAGGAAGTGAGTCCGGCCTGTCTTCTATTTCAACTTTTGGTCCTTCGTCTGCAACAGGTGGAGGCGGGACGGGTTTATCTTCTGGCCCACCGATCAAAGATGCAAGATCCGGAGACCAAGTGTCTACTTTCATGGTAGAGAGATCGATAGTCACAAAAACGCCCGGAGAAACAGCTCCGTCTTGGTCGGCAATCTGCATCATTATTCCAAAGTGCCCGGATTTAATTCCGGAAGTACGAAGTTCTGTAATATCACTCGGCACAAGAGTCGGGCCAATAAATGTCTTTCCTCTATCCAAACTTTGGCCGACTATGTAATGTGAAATGTTCTCCGGAAGAGAATCTAAATCCCATACTGTAATAGCGTCATAAAGTCCGTTAGGAGTGCGTATTGCACGCATATTCAAGCCAACAACATCGGAAGCAAATTCACCCAAATCAATATCCTTTATATCTTCTACCACTTCTGCAGGCGCAGGTTCATCAGTTGGGACTATCACTGCCGCATGGCCAACAAATAGTACAGATCGATTATCCGGATCAATAGAAGAACCCAAAGAGCTCATAAGCATTTCACCTACCACCAGCTCATAAACAGTGTCTTCTTGCGCAGCTGTTTTTAAGGAAACATTAATTCCATTAACATTAACTTCCAATACTTCAAGCTCTGAGCCGTCCGGTTTGCTTACGGTGAACACAGGTTTTGCAGAATCCGGAAGAGGCTGAGAAAATTCAACAGATATTTCTGTTGGTGACACAGAAATAACAGACATCAATTGAAAATGTCCGATATTAGCCGATTCCCCCGTTTGCGCTCCTGATGGAGCTTCGTCGACCAGGGGCTCATCCCCTGTAGGTATCTGCAATACGGGTGCATTCGCCGGTTCCGGTATTAAATCGGGAATATCATCTGTTGTTGCAGGCATGTGCATAAACGCTTCCTCTGCAAAAAATTCACTTTCCTCACCTTCCGTATTTACAGCCAGAACAGAAACATAAAAGTCCGTATCCGGAGCAAGTCCTCGGAATACGAATAATCCCTTTGGGCCGTCTGTTTGTTCAAAGTCATCATACGAACCTTGGTTTTTAAGTATGGATTCCGAACTGTAGTAAACGCGGTAATACGCGATATTCTCCTCATCCAACTTCTCCCAGCTAACAGCAACAGTTTCGTCGTCACGAAATTCAATCTGCAAGCCGGTTACACTGCTCGGGGCAGCTGCCATTATTGCCACAGGAATTAAAGCTATGATCGCACCGAAGATATAAACAAAGAAACGCATAATTTGTGTTAGTTTTCATACTATTCTAGCAAAAAACGGGTGTTTTGCCAATAGCCCTATATCTCTTTGTTAAATCGTGCCTTATATTCTTCCGCAAAACCTTTATCACCAAGCAAGGTTAAACCTGTTTTCTCGTATAGCTGATATCTGATTTCATAAAGGGTGGTTTCGCCAAGATTTTTAATCGCAAAAAGAGAATCACATGTCTGTTGAATAAGATCTTCTATTATTAAAATTTTTCCGATTGTATCTTTAGAATAAAAAATCAAACAATTAATGGCACGTGTCGATAAATCGAGTGTTTGTATCGGCTGTTTCAATAAAGTTTTAACATTATCAGATGTCAAATCACGGAACTGATCAATTCGTGCATTTAGTGCTTCCTCAGTTGCCGAATCAATTATTGCTGCTTCGGCTAATTTTGAGGCGCATAGATGTAGTTCAAGGGTTTTGGATTTGCTCACAATCACAAAAAAGAGGAGAAAGAGCGCTTTATCATCAATAATTTTTTATTTTATGTCAATTTTAATCCTAAAGCAGCGTTTTCCTAAACCCACACAACAACCCCAGCACTCCCATAAGAATAGTAACGCTCACCAGTGCAAACACTGTGGCGAATTCGTTGGTCAGGTATGGCTGATACGCCCAGAGCGCTCCCGCAAGAAGTGAGGTGAACGCTCCCCAGCGCATCCATTGCTCTTTTGGAAGATGCATCGGCATTGTTCGCAGAGCCAAGGGGAGAAGCATCGCTGCCAGGAAGCAGTGAACGATTATCGAGACCGTTGCGGCACCCTGGAATCCATATTGTGGGATAAGCCACAGGTTAAGGCCAAGTGAAAATACCGCTCCTACGAGCAGCATGGCGACAAGCTTGCGCCATTCATGCTTCGTAAGGAGCACGTAAAAACTGTAGGCGATTATTCCATTCAGGAAGATCGGCACACTCATCAGCCTTAGCGCGGTATCGGACCCCGCTCGTGTGGCGGTGGAGAGATACGCGTCGGTTGTGAGTAATTGAATCAGCGGTCTGGACCAGAGGATGGAGAAGAGGAAGGAAACAGACCCGAGGATAAGAATTATCAAAAATGTCTTACCGAGGAGTGATTTCGTGTCTCCTCCGTTTGCAGACCTTTCACTTAAAATCGGAAGAGTCGAGTTCAGGAGGAAAGTTGGGATCAAATATCCCATTTCAACCATACGAAGAACGAATCCGTAATATGCGTTTTGGAGCTCAAAATCGTCTCGCAAAAGGGCAATCAGAGTTATATCAAATTGCCTATAGAAAGCCATAAACAGGAAGGCCAGGCCATACGGAGTTGCTGCTTTAAGGAGTCTTTTTAGCATCTCCAGATCAAAGTGCATTCGTATTCGCATGAGTCTGTTTCCATATATCAAAGACATGAAGAACAAGATGAACGCGCCCATGCCGCCGATGAACAGGAACATGTGAAGTATTTGCAGGTCGTTGCTTCCGCGTACTCCCAAAAATATGAATGATCCGATCATGGCGGTGGTAAATATTCGCTGAACAACTTCAGCTATAAATACATAGTGCATCTTGTATTTAACCTGGAAGACGGTCCTCACAATTCCTGCCATCAAAGTGAAGAACGGCACAAGCGACGCGATGGTTACGGCGAGCGGGAGCGGCGTGCCGCGCCATGCGGGGATAATCCAAACAAGAAGCAAAGCAGTTGCAAGTGAGAGAACCAGAATGGCACACCGGAGGACTATTAGTGCTCCTAATACTTCACTTTGCTTACTTCCGTCTGGCTTGCCCCGCACCGAGCTTTGCTCTGGTGCGCGGGCTACCTCACGTACTGCAACGGCGTAGAGTCCAAAGTCCGCCAGGATCCCAAATAACTGGAGGAATCCGTAGGCGGAGTTGTAGTTTCCGGCAAGCTCCTTGGTAAGCCCCATAGCCACAAATTTCACAGTTAATATGCTTAGCGCGGCCATGGTTACCTGGCTGGCTATTTGCCATAACGTGGATGTGGCGATCTGCTTGGTGGACATCTACTTAAGTGTAGAGAAAAATCGCAAAATTAAAAAACCTCTCCTGGACGAGAGGTCAACTGTATGGATTGTTTGGCGAGGGGAAGTCCGTTGGACGTAGACTCTGTTCGCCCGAAGACGAACGGTCCGATCTACTTGGCACTTCCACCATAGCCTCCATGCAAATAGGTTTCCCTCCGTGTCCAGGAGAGTGGAGCATTATTGACCTTTAGATTTGAAAGTCAATTAATTATTACGTTTAAAAAATCCCCTCCTTACATTGGTTCACGTCCCTAGGTTGTTACAAGCTAGAACGGTGTGAACTTTCTGTAAGGAGGGGTATATAGAACCCTCACTCCCCCATCCAAGAGCAGTCCACCCAACCCTTTGGGCTTCGGCGGTGGATCGGTGAACTTTTCCTACTCCGCTCTTGGTCTTCCGGGGGAGGAGGGTCGAGAATTATCTGCTTTCTATAATAAGAAGCAAGTATTTTTTAAAAACCTCTCTCCACATCAGGATCAGTTACCAATAGTGGCCTCAATATGGGCTCTTCTATGGAACTGTGTCTGAAGTTCAGACAGCCCCTGATGGGAGAGAGTGTTTGGGGCCTGCGCTTGCGCAGACTTAGTACAATTATCAATTATTTATAGGAAATGGCAAATTGTTACACAGTTTTTTAAAAAACCACTGTTAGAGGCAATATTTGAAGTAGACAAACACAAATAAATCCCCTAAGATCTTCAGCGAAGATGCCGCTTTCCTTCTCCCATCTAACGTCCACAAAGCAAGTCTCCCGAGACGACATGGACGCGATTTTGGTGGTAGCGGAAAAGATGGAAAAGGTGGAAGAGGCCGGTGGATCCGATCTGCTCAAAGACAAAATTCTTGCCAATCTATTTTACGAACCAAGCACACGAACCCGCATGAGTTTCGATACCGCCATGAACCGCCTTGGCGGAAAAGTGGTCACCGCTGTTGGCATGCAATTTAGTTCTCTTTACAAAGGTGAAACTATTGGAGATACCATCAGGATGGCAGGAGGCTACACAGACATTATTGTCATGCGCCATCCCGAACAAGGGAGCGCGGATATCGCCGCCGCCGCGTCCCCTGTTCCTTTCATAAACGCAGGCGATGGCCCGGGACAACACCCGACTCAAGCTTTGCTCGATATGTACACAATTCATAAAGAACGGGGCAAATTGAACGGCATTCATATCACCATGGTTGGCGACCTTAAGTTCGGTCGCACGGTTCATTCGCTCAGCTTCTTGCTGGGGCTCTATGACGACGTGCGCTTCACACTGGTTGCACCAAAAGAGTTGCCAATGCCGGAAAAAGTAACTGGCTTTTTCGACGAAAAAGGAATCAAGTATGACTCCACAGAGAATCTGGAAGACGGATTGGATGCGGACGTTGTCTACATGACACGAGTCCAGCAGGAAAGGTTCGAGGATCCGAAGGAATTTGAGAGGCTCAAGCTCAAGTACGTTCTCACAGCCGATCAACTTAAAGGAAAAGACATCACGGTTATGCACCCACTTCCTCGAATAGGAGAGATTGCCGAAGATGTGGACGCATTGTCCAATGCCGCGTACTTCCGCCAGGCAAAAAATGGCGTGTTTGTACGCATGGCACTTCTTGCAATGCTCCTCAAAAAGGCATGAGTACACAACTCATCAAGGATGCGATAATAATGTGCGCTTCTGGAGGGGAAAAGGGAGATCTTCTTATCAGAGAAGGATTGATTAAGGCAACGTGTAATGGTGAAACAGTGGACCAGACTATTGAAGCCGAGGGGAAACTCATCTTCCCCGGGCTTATAGATTGTCACGTTCACTTTCGCGAGCCGGGGTTTCCGG
>JGI10211J34971_10002171_pt1 | contig 16132 bp, 23 predicted proteins | sample Etolagsediment_FD_34971 | JGI IMG/M metagenome (IMG submission 34971) | reverse complement strand
GTATCAACCCGCCTTATTTGATAAACCTCGAAGGTACATAGCTTTTTCCGATAATATTCGCTTGGGGTTGGCATTTTGAAGTTATGATCAATGATGATTTGCGTTTGAAATATGGTAAGGATGGGTATTATGCGAAATTGCCTATGTCAGTTAGGACTATGTAAACAGGTCATTTTCTTCTAAGAACGTTTGTTTTGGGCAATAGATAAGAACCAAAAGCTTTCAATGCACCCCAAATAATAAATTGCCATAATTATACAGACTCTACATAATAACGCTCAGGAAACCAAAAAGAAGAATTTTAGCTATCATTTTATAAACACAGCATTCGAGAAGTTCATACCATTATTTAATGGTATCGTCCATATCTACTTGATATTTAATTACATTTTTATCTTTTTGCGTTATAAGCTGACTTTATGTATAATCTATCTACTTTTTGGAGTTCATGAAAAAAGAAGAGTCTGCTTAATATATAATGTTCGGTGAGATAATTGATTATGGACGGAAAAAGAACAGCCATAGTATTAGGCGCTGGAGCCTCATACTGTTATGAAGATGGGAAGTCCAATTTCCCTACGCAGAATAACATTTTGGAAAGAATGATTGCCGGTATCACATCGGACAGCGTTGGAGCTCCAACTTTCTCGGATGATACAGGTATGCAACACTCACATGCCCTTAGTCAATACCTTCGAAAAAAGTTCGACATTCAAGAAGATAAATCGAAAGGGCATACCCCAAGTGACTTCTGGCCAAAACTACAAAAAGTTGGTTATAGTCTGGAAACATTATACGAAGAAATTGAAAAAGATGTAATTGACGCAGAGAAAAGAGGGTCCTCCGGGAAATGGGCATTAGAGGATTTTGAAGCGATGATACGAGCAAGGGTGACAGGCCCTAATCACCCAAGAGATAGAGGATCAGTGTGTCGTTACCATAGAATGCTCTGCGAAGCATTGGAACCAGGTGATTATATAATCAATTTCAATTGGGATACATTAATGGCAGATGCACTCCTATATTATTCAAACTTCTGGTTTCCAATGACTGGCTTCGGATTGCAGCTATTGTATCCAATGCTAAACCCGTGCCAAAAAAGGACTGAAATTCCATCATTAATTCAGCTATATCATATACATGGATCTATTTGCCTATTCGAATGGGATCATAATAAAGAGAAATTCGGCCAACCTACAACATTATACTGGGGTCCAAAAACTCAAACAAGTATGGGTGGTTTGGCGAAATTGTTAGGTGTTGAGAAAGACGAAAACGGCAAAAGCAAGTTAACAAGAAAGGTAAGTGATGAAGAAATTAGGCAGAATACATTAGGTCACATGTATTATCAAGACCAATGGTTTAAACCAATATTTGTTTCACCGAGCAAGTATAAAAAAGAATATTCAAATTGGTACTCTGTTGTAATGCGAAGGAACATTCATTCATTTCTTCCTACAACCAAGAAAATAATAATTGCTGGCTATAGTTTCCCATCTGCGGATATTGATCATTTGGCGGAAATATTTATTAGAAAAATTTTACCGAGTAAGGCTGAGTTGTTTGTTATCGACCCATCCAACCAAGACAGATCATTTCAGAATAGAGTGAGCTGTGTATTTCCAGCAATGGAAAAGATAGATTATTCGTTTCAAGATTTTAAAGAGTTCTGTTTAGAGTTGCCTACTACAAAATATTTAGAATTATGATTCGGATAGGCACCGAACATCACAATTGAGTAGGTCTTTTTAAAGCTGCGCTCGTTCCTCGCTCCGCATTAAAAAGCCTCTCATTGTGGGCGTTGCAGTCAGTAGAAATAAAATCCTCGGATTTCAACTATGTGATTAATGAGTTCAAGATCGATTCTTCTTGATTTTTGCAACAGCGCATGAGTTGTTTACCAGTTGTTCAAATCATCTAAATCTTTTCTTTTGATTACTACGATTAGTAATAAGCCATGTCATATATTAACCTTTTCAATTCTCTTAGAAGTCTTCACTTTGAAAAGATTAAAAGCAATTACGGTTATTCTAACCCCTATATCTATCAATGGTTAGCTAACAACCGTTTGACCTGTATTTCCCCTTTTGATAAAATTTATTTCAATTAGTTTAGCTATAATACTGGCGATTACATGAAAGTTTGAATTTGAAGGGATAGCTAACCAGTATCTCCACTGCTGGCTTTCCCCTTTAACCTTAAAAGTGGAGTCTTTGTCTTGTGGAGGGACATTCTGAAATTTACAATTGAACATGAAACCACCTATTGGGAATACTTTAAGGACAAGTGCACTACAGATGATTTTGCCCAGTTTATCGATGAAATAGTTATCCCGAATCCCAGCCTATCAAAGATTACACTTTTTACATTCTTTCCTGAAATTCAAAGAAATATCCACGATTACCCTATCAAAGAAAAAATTGAACAATTGAATCACATTACTGAAACTGACAAGCAAGTCCTTTATGAGCTAATGAATACAGAAAAAGGAAAAATTGGTGATCATCTAGAATTTTTGAATGAAACGTATGGGATCGTCAGAGCAACTGTTAATAATAAATGTCTCTATCCAGATATCCCCTTAGAAAAAATTTTCCTCTTCAATTCGTATTATAGAATGATCAGATTAAGATCCCCTACGGGAATTGTGAAATTGATTAGATCAATAGGGAAATATTACCCTGTTTATTGGCTTATTTTTGAAAGCACACAACGGGGGGAAGAGATAGAGCGTATTTGCCACATGAACTTTATAAAATCACGCCCCAATCTTAACAAAGAGCGGGATGAGTGGGAGAAATTCTCTGGTTCTGCTTATCAAAAATTTAATAAATATCCTGATAAAGACAATATGCTATTTGGCATTCCTATCAAACCTAATCACCCTATGGAACCTCATGACGTGATATACTATTTTAGGGGAGAAAAATTATCTTTTCCTTACACAAAGCGAGGTTCATTTATTTTTCCCATAGGTCAACGCTATCAACCGCTTATAGGTAAAGAATTATGGAGGGCTGAGAAAGATTTAAAGCTTGTCGAGCAATCTCCAAGAGGTCGAAAATATTGGAAAAGAAAATTAGAGGAAGTTGTGAGAGATGCTGTTAAGAGCTGGGAAGAAAAGAAGGGACTCCTTCCTCCATACATCAAACTTAATGTTAAAGGCTATAATACAAGCCAATTTCGTAGCAAAAGCCACTCAACAACTACAGTAGAAAAACCTTGCACAGAAACTATGTTAGAGGTTTGGATGAATTGCCGATACAAACGACCAAAAGATAAGGACAATGCATATTGTGAAAGAAGGAAGAACGGATTTTGCACCTGGCCAGAGGCAAAGCGCAAGATCTATACTCGAATTGAAAAAAGTGAAAATGAGGAGGTTTCAAAAAAGAAGATAGACAAGAAGCAATTCAATGAGTGGCATGATGATCAAAGCCAAGACACTGACCAAAGTTATCTATGGGAGAAACTTGAAGAACTTGCATCTGATAATACCGACATACAAATAATTGAATGTTTAAAAACTGGCGAGTATAGCTTTAGAAAGTCAAAGCTCGATATCAATATTAATTATTCAGCAATTGCTAGGCAGGTTAATGTCTCTTATAAGACTGTGAAAAGAAGATTTGAAAAGATGGTGACCAATATAAAAAAATAGCAAAAAATTAAAAAAGTATGTCTAATTTTTTAAAGCCTTTTTCCACATAAAGGGTGTGGGGGGAGGCTTTTTTTACCCTATTTTCAGGTCAAACAATCTTTAACAAGGGGGGTTTATGACGGATTTAACAATAAACCAGGTGGCGGAAATATGTGACTGTCATATTAATACCGTCAAGAATTATACAGAGAAAGGGTATATCCAGGCTTTGAGGGATACTAACAATTTTAGGAGATACTCTTTAGCAGATGCGCTCAGGTTGAAAGAAATCCTCAATTTAAGAAAGAGCGCAGCAAATCAATAATCAGTAAATAAAGGAGAGAAAGAAGGTTCATGCCTGAGGCCGTTCATATAAGCGCCGTTATGCGTGAGATCATGGAAAAATTCATTCCTAATAAGCGCTTCAAAAAGCAATATGATGAGCTGTATAAAAAAGAACCTTTAGCGGCGAATGCATTTTTACTTTTAGCCGAACTTGCAGATGAAAAAGGGCAAGTTAAGATCCAGGGTAGTAATGAAAAAGAAGTTGCACAAGAGCTTAGCAGGCTCATGAAAGCCCGGTTTAATAATACTGTGGGGTATGCCCTATGAATAATGGATACATTAAAGCCTACAGAAAAACAATGAGGTCTAGAGTATTTCAAAACGAGGGTCTTTTTAAAGTCTGGATGTGGTGCTTATGGAAAGCAAGTCACACAGAGCAATGGGTAGCAATTAAAACAGGAAGAGGGGCAACTGAAGTTCATTTATTACCAGGTCAATTCATCTTTGGACGGTTAACAGCAGCTAAAGAATTGGAGATGAAGCCCTCTACAGCATGGAAGCGAATCATAAAATTAAAAAACATGCGAAATTTGAACATCGAAAGTAACAGGCAATATTCTGTTATAACCATTATCAATTGGGAATTTTACCAGGGGAGTGAAAAAAAAGGAACATCGAAAGTAACAGGCAAGGAACAGCCGAGTGACACATACAAGAATGATAAGAATGAAAAGAATAATATATATGCTCAAAATTTTCTTTCCTTCTATAAAGTATACCCTAATAGGGTAGCTAAAAAGAAAGCGCATGAAGCATGGCAAAGGTTGGAGAAAAAGGAAGATATGGAAGCATTGTTACCTACCCTTTTAGATGCCATTGAAAAACAGCAGCAAGCTAAAGAGAACTTAAAGGCTAAGGGTGAGTTTGTGAGTGAATGGCCATATCCGGCAACATGGTTAAACGGTAAACGATGGGAGGACGAAATTGATGTCAAACAAGGATACGATGGATTTTAATGAACTACTCGAATATGAAGGTCAAGACAAAATAATCACGAGCTTTGAGCTTGATGACATCCTGCAGCAATCAGGAGAGCAGGGCTTACGAGTAAATTCAAATATACCATCTTTAGACAAATACATTGAAGGCTTTGAATCAGGAGAGCTTATTGCATTATCAGGCCCACGCAAGGGAGGCAAAACTCTTTTAGCCCAATCCTTGACGGTCTATTTTCTTGAACAAGATATTAAAAGCCTGTGGTTTAGCTACGAGCTAACACCGAAACAATTTTTACGATCCTTCCCAGAAATACCCTTTTTTCTCACACCTTTGAAGCTGAAAACAAATGCTTTACCTTGGATGAAAGAGAGGATTATTGAAGCCCTGTTAAAGCATGGCATAGGTGTTGTCTTTATAGATCATTTGCATTTCTTATTTGACTTAGCCAGGTCAAAAAATACTTCCCTTGAGATAGGCCAGGTCGTTAGGTTTCTCAAGACTTTAGCTATTGAGTTCAACCTCATTATCTTTCTCTTATGCCACATGAAGAAGATAGCTTTCGATAAAGACCCAGATGATTCTGACGTTAGAGATTCGAGTCTTGTGAGTAGTGAATCAGATACGGGCTTAATCTTATGGAGAATTAAAAACACAGACAATAAAGCCTGGTTAAAAATAGCTTACTCAAGGAGGACAGGGGCCTTTGATAGAAAAATAAAAATTGCAAAGGTTAATGGATTATTACGAGAGGTTCAGGATGAATAATGATGAGATCATGAAAAAGGCAGATAAAGTATTGAAGGAGCTTGAAGAGGATATAAACACCTATCAACCTATTGCTTGGGGTATTCCCTGGGATATGGATGCTGTTGAAAAAATGAAGGGAATAATAGCCTTTTACGAGAAAAGGAAAGGGGAATGGCTAAGTATGTTGAGTGGAGCGAGTGAGATTGCCAGGAATACCTTAATTGAGTTTATGAGACTTGCAGATCTTGAGATTGAAGGGGCTGAATCGGTCTTATTCATGATTCAGGGAAAAAGACAGTATGCCTAGATAAGTTTATGCTGAAGACATTTAATCAACGGTAAATTTCAACACGATTTATTTAAGAATTATTGAAAATATAGGGATTACAAGGACGCACACAGCAAAAAATATATGCTCGCAAATAATGAAGATATAAAGGAAGAACCTCTACTTAATGCCAATGAGGTAAAGCGACTACTTAAGTGTAGCCTTCCCCTTGTTTACAAGTTGGCAGAGCGGGGGCAGATCCCTTGTGTTAGATGGGAATGCCTGGGCAATGGGAAAGATAGGCCTAGGACAATGGTTAGATTTAAGCGAGAAGATATTTTTAACTTTATAGAAAAGCACTATCAAACCACCTGATTATGTATCAGATGGGAACCGCTGAAACATAGCATGGATAAGGTTTTTATTTCTTGATGTGCCACTAAGTGTCAGTAATTAAGCAAGATAAATGGCAATTTATAGAAGTTAATATCAGATAACAGCAACACATGATTGAGATTCAAAAGAGCAACGCTTTAGATTGTGTGAGGGGGGGGTAGGGAGCGACTGTTGGGTTGCTTATATCAATATCCATGTTCCCAACACACGGGGCTTAAAATATGGACTTAATAGATAAACAAATTCTATCCCTTCATGATGAAGGAAAAAGTTTAAGACAAATTGCTAACCATGTTGGCATGTCACATGTTGGCGTTAAGAAGCGGTTGGATAGGTTGCCAGACCCAAATACTATAATAATTGAGGCTAATCTTATGGGTTTTGAGTACAAGCATCCAAGTGAAAAAGAGAGTATTAAGACCATAATCTCAAAACTCGATTCGGTCTTAGAAGAACTGGATTTAGGTGAAACGGATAAGAAAATTATTGTGGATGCTGGCTATGGTTGGCGGTTTGAAAGGGTTCCACATTAGACTGTTAACCCTGTAAACTTTTATAAAAGGAGAAAATTTTTATGGAGAAAGAGGAAAAAAGAAAAGGCAAAAAAGACTACCATGGATCGGATAATAAATTTAAGAAGGGCAACCCTGGCGGGCCAGGTGGAGAACGTGTAGGGGCAGGGAGACCGCCCAAACCGGAGGGCAGTCTTTTAAGAAAGCTGTATGATATTCTTGAAAAATCATCCGAGCAGGCAATAAAGATTTTACAAACGCAATTTAAGAGCAGCGATGCAAAAGTAGCACAAGGGGCAGCAAAGATAATTCTTAGCAAGGTTTTACCAGAGCGAAGCGCAAACGAATCATGGGGAGTCAAAAATCACGTGGCTCCAGAAACTATGTCCACTCTCCAGGAAATGCTTGAACTTAAACGACAAAGAGATGTTGAAGAAGATAAAAAAAAGTGGAAAGAAATTGAGGAAGAAAAAACATTAAAACTTATTAAGAATGAAGCAAGCTAATAAGTAGACCTAAAACACTAACCATTGAAGATTAAGGAGAAATAATATGACATTAGAGAACTTGGAGGAAATAGATATTAGCAGTACCGAGGATAATTTCTACGAAGCAATGGAAAAATGCAAAAACAACTTTGAGGATTTAGACGGCTACCCCACACATGAACATACTGCTGCTACGAATACGGCTGCTATGCAGGAGCAGTTCAAAAAGCAATTCGCTCTTTAATGAGAAAATAATCTTTCGAGGCAAAGGCGAAAACTTTGCAGAGAAATAGGCTTCAAAAGTAAGCTTTTGTACGTTTGTGTACGATAAAAGGGCTTCAATGCCCTCAGAATCGATTGTTTTTTTAAGGTGCATAGGGTAGGTATGCTTTTTTTAGAGATAATCGAAATTTAGGGCAGATAATACCCAAATCGTTCCTTGATAATAGAATCCAAGGTGAGCTAATTTCCCACCTGAAGAGGGAATAAATCACAAAAGACCACAAATCCCATCATGGGAGGGATGAAACAGTGTGTCGCGGGTGGAGCCTACGTAGGAAGCCTAACCGAAAAATGGCAATTATGCAGTTTTACACATTCAAAGGTGATACAGGTATGTTTTATTTATTCAGATGTCGAGTACTTTATTTCATTAGATTTCATAAGCTGTATAACTTTGTTTTTTATCCCTTCTATATGCATATCTCTTTCTTTTCTGCATTGCATTTTTGGATGATCATACTTTGTATCTATAACAACAGTTGAAACAATATTACTTATGTGCTCTGCTATGCCATTATTTATGTTTGAATCGCTCCAGGAGGTTTTGTAATAATATGTGCTATATTCAGTAGAACCTACGCCTGTTGAAACATCAAATGTTCCCGTACTTCCAATATTCAAAGCAGTATCTGTATAGAAATCAATACCTTTGAGATAGACATTTGCACCATCGATGTAAGAAAAATATGTACCAATTATCAATCCTGCAGCATTCTTTATAGCAAAAGAAATTTTACCGAAAATTAGCCCTGTTGTTCCTGAGTTTGTGGCGGTACCCAATAATTCTAAATCATCAAAATAATCTGTTTGGATGTTAATGCTATCAACAACTAAATTTGCCTGTGGCTGATAAACCAGCGAGTTCTGCAAGAGGAACACGCTCCCTTTCCCCCAGCATTTTATCATCACTTTATGGTTCGTACCGTTCTAACAAAATGAGGCAATGCTAGAGCAATACCATCACCATCGTGTATATCCTCAATTATAACCTCATCAGTTTTACCGTTAGTAAAATTTACAATATGGTGATGTAATACAATGGCCGATCCTGCAAGTCCCTTAAAGTGATCCTCACTCCAGCATTTTGACTGTGTACCCTCGAAAAGGGAACTAATGTGTTGTCCCCTTTTGTTTACCTTACACTCTAAGAGGGAGCATAGCTCTTCAAGAGTGGGAATGCGCCAGTCATTATAGGCTAAATAATTCACCTCATTTAACTGTGCTACATATTTCTTTGCCTGCGAATAGTTAAGTTCTGATGAGGATCCTTTCTTTTGCCACATCAATCCTGTGGATCGATCAGTTATTGTTCCATCGCCATTGTTCACAAAATCATTGGAAAAATTTCCTTCTTCGTTGAGGTCTTTGACAAAGAAATTGTACTCTTCAACCATCTCTTTAACATCAGATCCAAGTAATTCTTTTGGAATATGCCTCAATTCTTCTTTATATCCTTTATCATCTGTTACCTCTTTGGGAATGGAGGCCAAGCTTTTCTCTACATTCTCTTTACTCGATTTTTTTTGAAGTGCTGTGGCAATATTACACTCTTTTTGTATTGCAATACACTCAAGAGCCTCATGCTCTCCTTTCAGTCTTGCCAATTCGTCTTTCCTGTCTTCTCCAGCCAGGAAAAATAACGCAGGCCAAAAGAGAATCAGCCCGATACCCATGGCGACTGCATCTTTATCTGCTTCCTCTTTCTGCTTTCCAGAGACTTCGAATATTTTCCGTTCCACACGGGCTAGTTCTTGCGCTATCTGATTGCACGTATACCCTTGATATTGTGCTGGTGATACGTACGTTGCGCTGATTTTATCAGGACTTGTGGCACATCCTGTAAGAAATGCCAGTATCAGGAAACTAGTAGTAGCTCTTTTCATTACAGTCTTGCTTTTATTTCCCATCTTGACCCTCCTTAAAAAAGCTAACATTAAAAATTGCTCTATGAATATCCTGCAAAGCACAAATAGGTGAAAAAGTATATGTACTTGTCTCGCAACCGTATACATTATTACCCCACGTAAAGGTCCTTGAAAAACCTTGACACCAATACCAAAAAGTCCAGCTATGATAATCTTCCGAGTCATATTTATTAATGTCTTCTGGATTTCCATGTGATTCTATGCAGGCATCCATTTCCTCTTGGCAGTTGCCAGTTCCAAATAGCTCCTCTCTCTGTTTTTTGGTGCATGTAGCAAAAATCATTGATATGCTAATTATTAAAACTAAAACCACCAGAAGCTTTTTCATTACACGTCCCCCCATGGAATGAAAAAGCCATTAATCCAAATTGATTTTATTTCCTCTTTTGGGGCCTTAAACCAGCCATAAAATCGATGCCCTTCTACAAAATCGATTGTTGTTATATTCGGAGAAACTGACTCTGCCATAGTATCAATGACCACCTCAGGAACCTCATATACTCCAAACACAACAAATTTTATTATTGGACCATCTGGCCCTAAAACAGCTGAAGGAAATACTAAAATCTTTCCTTCAATACCTTCTACCTCGACAAGTTCATCTGCCACTATTATCGTAATTGTCTCTGTTTCTATTTCCTCTTGAGCTGTTAAATAAATTGGAAGCAAACTTAACAAGAAAACTGTCAAGATTGTAAAAGAGAGTTTCATTAAATAACCTCCTCCTTGAGATTATAGAATCCAACCTCTCTATGTGAGAAATGGGGTTCAGATATTAGGCATAGTACCCTTAACTAAAGATTATTCCTTGACCTTCTTTTCGTGCTTTTTGAGAAGGTCCTAGATGGCTTTGGGTGATCTTCTTCTGTTTTACAAAAGATTTTAATGACTTATTAAACAATATCACAAAACCAATAGATAAATTCAGGAGACTCATAACGACAATCAATATGCCTGCAAGGCAGTGGCATTCAAATAAGATCATTAAACCACCATATGAATCCCCTACTGACCAGTAACAGGATAAAAAGCGGGGAATTTTGCTACTATTCCGGTAGATTTAACCGCCCATGGCCATAGATGTTATCCTTTCCAGGGCTACCCATATCTATCGCTAAAGAGTCTAAAGCAATCCGTAGCTCTAAAACAGAATAGCGTGGATATTTGGATAAAACTAATGCTGCTGCTCCTGCAACATGCGGGGCGGTAGCACTCGTACCCCAAAAGCTGCCATAAGTATGGCTTGCAACCCCGTCTGGCCCGCAAATCTCTGGCTTGATCCTCCCGTCATTGGTGGGGCCTCGGGAACTAAAAGATTCCTGCGGACCTGTTGTCCAATAGCCCTGGTAAATCGCACCGACAGCCATTGCACCGCCAGCATCCGCAGGGCTTGAAAGACTACTTGAGGCAACTGATGGGTTTAAGGTATGAGGATAACTGTATACCTCCAGTTGATGGTTCGATGTGGCACTCCATTTATAAATTGCAAGGTGGTAAGTGCCAGTTGCTGGTACGGAATAACGAATCATCTCAGTTGGTAGTTGCGTCCCTGTTTGAGAATTGATGCTGTATGCAACCAGATCAAAAGAACTATCATAAAGGTAGAGGTCATAGTCCTGATCAGTAGTGGGCCAGGCATTCCATGTTAGATATTCCTCAATTATATTACCTTTACTTGTTGTAATATTGATGGTCTCATCATCGGCTGATACATTGTGCCACCCACTATTATTGGAATCTCTAAACGTGGCCTCGTAATGACTATTTGCCTCATTCCCTGCACTGGTAACCCACAGAATGCCATGCCTATAGGCATCGTTAGCGGTACAGACCGGATTGCTGTAATAGCACTCTCCGCTATAAAAATTCGTATTATAATACCCCCCAGATTGATTTATGATTTTAATTCCGTTGTGAATGCAGTAGTTTTTAGCATCAATATCATCTAATGAGTCAGCGACTTTTATCAAATAAAGAGTAGCTCCAGGAGCCATATCGTGAACAATCTCGGCAACGGCTGTTCCGTGATGTTCTGTTTCTGAAGGAAAGTCAGTTGATACACACTCTGGCCCTGTGCAATCAACCATAACAACGGTGTTTGGGAGTTCACTGTTTGATATCGCAGAAGATAATCCAGCAAAACCCGTATCAATCACCGCAACTTTTACACCGGTTCCGGTATACCCTGTAGAATGATACGATGAGGCCCCGGTTAACCCCACCCCTTGGCTCTGAATGGCTGTTGGTATGGGCCTATCAGGCAGTTTAATAAATGAGACTCCTTCTACAGTATCAGCAATAGTTTTTAGCATATTGATAGGCGCTCTTACCTTTGCCACATTAGTAGCTCTTTTAATAACCTTTGCACCGTAAGCTTGAAGTGACGTCTCATCGATAATTGCCCCAGGCTCTGAAATCAGATACACTGTAATCGTATCCTGATCCTCTATTCTTATATCCTTACTTTGAGCAAATGCCTGGGCAGTCATTGCACCCTTTTCATATTCTTTTTCCAATTCTCCAATAACACTTTCTATTTTGGGGTGAACATTTGCCTTTTCAAGGGTCATATTTAAGGTTTGGGCGCTTGCAACAGTGAAAAAGGCAACAATAACCATCACGTTTGCGCCACATAGTGTTAGGAGTTTTTTATATTTCTTTCTATGCATAGCGTTACACCTTTCATTTTATGGGTCTATCTGGAAGCCGTATTGACCATACAGGAGATTCCTTTGACAGTGGAATGAGGCTATCTATAGGAACCAAAGCCCGAAAGAGATTATTGGATTTTTTCTCAACCACCATATTGTAGGTTTCAACTAACTTTACCCTCTGTGAGTGTGGAGCGGCAGGGTCGAAGGAGATGTATACCCTTACTGTGCCATTAGATAAAAAGATGCCATTTTCCTTTGCAAATATTTCTTTGTCAGGTGTAATTGCCAATTCATAAAGAACTGAAGTAAGCTTTAGATCAATTGGAGGTTTGGACATCTCTTTTGCTTTAGGCAATTTACTCTCCTTCTTTTCTGGTACTATCTGAATATCAGAACATGAGCAAAGCACTAAAAGAGATGTAGATGCAAAGACCACCATTAGGCTTGAAAGGATTATGGCTCTATTCATGTTTCATTACCTCTTCAACTAAAATATAGCTCTGAAAGGGATACAGAAAACCCCACCTCCCTTTATGAGAAATGGGGTTTAGACATTAGGTCACAGCACCTTCTATTAAAAGTTATTTCTTGGGCTTCTTGCTGTTCTTTGAAAATTTACTGGTTATCTATTCTAATTGCTTGCACCAATCCATTAACAACAACAAGCGTTGTTCCAAGGTTGCCAGCTAATGAAGCGCTGCCAAGGGTTGCTGCTACTGATTTCCCATATTCACTATAGAAAAAAGCATGCCCACCCGTAGAAAAATCTAACCGGACATGATCATTCTTAGCTACCACAACAATAACCATGCCAGTGCGGAGCGTCGCTGAATATATCTCTTCTGTTCCCTCGGGTCCCTCATACTCCCCAAGCGCTGGTTGGCCAAAAACTGGGCTAGCTAAAAGTAAGATTAAGGCCAAAGTTAATATTGATTTTCTCATGATTAATCATCTCCTTTCTGTTGTTCATTTTAGGTTTTTATATCAAAAACACACTGTTTATAAAACACGCATTTTTTTGTGTAAAAGTCAAGGATGATTCTAGGGGGTATTAAATAGGTAGAGGGTATACCTATTATTTAAAAGTCAAAGGATACACTCTTTGTGGGATTTTTTTCACCTCCTTATCGCTTCTTCTCTGTTTTTAAATCCTATAAGATTCTTGGAGAGCATTTATTAGCCTTCTTCCTATGCTTTTTTGATAAAGAAGGATATAAATAAATATCTCTCTTCTGATTTACGCAGCTTCAGCTTTTCTCTTGATAAAAGTGGCGCGATTCAACGCGTATGTCTATTACCTTGATCCAATCCTTGTCTATGATCTTGCAAACTCCAGAAGAGCTTGGTAGTTTCCTTTATCCGCTTGATGAAGAGCATTAATATATCTACTCCTAAAATCACCAGCTCTGGATAGGTTCTGGCTACCCCAGGAGAATCTCTGATTCTGGAGTATATTCTCAAGCAAAAGGTCAGCCATCAGACGAGCGTGACGTCCATTTCCATTAGGAAAGGGATGAACAGAAACCAGTCGGTGGTGAAAGCGAACTGCAATCTCATCTGGAGACTCTTTGCGCGGCTCAATCCAAAACTGAGCATCGTCGCATAGGTTCTTGAGGCTCATCGCAATCTGATTCCATGGCACACCAATGTTCTTGTCCGTTTTTCTGAACTTTCCTGCCCAACTCCATACGTTGCGGAACATACGATTATGCAGTTCTTTGATAAATTTTTCATTCAGTATATTAGTAGGTTTTGTGCGATCTAACCAGGCAATGGCCTCAACAATATTATCTTGCTCCCACCGATCAAGTTCCTCACGAGTCGTTATATGAGTAAGCCGTAAACCTTCCGTTTCATCAGGATCAAGAGGGGTGTTGCCCTCTGAATAATCGAAGAGTGTCATGGCTAATTCCAAAGGTTAGAAGGAAGTTCATCAACAAGTTTTCCAATCATGTCGGAAAGGACCTTTTTATTTTCTTGCTTGCTCAGGGCCTGTTCTTCGAGGCTCATTGTCTGGGAAGCCTGTGAAAGTCGTCTTACTGCGACTTTTGTCGCTTGATCGCGAACGGTCTGTTCAAGACTCGTGCGCGGTACGAAGCAATAGATAAAAATACAGTCCATCGACTCACCAATTCTCCGCATAGTGGTAAGGGTGGCTGCTCCTGTCAGTTCTTGTTTCTCGATTGATGACATCCATTGTTTTGTAATGCCAACACGATCCGCAAGTTGTCTCCCGCTCATCCCGAGAGCATCCCGGATTGCTCGAATCCAACCCCTGTGTGGTATCGATATGCTTAGTAGCGGCCGAAATTTGTTCAGTCTTGCTTCTAATTGCTGTCTGATAAGTTTCTTGCTCTTATTCATTTTTAACTCCATTTTGACAATATATTTATTGACGATGATTCGATTTTGACAATATATTTATTGACTATTTTGATACTAATGTCAACATATATATTGACATAAAATAACATGTCTTAATTAAATTTTTAACTATATTATCCCGATGCAATTTTTAGTAAATGAATATTCTGAACAAAGGTTTTTTAGAAAAGAGTATTCAAAGAAAACATTAAAGACAAAAATTCTCAAAAAAAATGCATTTAGGGGGTTGACATTTAATCCTATTAGTATTAGAATAATAGGAAAAATAGGAAAGGGGGTAATAAAAAGCATGGCAATTTTAAATATTAAAGACTTTCCAGATGAACTTCACAGAAAAGCAAAGGCTGAGGCTGCTCTTATGGGCATTTCATTGAAAGAGCTTATCATAAGAGCAATAACGGAATACCTTAAAAAACAGAAAGGAAGGTGATTTAAATGGCAAAGATAAGAAAAAGAGGTAATTCCTATCAGATTGACTATTTTGACCCAAACGGAAAGAGGATCAGGCAGTCTTTCAGAAAAAGGAAAGATGCAGAAGCCGAACTTGGAAAGCGTGTTTCTCTTATAGCAGAACATAGATATCTAGATGTTAAAAAGGATTACAAAACTAAAGTGGGGGAGCTATTAGATAAATATGAGGAGAACTATAGAACCCAATCGAGCTTTAAAAACTGGAAAAGCTATTGTCTTGCAAATTTCAGAGAGTATTTTGGAGAGGATTCAAGGGTTGATAACATACGTTATGTAGATGTTGAGACCTACAGAAATAAATTAAAGCAGAAACCGACCAAAAATGGCTCCATTAGAACAGTTGCCAGCGTCAATAGAGAAATGTCTTGTCTTCACCATATCTTTACAAAAGGTGTTGAATGGGAAATGATGGAGCGCAATCCCTTTGATAAAGGTAAGACCCTATTGATAAAGGAAAATAATAAAAGGTTTAGATATCTTGATCAAGACGAGATAAACGATTTGCTCAGAGCTTGCGTTAATGACTATACAAAAGATATTATCGTGACTGTGCTTAATACAGGCATGAGGAGACAGGAGGTTTTGAGCCTCAAATGGGAACAAATAAAGGACGGTTTTATTTATCTATCCATGACCAAAACAGACGAGTCAAGACAAATCCCGGTCAATGATGATTTAACAGAGCTTTTTAAGAGTATCAGGCAAAGGGTTCAATTACGCTCAGAGTATATCTTTTGTGATAAGAAGGGAAGGGCATTCAGCGAAATAAAAACATCCTTTAAAGCAACTTTAAGGCGTGCTAAAATAGAAAACTTTCGGTTCCATGACCTGAGACATACCTTTGCAAGTCACTTTATCATGAGAGGGGGCTCATTAAAGGAGCTACAAGAGATATTAGGTCATAAGAATATTACTATGACTATGAGATATGCTCATTTAAGCCAGGAGCACAAAAAGAAAGCGGTCAATCTCTTGAATGGACTGACCGCCTCTGGGAACGATACCTGTCACAAAACTGTCACATCTGGCAATGTGTCAAAAACAGGTATCAGCTAAGTTATTGAAATTACTGGTCGGGAC
>JGI10211J34971_10002169_pt1 | contig 16142 bp, 15 predicted proteins | sample Etolagsediment_FD_34971 | JGI IMG/M metagenome (IMG submission 34971) | reverse complement strand
TGATCAAACTTTTTCTAAAGAAAAAGTTTGGAGTGGACCGGCCGAGATTTGAACTCGGGGCCTCCACCAGTCAGAACCTGCGGGGAAGTTTATCCCGGTTCCGACACCTCCACGGGTGTCGGCGCAGGTATGCCAGGGTGGCGATCTACCGGACTGATCTACCGGCCCACTTTATGGGCGATACGCTTTTGATCGACCTTTTTCTAAAAGGTCGCCGTGGCTAATATACCGGCCCACTTTGTACTGCATTAGAAATAGCTACTGATATAAATAATTTAAGAGCAATTACTTTGACATGGACTTTGTGATTTACATTGGTCTGCTCGCGGCGGTCTGCACAACCGGGGCTTTTGTGCCGCAGGTAGTGAAAGTTTGGGGGACCAAGAGCACTCATGATTTGTCACTGAAAACTTTCTTGCTATTGAGTGTTGGCATTTCCCTTTGGCTGGTGTATGGCCTCTATCTTAAAGACCTGCCGATAATTGCCGCCAATACTGTATCAATCGGCCTGATAATTATTATACTGGCTTTTAAGATTAAATACAAGTAGCTAGGCCGGCTCGCACTGGCCCTTGAACTTTTCGAAAAACTTCGCCTCGAGCTCCGCAGCTTCCTTTTCACTAAGCTTATCCTCATCCACGCAATATTTTTTTGCCTTGTCGATTTTTTTGTAGAGCTCCTTTGCGGTCAAAAGCAACGGCATTTGCTTTTTTGAGATACCTTCCTTTTTTGCATATTCCACGAAGCCCTTTTTGTCTTCATCGTCCTTAAACAGGAAACAAAGCATGGCCTTTATTGGCAGCACGAAATACCTCTGGGGGCTTCCTTGGACCATATTCACGTAATGCTTGTAGCGGTTTTCAATGCCAGATTCAGACCTGAGATATTCAGCGGCTTCCTCTTCAGTATATTGCGGTATATGCCGCATTATGGTGGACAGGTTCTGCTTTACCCATTCGTCAAGCCACTTGTCATACGGCAGTACTTTTTTGTCCGGCTTTATGTCAAAGCCGTTGCTTATCTTGTCCGCCGCCTCTTTCCCCTGGCGGAGGGATATGCGCTCGTATTCCGATAAGGTTACTGTCACTTCTTTGGAATTGCTCCCGGGAGTTTTTTTGAAGACGACATGGGGGCCGCGCCATGGCCTGAGCCTGCTCTCGTCGTAGAAAGATGACATGAACCCGGCTATTAAATCAGAATTTGGGCCGCTCGCGTCATAGCCGCCGAGCTTGCACATTCCGGCAAGGGCGCGGATGCTATTTGTATGAGTGCCATGCAGGTGCAGGTCCTTCCCGCTCCACGCCAGTTCCCTGCCAATTAGCGCGAAATACAGCTCGGGTGATTCTTTCTTTATTTTAACAGGCGGGGCAGGTGCCATATAAAAATAATTGTTTTAAAAGTTTAAATAGTTAAAGAGTGCCCCAGGCGGGATTCGAACCCACGTCTCCGCCGTGAGAGGGCGGAATGATTGGCCGGACTACACTACCGGGGCCCTTTGTAACACCCGCGAAGCGCACTTTTGGTCGAGCTTTTTGTAAAAGCTCGCCGTTGGGTACACTACCGGGGCATAATTTGCAAAAAGTAGTAGCAGAAGTACCTTTTATAATTTACTTTTCTTCTTTGCGCCTGGTGATACAAGCTTTTTTTGGATGTACTTCGGCTTTGGCCCCTTTTTCTTGAAGAGCCCGAGATCCGTTATTCCGTGGAACAGCTTGCTGCTGCCGTACGCCATCAAAGACAAACCTATTGCAGCAACGATTAATCTTCCAATAAAATTGCCCATTAAAGCAACTATTAGGACTTTCAGGGAAAATAGATTCTCGCCTGTTGCAAAAACGCCAGTAAGGGCAACTGATAAGCCGAGCAGCAGGAACACGAGGCCGCGGAACCTGTCGCCTGCGCGGCTTGCCTGCTCGTAGAAGATTATGACAGTCTTTCCTGTTTTCTCCAGGCCAACCTTGCCCCGCTTCTTGAAGTCCACACCCTGAAGCTTGACGCTTGCAAGCTGCTTAAGCACCTGGGGACTTTCAAGAAGCACTGCAACAGGCCGCTTTCTTTTCTTGTCGCCAAGAGTTTCAACCTTTTTCTCGGCGACCTCTTCCTCAATTGCCTCGCCCAGCTTTTCCAGGGTTTCCTCCTGGCTCTCTCCCTCGGTGTTATTGTTTTCTTCCTCGCTCATGGCTTTGACCTGTTCATTGTTCTTGGGAAGGGGATTGCATCCTTTATGTTATCAAGGCCGCAAATCCATGCAATTAGGCGCTCAACCCCGACGCCGTATCCGGCATGGGGCACATCGCCATGGCGGCGCAGGTCGAAGTACCAGTCATAGTCCCCGGCACTGGCGCCCTTTTTGGCCGCGTCCTTTTTCATCTGCTCAACATCTGTCGAGCGCTCTGAGCCGCCGACAATCTCCCTGTATCCCTCGGGCGCGATTATGTCAAAGCAGAGCGCAGTCTTTGGGTCTTTTGGGTCAGCCGGCTTGTAGAAGGCCATAATTTCCTTGGGATAGTTGGTCACAACAACCGGAATCCCGAAATGCTTTCCGAGCAGCTCCTCTTCCTTTGTCCGAAGGTCCTTGCCCCACGGGATGTCAAGCTTGAAGTTTTCCTTGAGGATTTTCAGGGCCTCGGTATAGGTTATGGTTGGGTACTTTGCCTTTGCGTACTTCTCCAGCAACTTAGTGTCGCGGCCGAGGATTTCCAGTTCGCCCTTGTTTTCCCCAAGGACCTTTTTGATAATGAACCTGATTTCATCTTTTGCCAGCTCGGTTACGTCTGCAAGCCTCAGCCATGCCGCCTCCATCTCCGCCATCCAGAACTCGGCGATGTGCATTGATGTCTTTGAGGGCTCCGCACGGAATGTTGGGGCAACGTCGTAGATTTTTTCAAGTGCGTATATTCCTGCCTCTGCGTAGAGCTGCCACGACTGCGTCAGGTACATTATCTCGTCAAAGTACTTGACTTCGAAGAGCGTCATCGAGCCCTCGCATGCATTTGGCGTGAAAATCGGCGGGTCGAACTCGTAGTAGCCCCGGCTCCTGAAGAACTCGTGGATTGCACCGACAACAGTGTGCCTTATCTTCATTATGGCAGTAAGGCGCCTGCTCCTCAGCCAGAGGTGCCTGTTGTCCAGCAGGAATTCGGTGCTCTGGTCCTTTGTGATTGGGAACCTTTCAGAGAGGCCGACAATTTCAAGCTTGTCCACAAGGAGCTCGTAGCCAGTTGGTGCTCGCGTTTCCTTCCTGATCTTGCCTGTGAGCTTGACAGAGGCCTCTATGGACAGCTTCTGCACGTCTTCGAAGGCCTTCTTGTTGTCGGACTTGACCACGGTTTGGATTATGCCGGAAGAGTCCCGCATTATGAGGAACGCCATTTCCTTCATTTTCCGCTCCCGGTACACCCAGCCTCGGATTGAGACTGTCTTGCCTGCATACTTGTCCGACAAAATGTCGCCGATAGCTTTGTATTCCATAGTAACACTCCATCTAGGGATTACTATAATATAAAGATAGCGCCATGATGAAAGGCTATAATTATTATAGGATTGAGCCAAAAGCTTTATAAACAACACTAGCTTATGTCGAATTATAACTACTCAGAAAACGGAGCGCAAATCATTCCCCGTTTCGTTCCCCAACGAAACTTGATTTGCTCATAAACCTAAGTTCCCCAACTTAGATTTGAGTGGTGTGTGTCGATTTGTATTTGATGTTACTACTTTGGAGTCTATTTCTGAATTATTTCTAAGATGGACTAAGGCGCTGTAGTATATAAACGTTATGCCTGGGTCCAAGAGGTAACTCAAAAATGGACTCAACAATCCCAAACGTATTCCAGAAAGTGGAGCCTCGGCTAGAGGCCCCAATTAAACAAACAAATGCTAAAATAGTCGTAATTGGCACAGGCGGTGCTGGCAACAACTCCGTAACCAGGCTCTCAGAGATAGGTGGGGCAGCGGGGGCAACCTCCTGCATCATGAATACTGACGCACAGCAGCTCGAAACCTCCAAGGCGGAGAAGAAGCTGCTCATAGGCGAAAAGCTCACACAGGGCCTTGGCGCGGGCGGCTACCCTGAAGTGGGCAGGCAAGCTGCACTGCAGAGCAAGGACAGCATCAAGCAGGTTTTGAAGGGGGCACACCTTGTCTTCCTCACCGCAGGAATGGGCGGGGGGACAGGAACAGGCTCTGCACCGATTATAGCAGAGCTTGCAAAGGACGAGGGTGCCATTGTGGTCTCAACTGTTACCACCCCGTTCGACATGGAGCGTGCCAGAATAGGCAAGGCAGAGGAGGGCCTTACCGAGTTAAGGCAGGTTTCAGATACTGTTATTGTAATCGACAACAACAAACTCGTCGAGTTTGTGCCAGACCTCCCCTTGAATGAGGCATTTGCAGTCGGCGATGAGTTGATTGCTTCCATGATTAAGGGCATAAGCGAGACAATCACTGTGCCCAGCCTCGTAAACCTGGACTACGCAGATGTCCGTGCCGTGATGAACGGCGGCGGAGTGGCAATGATAGGCGTGGGGGAAGGCAGTGAAGGCAACAAGGTTGAGGAGGCAGTTGAAGGTGCACTTACCCACCCACTCCTTGATGTTGACTACAAGGGCGGTAACGGCGCAATAATACATGTCACAGGTGGGCCGGGAATGACGCTTTCAGACGTTACAAAAGCAGGCAACCTCATTTCTGCGCAGCTTGACTCAAGGGCGCAGGTCATCTGGGGCACGCGAATAGTCCCTGAGATGAATGACAAGATGAGGATTATGGCCATCATAACAGGCGTGAAGAGCCCAAACATACTGGGCATGAGGCAGAACGGGGCAATATGCTCCTACAAGGAGAGGATGAAGCCGGAGGTGATGAAGGAGCTTAGGATTGACTGCGTTACTTAATGTTTAATATATAGAGGGGGATCTTTCAACCGTTTCTTATCCTCCGAAGCGCAATTGTTAGCACTTCCGGGGATACCATTTTAAGCGGTGGAGTTTCAGCCATTCGCCACCGCACCCTCCCCCCTCTCATAATCTCCTATAATAACTATCGTTTTCTAAACTACCACAAACCGAGCCAGGTCCAGTAGTACTTCACGACAAAGAACATGATGGCTATTGCAGCTATTTCTACAAAGATACCTGCCCGGAGTAGGTCTTTTGAGTTGAAATAGCCTGATCCATAGACAATTGTGTTTGCAGGCGTTCCGAATATTGTAATGTAGGCAAAAGCAGTTGGGATTGCAGTTGCAAGCACCATCAGCCGGGGCTCAATTGCAGTAATCAGCGCCATGTTGATGGTAATTGGCGCAAGTATGGATGCTGCTGCGCCGTCAGAAATGAATGATGTCAGAACAGAAGCGATAATCACTACCCCCATAATTACTACCAGTGGCGAGCCAATAGGCAGAATATTTAGCAGCCCTTGTGCAAGCCACTCTGCTGCACCAGTGGTTTTAAGTGCAACACCCATTGTGATTGCAGCACCGTAGATGAACATAACACCCCAGTTCACACCGCTCTCCGCCTCGCTCCAGTCGAGGACACCTGTTGCGAACATCAGTATCGCCCCAAGTATGGCGATTGTACCCAAGCCAACCAGGTCGCTTGTTGAGATGAATAGTGTGAGCACAAGAAGGAACACCCCGAGAGCCTTCCACTCGCGCTTGCTCATAGGGTGCAAGTCTGCCCGGATTTCATCAACCGCGTTCTGTATGTTGATTCCGCGCGGAGGAAACATAACCCGGAGGATTATGAAGATTGTTGGAATCATGATGAGCGTGATGGGCAGTGCTGCCTGCATCCATCCCAGATAGCTGATTTGCGCACCGGCAAGCTCTTCCAGGAAACCAAGTGCAACAGCGTTCCTTGCGCCACCAGACGGGGTTGCAAGGCCGGCAACACCACAGCCAAATGCAATCGCAAGCACCAGTGCTATCTTGAACTTGCCCTCAATCTTGGCAGTTGCAACTATGGTTATTGCAACAGGGAGCAGCATAGCAGCAATCAGATGGTCAGAAATGAACATTGCAAGGATAGCTGAGATTGCAACAAGCATGAAAAGGAGAAGAGAGGGAGAGTTCCTGCACCGTGAGAGGAAGCCAAGTGCGATCCTTTTGCCGATTCCACTCTTGACAAGGCCTTGGGCGATTATCAATGAGCCGATTATGAAGAAGACAGCAGGGTTTGCGTAGGATGCGAATGCCTCTGTCGGTGTTTTTGCTATCCCTAAGAAGAACAGCAGTATACCAGGGATGAAAGCTGTCGCAGGCAGGGGTATTGGCTCGGTAATCCAGAGCACGACAACAAGGGCAAAAATGGCAAGCACGCGCTGCCCAAGGACAGACAATCCTGTGGGAGTTGGCATAAAGAAGATTACCAGGAAAATAGCAGCTGCTACTAGCAAACTGTAGAGCATCTTCCGGTTTTGGATGTCAAACACTTCAACTGTGCTTAGTTCAGCCATTCTAATTCCTTCGCCTTATGGTTTTGTATTTAAATAAATTGTCCTTTAGGCGAAACTGCAAAAATGGGCAGCATGCTCTTTTCTACTTAACCTTGACCAGCTTAGCTGTTATGAAGAATGCGGACAGCAGGACCAGAATCCAGGCAATAGCATTCCATGCTACCACAAGGATCCCCTGTGCATAAACCAGCTCAGCGCGGGTCCAGATGCCCATGTTTGTAACGGCCTCAAGGAAGAAGAACACTGCAGAAGCAATCAAAAGGCCAAGGCCGTATTTTATCCTTTGGGCATAACCGCTGTACCTAACCAGCACAACACCGACCAAAAGTATCAGGGCCATCCAAAGGGGACCCTGTGGGTCAAATGCCATATAAACAACTAGGCGTCGGCGGTTTATAAAGGTTATTGTGAGGGCTTTTTCCTTCTCTTCACGGGCTTCTTTGGCTTGCGGAGCATCTCCAGTTCCCGCTTGTCGGCGACCAGCTCTGTGTCAAGCGCCGCAACCTCTTGTTTCAGCCTCTCGAGCTCCGCTTTTTCGTAGGGCTTCTTCTTGGCTTTTCTTTTTACAACCTTGACTTTTCTTTTCTTGGCTTCCTTCAGCTCCTTGTCAAGGGTCTTGCCAAGCTTTTCCACGCCCTCGATCATGTCCATAATTGAGAGGGGTTTTCCGTCCTCGTCGACCAGGATGTGCTCCTCCTTCTCTTTCTTGCGCTGCTCGAAGAAGTTTTCCATGTCAGATTCCATCCCTGCCATCTCGCGGTTAAACTCGGCTTTTATAGCATCCTTCTTTTCACGCTTCAGCTCAAGCTCCTGCTCCATTGCAGCCGCCTCTGCTGCCATGGATTTCGGGGTCATGAAATCTCCCCCGCTAGTCTTGAACATCTCGATATCTTTCTCTATGTGGATAACTGTCTCGGCTATCCTTTTCCTTGTTGCCTCGTCGCCTATGTCAACGCAGAGGTTGTTTGCCTTCATGTACAGCCTCTTAATCCGGTTTAGCATTTTGCTCTCTGAGCCCTTGAAGTCATAGTCCTGGTAGATTCCATAAAGCGCGTCAGCGAGGTTCATCCAAATGTCTCTCAAAAGTTCAAGGTTCTGCTCCTTCAGCTTCCTCAAAGTGACAAGGTCCTCTTTGCAGCTTCTGCTGATGGTTGCCCAGTCAGAAGGTTTCCCAATTGACCTATAGAAGCGGGTTGCATAAGTCACGGCCCTCTGCCTTGCCATTATCCTGAACGTTTCGGCTCCGTCTAGATCCTCTAATTTTGAAAAAACTATTCTGCAGATTTCAGTTGCACGTAAGAAATCTTTATGATCTCCACTTTGTGCGATTTTTTCAGCTTTTTCTAGCTCCGCTTCAACATAGTTGTTAAGCGCTCTTTGCTGGGCATCCTGTGATATTTTTACAAGAACTGCAGATTTTTCCTTCTTAGCCGTACCCTCAATTGCTTTGTAAAACAAATAAACCTGAAACCAGTTTTTCTTGCCACTCTCCGCCAGCTTAACGAGGCAGAAGCCCGACTGCTGAAGATACACTAACATATCCCTCTTGTGTAATTTGGAAGCCGCCTTAGCCGCTTGCTGAAAAAGCATACCAGCTTTCTTATAGTCTTTACTTTTAAGATAAAGTCTAGCCTCTTTGGCCAGTGCCCTATAACGAGCGGTCTTAATCCGCTTAAGTTCTGTCATAACAGAATAATGCCAAGAGAACTATTTATTATTACTGTTTATGCCCCGGACTCTGCTGCCCGCTCCTTTTCAAGCTGCTTGATGATTTCGGCATGCCTGTCTATCTCGGTCTCCCTCGTTGCCTTCGTTTCAGCCTCAAGCTTCTTTTCCATGTCCTTTGCCTCTTTCTCTGCATCCTTCCAGAACTCCTTGTCGACCGTGATGCCCTTATACCGGGGGAGGCGGTGCTCCACTTCTGCAAGGCCCTCTTCAAATGTTTTCTCTACCTTGTCTATTTCCTTTTGCAGGCTGAGGCTCTTCTCAAACACTTCTATGTCCTTCTCGAAAACCCGCTCTGGTATGTCACCGAACTCTTCAATTCCCGCTCTAAGGTTCTTTTTCTTGGCCTCGTAAATCATCTGCTCGCCGCGGTAGCGGAAATTCTTGGTGCTGTCATACAATTCGGAGCTTTTTTTGGCTGCAGTATCATAGAGGGACAGTATGCCTGGCAGGAAGTCCGTGTCAGGGTTGGGGGATGCCAGGTAAAGCCCCTGAAGCGCCTCAGCAGTGTTTGCAATAATGTCCCGTTTTGTCTCGAAAACCTCAATTGTCTTTGGTAGCTTGTTGATTTTCTCTAGGTCCTCTGAGCATTTTTGGCTGAATTCGTACCACTTGTTATAGCGCAGTTCCCTGAACTTTTTGGCCTTTCGCGAGTCTTTGAAGCCAACTTTCTTTGCAAGAACCTCCACTTTCCTGAACCGGTTCATTTCGTAGGAAAGCTTCTTTTGGCCCACGAATATTTCAAGCATCTTCTTCTGTTCCTTGAAAGCCCCCTCGTCCTCCGACAATTGCTTTTGAATATCCTCGACCTCTTCGCAGGTCTTTACTGCCTTGTCGAATTCCCTCTCCTTGGCAAACACTTCAGCATCATGTAGTTTGGCGTAGATGAGTGCCAACGAGGCATAATAAAATGCAGAATCTGAAAGCTCATACTCTCCCTGGCCACTGGCACGCTCGCTGAGCTTTTTGAAGTGGTTCATTACAGTTAGCCATTTTTCGGAGCCGGCCACTGCAAGCTTTGAGCGTGCTATTCCGGCATACCACAGATAAGTAAGCTTTTCCTTGGAGTCTTTTGGGACGTCGCCTGCGGCAGTATTGTATAGCTTATACGCTGACTCGAACCTCTGGTCCTTTAGGTCGTGGTAGGCCCGGTCTGCAATCCTCTTTGCCCTTTCCTTTTGAATTTCTTCAGGGCTTGGCTCGACATCCTCGGGCTCCAAGAACTCCCCTTCCTTACCTTTTTTGGCCTTCCTTTTGACTATAAGTATAGCATGCTTCTTTTTGCGCATTGCCTTCGCCTCTTCCCGGGAAGGCTTTTTGGGCTCCTCCAGGGGCGTGTCAAGGACAGCATGCTTCCTCTTCTTTTTGACCATATAAAACTAGAATATGAACGGAGATATTAATAGTTAACTAATCGTAGTGCACAACATCTTTCGTTAGCAGCCTGGCGGGTTTTGTGGGCTTCTGTGCAGGATAGCCAAGCGGGATTATTGCAATTGGTCTTACTCCACTGGGCAGGGAGAACTCTTTTGAAAGCTTGTCCTCGTCGAATGCGCCGACCCAGCACGTCCCAAGGCCAAGGGCATGCGCTGCTAACAGCATGTTCTCTATTGCTATTGAGGCGTCCTGGATGGAATATAGCGATTTCCCGCGGCTTTTGTAGCGCGCAGAGGAACGGCTTTCATTCGCGCAGACAACAATTACAACAGGGGCCTCAGCAACAAATCCCTGGCCAAAAGCGATTTCAGCAAGCTTTTCCCGGTTTTCCCCTCTCCTGAAAACGTAGAAGTCCCGGCCCTGTAGGTTGCCTGCAGAGGGTGCGTCAATACCTGACTGGAGAACTTTCTCTAGCTTTTTGTCCTCGACAGGATCCGGCCTGAAAGAGCGGATGCTTCTCCTAGTCCTGATTGCCTTGAACAGTTCCATTAAGTTATAGATAGGGACGTTAATATTTAAATCATTTACACCTAGGGAAAAATATGAAATACTCCAAGCTGGCAGAAGTCTATGAGGACCTTGAAGGCACCACAAAGAAGCTTGAGAAGAGGGACATTGTCGCCAAATTCTTCAAGGAGACGCCTGCTGATTTGCTGCCGGTAATGGCAATGCTTGTCCAGGGCAGGATTTTCCCCGCGTGGATGGAGACTGAGCTAGGGGTGGCAGAGAAGATTATGATTAAGGCGATTGTTAAAACCAGTGGCAGGAGTGACAAGGAGGTCAAGGAGGCCTTCAAGAAATCGGGCGACATGGGCCTTGCAGTAGAGGACCTGCTGAAGAGGAAGAAGCAGGCAACCCTTGCCAAGGGAACTTTGACAGTGGAAAAGGTATACAAAAACCTCACCAGGATTCCGGAGCTTACGGGCTTGGGCTCGATAGAGAGGAAGATTGGGCTCATTGCGGACATGCTTTCTGATGCCTCGCCGAAGGAGGGGAAATACATTGCAAGGACTGTGCTTGAGGACATGAGGGTTGGAGTTGGAGAAGGCACTATCAGGGATGCGATATCTGCCGCCTTTGATGTCCCTGCCAAGGACATTGAGCGCGCATATAACGTCAGGAATGATTACGGAGAAGTTGCAAGGTCCGCCAAGGAGCACGGCCTGAAGGGCCTGGAGAAGTTCTCGCTGAAGCTTGGCAGGCCGATAAAGCCCATGCTCGCCCAGAAGGTTGAAAGTCTCGAGGCTGGGATAAAGAGTATGGGCGGCAGGGCGGCAATAGAGATTAAGTACGATGGGATGCGCGTCCAAATCCACAAGGACAATGACGAGATAGCATTGTTTACTCGGAGGCTGGATAATGTCACAAAGCAGTTTCCTGAAATAGTTGAGTATGCAAAAAAGGGCATAAAGGCAAAATCGACAATTGTCGAGGGCGAAGTGGTTGGCATAGACCCGAAGACAGAACGGCCGAAGCCATTCCAGCAGCTGTCTAGGAGAATCAAGCGCAAGTATGACATCGAGGAGATGATGAAGCAGATTCCCGTTGATGTCAACCTGTTTGACATTGTATACCTGGACGGGAAGATGCTGATAGAGACGCCTTTCAAGGAGCGGAGAAGCACTTTGAAGGGCATCATCCACCCAAGCAAAAGGTTCCATTTGGCTGAGCAAGTAGTCACAGATGACCCAAAGGAGGCTGAAAAGATCTATAACAAGGCTCTGAAGATGGGCCATGAAGGGGCAATGGTGAAGAACCTAGAATCGCCATACACCCCCGGCAGCAGGGTAAAGCACATGAACAAGGTAAAGCCTGTGCAGGAAAGCCTGGACCTGGTGATTATGGGTGCGATATGGGGCGAAGGAAGGCGTTCTAAGTGGCTCGGGAGCTTTGTCCTGGGCGCAAGGGACGAGGAGAAGGGGGACTTTGTGGCAGTAGGGAAGGTAGCTACTGGGGTTAAAGATGCTGATTTAGAGGAGCTCACAAAAAGGCTCAAGCCACTCATTACTGCAGAGCACGTCAAGGAAGTCGAGCTAAAGCCCAAGCTGGTTATCGAAATTAACTTTGAGGAGATACAAAAGTCGCCAACTTATGAGTCCGGATTCGCATTGCGCTTCCCTAGGGTGGTCAGGATAAGGGAAGACAAGGGTCCGGAGGATGTCGATTCCTTAGATAGGATTGAGAGGATGTACAGCAGCCAGGGCAAGGCCTAGATAAGTATATAAAGGACATTCTGTATAAAGGTACTTAGTTTGTTTACACTGGCCAATGACAACAAATATATAGTACTTTAAATATAGGTTAAGTGTAAGTGGGAGAAAACGAATGGTAGCAAGCGAAGATGCTTTAAATTTACTTAAGCGAATTGGCTTAAACCAATACGAGTCGCGCATATATACTGCCCTTCTAGCCGCAGGCTCGTCCACGGCAGGGGAGCTTTCAGAGCACGCAGAAGTGCCAAGGTCAAGGGTCTATGATGTTCTTACAAGCCTTGAAAAGAAAGGCTTTGCTGTTATCCAGGTCGGAAGGCCTGTCAAATACCTCGCTGTTACCCCACAAAACGCCATCTCCCGCGTCAAATCTAATTTTGAGGAAGACTACCAGAAAAAGATCAAGTCATTGGTGGAGCTTGAGGATTCCCTGCACCAGGAGCTTGAACCGCTGCTCGCCAAGGAAATAAGTGATCCGGGGGACCTCGTCGGGGTGCTCCGCGGAAGGGTCAACATCTACAACCAGATTAAGCACATGATTAACACCGCAGACAGCAGGGTTGTGAAGATGACCACGGAAACAGGCATTTCAGGACTGGACAAGCACTGCAAGGCCGCACTTGCAGGCGCAAAGAAGCGAGGGGTAAGCGCAAGGATTGCGGCAAATGTAAATGACCCCAAGAAGGCGATTTCTGGAATCAAGCCCCACGCAGACATTAAAAAAGTATCGCACATTGACGGACGGTTTTTGGTGAAGGACGGCAAGGAAGCCATCCTGATAACCACCCCGGACGATAACTCACAGACAGCCGGCCTCTGGATAAGGAACGAGTACCTCTCAGGATGGCTGGAAAACCTGTTTGAGCACGCCTGGGAAAAAGGCGAAGAAATAAGCGCCTAGGAAACAAGCTTCAGTTCGCCCTTGCTTTTTATGCTGTCACCGAGGCCAAGCCCCATTGAATAAAAGGCCTGCTCCCACTTTATCCCGAGCAGCTCGCTTAGTAGCTCTTTCTCGTCGCCCAGCCTTACAGACCTTGGCTTCTTGATGCCGGCAAGGTCTGCAGCGGCCTGTATTGCTGCCTCCTCGCCGCCCAGCTCGTCCACAAGGCCGAACTCGTATGCATCTTGGCCAAGGCATGGGCTTCCGTCAGCAAAGTCCTGCACAACTGAAGGCGGAATATTCCTGTTCTCCGCGACCTTTTCCACGAAGTAGAAGCCCACATCATTTATCATGCCCTGCAGGATCCTTTCTTCCTCTGGAGTCAGGGACTTGTAGGGGCTCCCAATGTCCTTGTACTCCCCATACTTGACTGTTGTGTAGTTCATACCAATTTTCTCAAAAAGCTCGGAGTATTCGCCAACAGTGGCCAGGGCTCCGATATTGCAGGTCATCGAGAGCGGATGTGCCACTATCATGTCTGTAGAAGATGCAATCCAGTATGCGCCTGAAGTGCCGATGTCGCCAATCCATGCTACGGTTGTCTTGTTTATCGACTCTATCTTCAAGGCAATCTCGTCGCAGGCAACAGGCGAGCCGCCTGGCGAGTTTATTTCGAGCACTATTGCCTTGTATGCAGGGTTCTTCTCGGCCTCCTCAAGCAGCTTGTTCACCTCTAGTGAGCTGGTAGCCTCGATAAAGGGGGACTGCTCACCATAGGAGATTATGCCGGTTATCGGTATGACCGCGACCTTGCTCTCTGCTGAGATTGAGCCGGGCAGTGAGCTGCTGAATATTGCAACAGCTGCGATGAATACAAATACCGCAACCACGATAACTATGAGAGTTCTGCGCATGGAATCATTTTATAAGCGTTTTCGTTTATATAGCTTGTTATGACCAGGGAAGCCTGCAGGGAACTTATCGAGGAGCTGAAGAGAAAGAACTACACTAAAGTGGAGTTCCTGAACCTCAAGACAAGGATTAGCAAAAAGCATGGAATTAGGCATATCTTGAAAGACTCTGAAGTTCTGGGCTATGCAACAAAGGAAGAAGCTGAAGTTCTCAAGGGGCTTCTTGTGAGGAAGCCTACAAGGTCGCTCTCTGGAGTCTCTGTTGTTGCAGTGATGTCCAAGCCCGCCCCGTGCCCCCACGGGACTTGCGCATACTGCCCGAAGGGCGACTATGCCCCGCAGAGCTACACTGGGAAAGAGCCTGCTGCGCTCCGGGCGAGGAGGAATGGCTATGACCCAGGGAAGCAGGTGAGGAACAGGGTAGAGCAGCTGACTGCGATTGGCCACCCGACTGACAAGGTTGAGCTTATTGTTATGGGGGGCACATTCCCGGCGCAGCCTGTTGAATACCAGGAGCAGTTTGTCAAGGGATGCTTTGACGCGATGGTTGGAACCAGTGGAAAAAACCTTGAAGAAACCATAAGGGCTGCCGAGGCTTCTAAGGTGAGGCCGGTAGGAGTCACATTCGAGACCAGGCCTGATTATTGTAAAGAGAAGGATATTAATGAGATGCTTAAGCTGGGAGTTACTAGGGTCGAGCTTGGGGTGCAGACTGTTTATGATGATGTGCTTGAAAAGGTTGAGAGGAAGCACTATGTCGAGGACAGCATAGAGGCGACAAGGCTGCTGAAGGATGCCGGAATAAAAGTGAATTACCACATGATGCCCGGTCTGCCCGGCTCGGACAGGGGGCGCGACATAGATGCATTCAGGGAAATTTTTTCAAGCCCTGACTTCAGGCCGGACATGCTGAAGATTTACCCGACTTTGGTCCTTAAGGGTACTAAGCTCTACGACTGGTGGAAGTTGGGCGAGTATGAGCCGCTTAGCTCCGATGAGGCTGCTGAGATTATTGCAGAGGCCAAGGGCTTTGTGCCGCCGTGGGTCAGGATTATGAGGGTTACAAGGGACATCCCCGCTACCCTGATTGACAGCGGGGTTAAGAAGAGCAACCTAAGGCAGCTTGTCGAGGGGCAGGCGAAGGCAAAGGGGATAAGCTGCAATTGCATCCGCTGCAGGGAGGTCGGGCACAGGCTTTTGAAAGAGGGCCTTTCCCCGGATAAGGTTGAGATTAGGGAGCTTGGCTACGACGCCTCCAACGGCAGGGAAACATTCATTTCAGCAGAGGACTTCGAGAAGAGAATCTTGATCGGCTACCTGAGGCTGAGGTACCCTTCGGCAGAGGCCTTCAGGCCGGAGGTTGGGAAAGACTCGGCACTGGTTAGGGAGCTGCACGTCTACGGGCCCGAGGTCAGGATTGGCGATGAGTCTTCAGGAAGTGAGTTCCAGCACAAGGGTTGGGGGAAGAGGCTCCTGGAAAGGGCTGAGGAGATTGCCGCAACTGACGGGAGGAAACATATTCTTGTGAGGAGCGGAATCGGTGTGCGCCAGTACTACAGAAACCTTGGCTATGAGGATTTTGGAGCGTACCTTAAGAAAAATATATAAACCCGATGTTTCACTTTGTCTCAACATGAATAAAACGCCTTCCAATGTAAAGTCCATTCTCAAGAAATTAAGGAAAAGCGACGACGACATTGCAGAGTTCTGTATAAACAGAGCCACAGAGGCTGTGAAGGCGGGCGGCTACCACGACGCAAAGCTCTGGGCCACAAACATTCTTTCTGCAATTATCGGCGAGCTGAAATACGTTGAGGACGAGAATGACATACACGACCTGATGGTTGAGCTTGACGGCATTGAGAGGGATGTCATTGAGTCCATCTATGAGTCATTTACAGACATGGCAGACAACCTAGCTGACAGCGACCCGGCGGACATAAAGGATACAATAGTGTACTCCCTTTCAAAAAAGCTGGACAGCATGGACAGGAACAAGTACCTCAAGGCCTATGGCTGAGGCATCTCGAACCTTACTTTTCCGGCTACGCCATCCAGGACAGCCCTCATCCCCTTCTCAAATTCCTCAAGCTTGAAGTTATGCGTTATTAATGGGGATATGTCTAGCTTCTTTGAGGCAAGCAGCTCATTCGTGGTTTTCCATGTGCTCCAGAGCCTTCTCCCATAAATTCCTTTCACGGTCAGGTCCTTCAGGACCATGAGCTTTGACCAGTCAAGGAGCACCGGCTTTGTGGGGAGGCCAAGCAGGACAACCCGGGCGCTTTTCTTTACGCACGTAAGGGCCTGCTGGATTGAGGCCTGGGCGCCGGCCATCTCAAATGCAACATCTGCGCCTTTGCTGTCGGTTTCCATCCTTATAACTTCGAGGGGGTCTTCATCATGCCGGTTGACTGTTATGTCCGCGCCCATCTTTTTAGCCAGGTCAAGGTGCAGCTGGCCGCCGCTTATTGCAATGACCTTTTCAGCGCCAAGAGCCTTTGCAACCCCGATTGAGAATAG
>JGI10211J34971_10002167_pt1 | contig 16149 bp, 9 predicted proteins | sample Etolagsediment_FD_34971 | JGI IMG/M metagenome (IMG submission 34971) | reverse complement strand
CGATGGAGAATCGCGGCGAGCCGCGCCTGAAGATCTGCCGTTTCCGCCAAACCGACCAGGTTGTGTTGCTGGTAGGGATCGCTCCGGTTGTCGTAGAGAAGCCAGGCACCGTCCCGGGTCTCCACATAGGTGTGCCGACGAGTGCGGATGCCGCGGTACTCCCCGATCCCGTAGCGAGAAGCGGTGTGATAAGGCACGGGCAGCTCGAAGAGAGCGCCGTCACTGTCGGGGGCTCCCGGCTGCCCTGTCAACGTGGCGGAAAAGTCGGTACCTTCCACGCATTCCGGGACATCGATCCCGCTCAGCCCGAGCAACGTCGGCATGATGTCGGGCGTGGTCAACGGCAAATCCACCACCCGTCCGGCAGACCCGAACCTACGCGGATATTCGATCAGGAACGGCACAACGGCCGATTCGTCCCACGGCAACAGTTTCCTCTCGAATCCCTGTGAACCGAGCATGTCGCCATGGTCCGACGTAAACACGACGATCGTGTCCTTGTCCAGACCGGTGTCGCGGAGCGTCTTCCGCAACTGTCCCATGCAGTCGTCGAGCGCAGCAATGTGCGCGTAGTAGCCGCGAAGGTCGCGTATGGCTCGGTCCGCCGTCTCGGCGGGCACGTTGGGACGCAGCTTGATCTCGCGTTCCGCGAACATCGCACGGTACTTCTCCGGCGCAGTCTGATAGGGGTTGTGGGGCGGCCCCCACGAGATGAACAGGCAGAACGGTCGCCCGTCAGTTGCACGTTCCTTGATGTACTGCTGAGCCGATCGGGTTTGCGCGATGGCATCGTACCCATCCCAGAAGAGCCTCTCGGACGTGTCGCCGAAATACGGTGATTTCGGGTAGTTGTGCGTGCACTCGAGGACTTGCCAGAAATCGAAGCCCTGACGTCGCTCCCGCGGAATGAACGCCCCGCGCCTCTCATGGTGCCCCTCCGGGCTCCCGTTCAGATGCCACTTGCCGATATATCCGGTGGCGTACCCGGCCTCCTTGTACACGTCTCCGATGGACGTCGCCTCCGATGCGAGCGGCACGTCGTTGATGAAGACCCCATTGGTCAACGGGTACTGTCCGGTGATGAGGCTGCCCCGGTAGGGCGAGCACACGGGGCACACCGACACCACATTCGGCAGATTCAGTCCTGCCCGGGCCATCTCGTCCAAGTTCGGCGTGATCGCGTTCGGGTCGCCCGCGTACCCGACCGCTTGTCCGCGCCACTGATCGCCGAACACAAACAGCAGGTTCGGCTTCGTGGTCGGGGCCGCCGATGCACCCCCAACAAGCAGCCCGGCGCTGACTCCCACGCCAGCGGCCAGGAACTGTCGTCGCCCGCAATGGTCCACGTCCGGGCTCGCCTGGGATTCGCGTCTTGCTGTCACTGTGGTGGTCTCTCCTGTTGCTGAGAACCGACGGGATGGGCGGGCTCGCAGAGCTTGTGCGGCGGGTTGGCGTCCGCTCTCAACCCGGCCGCCGGGGCTCCTCTGCCATTCCAGCTGTACGCACGAGCTGTACGACGTCACTTCGCTGCCAGCGGCGGGCGGGCCAGTGCGCGACATTCGCGTTTGGCCGCTGCTCAGATCTTGACGGCTGTTCCGGACTTGACCTTCTGGAAGGTCTGCCAGGCGCGCTTGAACGTGAGGTAATCGTCGCGCGTCTCGAACACCTGGCTGTCGTCCCACAACACGCGCCAGTCGCCGTCGGCTTCGGGCCAGAGGAAGACCTGCCCCCAGATCAGACGATTGTTGGCGTCGATCCCGGGATGCTCCGGCGTGTCGTCGCCCGAGATGCGGAGCAACTGCTCCGGCCTGAGCAGGTCCGCGGTCGCGTTGAGCAGGTTGTCCCGGATCCAGTCCGAACGTGTTGCCATGGCGACGAACCCGCCGCTCTTGTTCTCGCGCTGCACCGCCCAGCTCAGGCCCGCCCTGGCGGGAGAGACGCCCAACTCCGCGGCAATCTCCTGAATCACGGAGTCCAGCAGATCCGCGCGGTGCTCCTTGAACGTGTCACGCGCGGGTCGCTTGGGGGACCCGAGAGACATGTAACCGGTGCACACGATGCCTTCAGACTCGAAGAAACGGCGCAGCTCGGTCTGTTGGAAGAGCGGATGCATCTCCATCTGGTTGACCACCGGGCGATCGGCATCGGCCACGTCCCGCAGCAACAGCTTCATTGTGGCCGCCGTGTGATTGGACGTGCCGACGTGCACGATCTTGCCGGCCTGCTTCAGCTTCAGGATCTCGCCCCACGTTTCCATGAACTCGTCATGGATGTAGGGCACGGCATCCGGATTCCGGTGCTCGCCCGTGCAGCCCGGCGTGTGAACGTTCGGCCACGGCCAGTGGTTGAGGTAGAGGTCGATCTTGTCCACGCCCAGTGCCTTCAACGTACTGTCCAGTGCGGGGGCCACGTCCTTCGGTGACATGTGTCCGTTCCACAGCTTGCCGGTGATGAACAACTCGTCGGCCGACGCGATATAGCCGCGGCTAATGGCTTCCCGGATCGCCTCGCCCACCACGTCTTCGTTCTCGTAGGCACGCGCCGTATCGATATGACGCCAGCCCAGGCGGATCGCCTCGACCGTGGCGTCCTTGATGTAGTCCTGTGCCCAGTCGGAATGGAACGTGCCGAAGGCGGCCACCGGCATGGTACGGCCACTGGGTAAAGTGACCTTCCGGACCGTTCCCGGGTCCACCGGAGGGATGCTCGTGTCGAAGCAGACTTGTGCGGTCGTTTCTCTCTGTCCCATGACTTGTTTCCTTTGTACTGGTGCCTGCGGACCGGACGGTTCCCCGGTCACGGCCGATACAGATTGATGAATCAATATCGTTCACGGCGCCATTCTGATGCGTCGAGAGTCGCACATAGCGGAACGCGGCGCGTAGCCGGCGGTTCTGCTTTTTTGTGGACATGATACAGTATTACGCTTCACGCGCCTGACCAGACGTTTGCCCAATGTACTGCGATACGTAAGAGACCCACGGGACCGACCGTGGAGCCCTGTCTCGCCGCGAAACTGCCAGATCAAGCTACGCACACCGCCCCCCCCATGAGTACCACCGTACGCCGCTGGACCGTCCTCACCCTCGTTCTTGGCTCTCTGTGTGGTCAGTTTCGCGGGGCCGACCGACTGGTCTCTGCTGGCCGAGATCGACCACAGGCACCCGGCCTATCGACAGTTGCTCGGGTATACGCCGGACACGACGGCGGCGGACATGCGGGGAGATCTCAAGGCCAGTGTCTCGCCGATCAGCCACGCATCCGCCGACGATCCCCCCACGCTCCTGGTCCACGGCGACATGGACAACATCGTCCCCATCGAACACGCCCGCCGACTTGAGACCCGCCTCCGCGCTTGCAGCGTGGAGACGGAACTGTACGTGGTGAAAGGCGCCGGTCACAACGTCTCTGGCGCCCCCGGGGCGGCCCGGCGCGCCACGGTCTTCATCCGCAAACACCTCGGCATCTCCGTCGAGACACAGCCGGCCCGGGCAGCAAGCGCACATCGCTCACCGGAAGAGCGTCCATCATCAGAACTCAGCCCAATTCCAGCACCACAACCGACCGAGCAGGCAGGGACACGGTCAGGCCTGCCGGCCCCAGAGTGAACCCGCCGAACGGTACCGGCGCAACAGCGTCCGGCCTCTCGAAAGTGTTCATCGAGTTCACGGTCGGACCGGTGAGGATTCGTCCCGCCACAGTGGAGATACTGGTTCCCTGTACCGCCACGGTCAGTCCGGCGGAATCGACGGGGTCCAGATTGCACAACGAAAGGTGGAGCCGAGCGTCCGCGTCACAGGATGCGCTGGCGCTGAGCTTGGGCAGAGACCGTGCGGGATTGTGATCGCCGAGCAGGTGATCGGGACATTCGAGCGTAGTCGGCAGACGGGTCGCGTCCTGATGCACCTTGTACATCTCGAGCACGTGGTAGCTCGGGGTCAGGAGCATCTTCTCACCCTCGGTCAGCACCATGGCTTGCAGCACGTTCACGGTCTGGGCGATGTTGGCCATGTGCAGGCGTTCGGCGTGCTGGTGAAAGACGTTCAGGCTCAGACCGGCCACGAGAGCGTCGCGCATCGTGTTCTGTTGGTAGAGGAAACCGGGATTGGTGCCTGGCTCGACGTCGAACCACGTTCCCCATTCGTCGAGGATGATCTCTACCCGCTTCTCGGGGTCGTACCGATCCATGATCGCGGTGGTCCGGCGCAGGAAATCGTCCACCTCCCACGCCCGGTGGAGGGTCTTCCACCACTCGTCGACACCGAAGTCGGTGGCCGACCCCTTGTGATTCCACGGCCCGGTCACGGTGTAGAAATGCACGCTCAGGCCGTCCATGAAGCGCCCGGCTTCACGCATGAGGATCTCGTTCCACTCGTCACGCTCGCCGCAGGCGACTTTGTACAGTTTGGCGTTCGGAGTGAAGTGACGGCAGAAGCAGGCGTACTGACGGTACAGGTCGGCGTAGTACTGCGCCCGCATGTGGCCGCCGCACCCCCAGTTCTCGTTGCCGACACCCCAGTACTTGACGCTCCACGGCTCCTGACGCCCGTTCTCGCGACGCAGCGCCGCCATCGGACTCTCCCCGGGCATGGTCAGGTACTCCAGCCACTGGGACATCTCCTGAACCGTGCCGCTGCCCACGTTCCCGGCGATATACGGTTCGCACCCGATCTGCTCGCACAGGTCGAGGAACTCGTGCGTGCCGACGTGGTTGTTCTCCGTTACGCCTCCCCAGTGAACGTTCACCATCTTCGGCCTGTCTGCCTTCGGACCGATGCCGTCTCGCCAGTGGTACGTGTCCGCAAAACACCCGCCGGGCCAACGCAGGTTCGGCATGTTCAGCGTCCGCAACGCCGCCACGACGTCATTGCGGAATCCGCGCGTGTTGGGAATCGGCGAATCCTCACCGACCCACAGTCCATCATAGATGCAACGCCCCAGGTGCTCGGCGAAATGCCCGTAGATGTGGCGCGAAATCGTGTGCGTCCCGCGGTCAGCTTGAACGGTGAGTCTGTTCATAGTGTGGTCTCTCCGAAGGGATTCTCGCTGTTCTGCCACCTGCTCGCACGCCGCGCACGGTGGCGAGGTCTTCTGCTTCCTTGCGAACGTGGTACAGTATTGCAGCTCGCGCGCCTGGCCAGAGGTCTCCGCAGTGGATTGAGTCACTTGGCGGGGAGAGTCGTTCGCAACAGACTGATCGCCCAAAACAGTGTGCGAGTTCCGCGACCTGGACAAACCGACAACTGCGAGGGGAACACACGGCGATCTCCCTTCTCCGTCACGCGACCGGACCGGCCGCCTGCACTCGGATCAGGTTCCACGAGGCCGGTGCGAGGTCCGCGGAAAGAGTCTCGCCGCGAATCACGGCACCCTCGATGCGCGTGGGCTTGACCCGTTCTTCGTCGGCGCTATTGACCGCGGCCAGGTCGGGATCGGCGATCTGCAGGTGTTCAATGACACTGGCAACACCGAGCTTCTCCAGCCTGACGTCCAACGCCAGACTCTCGTCCAGACTCCGGTTCACGGCGAACACTGCGATCTCACCCGCCTCCCGGCGCCAGACGACGGAACTGGACAAGTAGGGGACGTGGCCCAACTTGTCCGCGGCCGGAGCTTTCGGGTCGTAACTCGGAGAGGTCACCACCTGTCGCAGCACCGTGCCCCGACCGTAACGCGAGGTCAGTGCAAAGGGATGGAAGATGGTCTGGCGCCAGGCTCTGCCACCCGTCTCTGTACGGATGGGGGCAATGACGTTCACCGTCTGCGCCAAGCAGGCGATCTTCACGCGGTCGGCATGATTGAGCAGGGCGTTGAGTGTGCCGCCCACCACGAGCACGTCGGCCATATCGTAGGTGTCCTCCAGCAGAGGACGGGCCGCGGTCCACTCCTCGGACTTGGCCCCCTGGCCATGTGAATGATACCAGACATTCCACTCGTCTACGCTCAACATGATCCGCTTACCCGACTTCTTCCTGGCGCTGACAAAGTCGCAGCACGCGGCCGCATCCTCGATGAAACGGCTCAGCCGCTCCGGCTGTGCCAGAAACAGAGGACGATTACCTGCGTGATCGTTGAAGTAGATGTGCAGCGACAGATAGTCGGCGATGCCGAACGCATGGTCGAGGACGGTTGTCTCCCACGCCGCGAAATCGGGCATGGCCGGCGAGCTCGATCCGCAGACGACAAGCTCGATCGTAGGGTCGGTCCACTTCATCATCTTCCCGGCTTCGTTGGCGATGCGACCGTACTCGTCGGCCGTCTTGGCGCAGGTCTGCCATGGACCGTCCATCTCGTTGCCCAGACACCACAGTTTGATGCCGTGCGGCTCCTCGGACCCGTTGGCCCGGCGCCTGTCGGACCAGGCGGACCCGCCGGGATGGTTGCAGTATTCCACGAGCGCCTGGGCCGCCGCCGGGCCGCGAGTCCCGAGATTCACCGCCATCATGGGAGCCGTGTCCGCCTTCCGGCACCACTTCACGAATTCGTCCGTTCCGAACAGATTGGGTTCCAGGGCCTTCCAAGCCAGGTCCAGCCTTTCCGGACGCTGTTCCCGCGGCCCCACACCGTCTTCCCAGTTGTAGCCGGAAACGAAGTTCCCACCGGGGTAGCGCGTCATGGGCATGCCCAGTTCCCGGACCAGGTCGATGACATCCTGACGCAACCCGTCCTCGTCGGCGGTCGGGTGCTCCGGCTCGTAGACGCCTTCATACACGGCGCGCCCCAAATGCTCCAGGAAGCCACCGTAAATCCGCGGATCGATGGCGGAAATTTCATACGCGGCATTGACGACGATCGACGCTTCCATCTGCTCGACTCCTACAGCTTCCAACTGCGATGCCATGGTCGCCCACGTGCCCTGTGCTCGGGCCGGGTGCCGGATCAACGCTCCGGCGCACGAAACGTGCAGTATACACCGTATATCTCGACGATGACGACATGCGCCAAGGAGTCGGCAACGCCTACCGAATCGACCCAATCCGGATGTATAGTGGAGACCGATCAGCGCGCCGCCGTGCCCGAAACGGGCGTCAGACTCAGACAGGAGCACCAAACCATGTGGTACAGAACAATGATCGCAGCAGCTTCCCTCGCCGTCGTCGCCTCGGCAGCCGACCGAGCCGCCGTCTTGCCCAAGCGTTTCTCGGTGGCGGCCGGGGCACACGATCGTGTCGACACACCGATGAGCATCGCCGTGGGAGACGTGGGCGATGTCCACGTCGTGGAGATCGCGGACGGGAAAGAGATTCCGACGCCATGCCAGGTCGTGCCGTCCGACCCCAAGTCCGTGTGCTGGCTCCTGAGCGGGACGACAGCCAGGGAGACGACCCGCACGTTCGAACTGCGCACCGGCAAGGGCCCCGCAAGCCCGGCAGCCGCGACTGCGACGAAGGACGATGCAGCCCTGCTGATCCAGGCCGGCGGGGAGAACGTGCTGCGTTACTACCACGCCGTGATGCCCCCGCCGAAGGGAAAATCGGAGAAGTACAGCCGAAGCGGCTTCATCCATCCGCTGTGGGCCCCGGACGGACAGGAACTGACCAGCATCCATGCGCCGGATCACACGCACCACATGGGGTTGTGGCATCCGTGGACAAAGGTCACGTTCGAAGGTCGCCACATCGATTTCTGGAACACGGGCGGCGGAAAAGGCACGGCCGCGTTCGTCGAGTTCGACGACACGTTCGAAGGCCCTGTGTGTGCCGGTTTCGAGGCCAAGCAACAACAGATCGATTTGACCGCTCCCGACGGTCCCAAAGCAGCCATCGACGAAGTCCTTGCCGTCACCGTGTGGCCGTTGGGCGCGCCTGAGAAGGGCTGGCTCATCGACTACGTGATCACGCAGAAGTGTGCGTCCGAGAGCCCTGTGACACTCGACAAGTACCGGTACGGCGGGTTCAGCATCCGTGCCACGCTGGCCTGGGGCAACGACAACAGCGATTACCTGACCGACCAGGGCAAAGACCGCAAGACCGCCAACTTCAGCCGCGCCAAGTGGTGCGGGATCTGGGGAACGTCCGATGCCAGGACCTCCGGCGTTGTCCTGATGAGTCACAAACAGAACTGCGACTTCCCCGAGAAGCTGCGCACGTGGGACGGCGGTTTCAACAAGGGCAAGAGTAACGTCTTTGTGAACTTCTGCTCGATCCAGGACAAGCCATGGGTGATCGAGCCGGGCAACGAGACCGTGCAGCGTTTCCGCCTGTATTCCCACACCGGCAAGACCGATGCGAAGACGGCGGAACGCCTCTGGCTCGACTTCACCGAGCCACCGACAATCCAATGGCTACCGTGACTGAGATCCGGGACACAGACCGCACCTGCTCGGTCCATCGTCCTCAAAAGGAGAGAACGCCATGATGCGATATGTCCTTGCTGCGTGTGCGCTTGCCGCGGTGTCGATCGCGGCTCAAGTCCCCCGGGCAAAGAATGAACCGAGGATGTCGAAGATGATCGAGGCAGGAGCCAAGGAATACGTCTACAAGAAGGTCGAAGACCGCGAACTGAAGTTGTACGTGCTGACGCCTGACGGGCACAAGCCGGACGACAAGCGGCCGGCGATTGTGTTCTACCATGGCGGCGGATGGACAGGGGGAGCGCCGGGACAGTTCTGTGAACACGGCAAGTACCTCGCTTCACGCGGTATGGTGACGGTGCACGTGCAGTACCGATTGCTGGGGCGCCAGGCGGGGAAGACTCCTGAGACGTGCATTGCCGACGCGAAGTCCGCAATGCGTTGGGTCCGGTCGAAGGCCCCGGAACTCGGTATCGACCCGGAGCGGCTCGCGGCAGGCGGCGGCTCGGCAGGCGGTCATCTGGCGGCAGCCACAGCCTTCATCGAGGGGTGCAGCGATCCCGGGGACGACCTGACGGTGGACGCGAAGCCGAATGCCCTCGTACTTTTCAATCCCGTCTACAACAACGGCCCCGGCCAAGCCGGTTGGGGTCATCAACGGACGGGCGACCGGTACAAGGAGTTCTCACCTGCACACAACATCCGCAGAGGCGCGCCCCCTGCCCTCGTTTTCCTGGGTACAGAGGACAAGCTCATCCCGGTCTCCACTGCGGAGAAATTCCGGGACGACATGAAGGAAGTGGGCAGCCGCAGCGAACTTGTGCTGTTCGAGGGACAAGGCCACGGCTTCTTCAACTACGGCAAGGACGGCGGCAAACCGTACCGCAAAACCGTTCGTGCCATGGACGAGTTCCTGGCGTCACTCGGCTACCTCGAAGGCGAACCGACGATGGCAGCCGAAGAGTGAGGCGTGACACGGGAAGGGAACGGGAGGGGAACGCATAGTGGGGCGGCTGTCCACAGCCGCCATGTCTTCTCTCTCGGCTGTGGCCCACGTCACTCGACGTCGGAGCCAAGCCGAGCCACTTTTTCCCGGGGCGCATGTCAGCCGCGCCGTTGCCTGGCGGCTTTGCGTGCCTCGGCTTTGGCCTCTTGAGCCTGCATGAAGCGTGCGTATTTCCCGCTCCCTTCCCCGAGACACTCGCGGGCAGGATCGTCGTACTTCTCCATCCACGCCAGCAATTCCCCGCGCAGCCGAGCGACCTCGTCAGCGTGAGCGGGATCATCGATCAGGTTGCGCAACGCATCGGGATCGTTGGCAAAGTCGTACAGCTCCTCGGGCACGCGTTTCCGGAAGAGCTCGACACGGGCCGCGATCTCCGCATCGTGTTCAGCCGCCGCCGTCATGGCAGCGAAGGTGCGGCCGCTCTGTGACTCATTGAGGAAGATCCTCTCGCCATCCGACCACGGATTGAAGATGAAACCGAATCGCCGGTCTTGCACACAACGCATGGGGTAGCGCCGGACGCCGGCCGTTTCGTGGAACTGCGTGAACACACGATCACGCCCCTCTTGCGCTTGCCCCAGCAGCACGGACAAGAATGTGCGACCATCGCACACCGGCAACGACGGCAGACGGAGCACATCCAACACGGTGGGGAAGAAGTCTACACCGGAGATGAAGTGGGTGTCGTCGACTGTGCTCGGCGCGATCTTGCGGGGCCAGCGTGCGATCCACGGGGTCCTGGTACTGTGCAGGTAGCAGTTCGTTTTGGCGAACGGCAGCGCCATGCCGTTGTCGGACAGGAACATCACCAGTGTGTTATCCTCCTGCCCCGCCTCCCGGAGCGCCCGCAACACCGCGCCCACGGTATCGTCGCACCGTCGCACGCTGCTGAAATACTCGCCCATTTCTCGCCGCACCTCGGGCAGATCGGGCAAGAAACCGGGCATCTCGACGTCGTCACCATGGTAGACCCGCGATGGCGGCGTGATGTCCCGATCTCCCCACGCGTTCTTCTCCTGGTCGCTCCCCACGAACGGCCGGTGCGGATCGTGTGAGTTCGCCATCAGGTAAAACGGTCTGCCCGCGTCCCGAGCCTGCTCGATGAATCGCTTTGCATATCGGTAGTAGAGTTCCGGGTCTCGTCCAAATCCAAGCTCGGGCATGTCGTACTGCATGTCCCATTCGTAGTCGGTCTTCGGCGTACAGTGTCCGAGCTTCCCGAGAATACCTGTGGCGAAACCCGCGTCGCGCAGCGTCTCCATGATGGTCGGCACGTCCAGGTCGGTGTGGTGGAATCCCTCCATGCCGTTGCGGTGCGGATACAACCCCGTCGCCAATACTCCACGGCTGGGCTGGCACACGGCGATGGTCACATGCGCGTGCGTGAAGCGCATCCCTTCTGCCGCGAGCCGGTCGATGTTCGGCGTGATGTCGGGCGTCTTGCAACCGTATGCGCCCACGGAATTGCAGTTCAGATCGTCGGCAGTGATAAGCAGGATGTTCGTCCGTTCCGGCATGTCGTCTCCTTCATCTATCCCAATACGTCAGCTCACGAATCTGTTTGGTGACAGGCTTGAGCAAGATCGCGATGATCGCCAGACCGACGATCTCCAACATCCACGACAGGCCTGGACGGTACCTGCCGCCAGACGGCCAGATCACCGGAGCGACGACCGACACCCACACCACGACGAGCACGACGCTCGCCGCCAACGCTGCCTGATGGCTCACCCTCAGCGACACGTACAGGGCAACCGTGCACAGCATCAGCACGGACACAATGTAAAGGCAGACAAAGTCGCCCGCCCACAACGCCTTGTCTTCCGTCACGGCAATGTAGGCGAGTATGACCGAACACGTGACCAGCCATGGCAACACGCCGCGGCAAGCCGCCGCCAGTCGCCCCGCGATGATCTGTCCCGCCGAGAGATCCGTAAGAAGAAGGAGCTCCAGCGTGCGTGTGTGGCGTTCCCCACGCATGATCCGGCAGCAACAGAGAATCAGCAGGGCCGCCGCGACACACGCGCACGCGATGGCTACCGCGTAGGGGAGTTCGCGGAACGCCCGCAGTTGCTGCGTCGAAACGACGGTGATCCAAGTGACAGCCGCGACGCCGAACCACACGACCGGAGCCGCCAGCGGACGCTCCCGCAGGAGCAGGCGGTTGCTCGGGCTCCGCTGCACGAAGAGGTCCGCCAGCCGGCCAGCCCGCCGAGCCGCGACCCGCTGTCGCGTGCGCCCCAACACCATGGCAGACACTGCCAGAAGCACTATGGAGGAAAGCACGCAGAACCCCGCGTAGGGAATGCCCCAATGCGGCAGAGCATCCTGCCTCAGCAGGTCGAACGCCGCCACGGGAGACACCCGGACAAGCCACTCATCGAGGATCACCGGGAGCTTGGCAAGGAGCGGGGGTGCTGTGGCCCTCAGCAACGCCAGCACAAACGGCGGAAGCCCGAAGAACAACAGACTGACGAAGAAGGCATTCGCGGTTGTCCGGCGAGGGTTGCGCGTGAGCAGAGCGACTGCAAACCCGAGGGCCGTGCTCAGCAGGGCGGTTGACAGCAATATGACAAACCCCAGCAGGATCTGCCGGGCATTCACGCCGCCAAGACTCACGCACAGAATGAACAGAGGCATGACGGAGAGCACGTACAGCATCTGCGGGATCGTGCAGCCGGCGAAACGGGCCGCGATGAGTTGCCACGGCGACACGTTGGCGAGGAGGAGCAAGTCGGGGGCGCGGCTCTCGCCCTCGTGGGCAACAGCCGGAGCTACACCACACGCAGGCACCACAGCCGCCACAAACAAGGCCAACGCGCCGAGAACCGAAAACAACACGAGCCCGATGGCCGTACCTCCGCCTTCGTAGGCAACTGCAAAGCCCACGAACACACAAGCTGCAGCAATCCCCGGAAAGGCCATCCGACGACGGTAGAAGCCGCGTGCCCGGTACATCCGGGCAAACTCCCTGGTCACGATCGATCGAAAGAAGTCCATCAGTGCTGTGTCAACCGCATAAACGCTTCGTCCAGATTCACCTGCTGGCGACGCACTTCCTCGACGTGCAAGCCGCTCTCGATGCATGCCCGCACGATCTCCGACACCCGAAGCCCCGTGTCGTGCGTCACGCACAGCCTGTCACCGTTGCGACGGATTCCACCGACTCCGGGGAGCGTCGCCAGCATTTCCGCACCCGCCGCCAGACCGTCACCCAGCGACAGTTCCAGCAGGCGCGTCCCATCCACGAGATGCTCCGACACCTCGTCCAGCGTGCCGGCAAACATGAGCTGTCCTTGATCGATGATCAGAAACATGTCACACAGTGACTGGAGCTCACCGAGAATATGCGAGGAAATGAGAATGGTCTTGCCCATCTCCCGCAGGGCCCGCAGCGAACCGAGCAGCTCGATCCGGGCCCGGGGATCAAGCCCGGATGCGGGTTCATCAAGAATCAAGACACTCGGATCGTGCACCAGACATCGTCCCAGGGACAGCTTCTGCTGCATGCCTCGGGAGAGACCGGCAATGACCGTGTCCTGCTTGCCGGTCAGATCGACCAGGTCGAGGATGTCGCCGACGAGCTGCCTCCTCTGCCCGGTCGGGATGTGGTAGGCCGCGGCGAACAACTCCAGGTACTCCCCCGCCGTCATGTCCGGGTAAAGGCCGAAGTAATCCGGCATGAACCCGATCGAGCGGCGCACATCACGGATATTGGCCCGGACACGTGTATCGAGCCCCAGCACGCGGGCCGTCCCTCCGTCCTGCTTCTGCAACGTCGCCAGGATGCGCATGCTGGTCGTCTTGCCGGAACCGTTCGGCCCGACGAATCCGGCGATCACGCCCGCCGGGACATCAAATGAGAGGTCGTTGACGGCAACCACGTCGCCGAAGACTGTCGTGACCCCCTCGAACCGAACTGCAAGCTCCGAACTCATGTCGTCATTCATCCCTTCCCGTGGCCTTGCCGGGAGTATCCGTACTGTGCGCCATGTCGTCCGGCAACTGCAGCCGGACAACAGTGACGCGGGTGATCTCCAGTTCGTCGTCGTCCAACTGAATCGGCGCAACGTCCGCCCCCGGTGCGAGAACAAGGAACGCCACGCGCCTGCCCCGGGAGAAGCGCTCGCCGATGTTGAGCGCACGTTCCCGTGGGCTCCGGCTGAATGCTGCATCCATGCCCCCCCATCGCGTCTCCCTGTAAGACACAGGCCACCGCCTGGCCCAATGCTCGTCAACGCTGCGGAACGACCTGTCTCCCTCGTAGTCCTCCGTACCCAAGTCGTGGATGCTGGAAATGAGCGCGATGTAGTGCGCTGTCCTGTCCACTGTGCCCCAACCTGCTGCCGAGCGGCTTGCCACTCTGGTGCCGGCCGCACCGAAATCTCTGACACAGACGAACGGACTGCACGCCCACCGCTGCCAGGGCACCACGGATGCGTCCGCGCGCCACCACCGTCGCTGAGACCAGGAGTAGTGACAGGTGAGCATGCCGCGTTCACTGACGATGTGTACAGCGTTGACGGGCAGACTCTCCGGGCACAGGATCTCGGTCACGGCACCCTTCCGGATGTACTCGAACGCGTGATCCCAGTCCGCGTACCAGGCAACGTCAACGGTCCGGCTCGAGTACGCAGGGATCCGTGCGGCAATGCTCCCCTCGCCTCCGTGCCGAACACGCGTGGCCACAGCACGCCCTACGCCACCGGCGGCATCGCGGACAGACGGGACAACGCCCCTCTGTATCACACGCACAACGTGCTCCTGATGCCGGGGTGAGTACATCCAGACAGTCGTGTTGCCACGCGCCACCCCTCCCTGCCAGGGAACATCGAGGACAGTCACCGCGAGAGCGCGGCGACGCTGGTGATGCACCGACCGCCCATAGATGGCGGCCAACCCGGAAAACGCAAAGATGCCGACTGGAAACAACGTCCACGTCAGGCGCGGATTCCGCAACCGGGCCGTGAGGGCCAGATCGACAGGCCCGATACAGGCAAGGTACCCCAACACGATCGCCAGCAACGCGATCGCCGCACCGGTCGTCTGCTGACGGCTGACATCGAGGCTGGCGACGAGTTCGGCAAGCACGCCCCCGTCACTCGTGAAGATGATGCCCGCGTCGGAGTCAACACCCTCGTCCCTGGCCGCGGACGGGAAGAGTTCCCTGCCAACCCCCTCATCGGCGAGCCAGATCGGCTGATCGTAGTAGTCGTCCCGGTCGTCAATGGCGACCATCCCGGCGCCGCACCTGTGCACCCCTGTCCCGCTCAGTCCCATGTCGGCGGCCGAGTTGAATGTCCGGAAGGTCTCGTGCTCCGCGTAGGCGGCGTACCGTCCGACCACAATCAGGCGTCCTCCAGTCAGCACCCACCGACGCAACGCATCGGCCTGCTTCCTCGTCAACCGCGTCAGGGCCATCCCCTCGAGCATCACTGCGAACACCGCGTCGTAGGCCAACGGGTCGGAGATCAGGTCGTCACGGGCCGTTGACACGAACTGGTAGTCTCGTCCCGCGCCTTGCCGCAGATAGTCTTCCGGGACATCCACAGCCAACACGCACGCCTTGCGCAACGGACGGAGGGTGAGATCCTGTTTGATGTCGACAAGCTCGGAATCGAAGGTGGCCGATACCGTGAGAGGCCGTCGTGGATCCAGTCGAAGATGCACCACATATTCGCGAGTCGACGGCGCAGGAAGATCCAGGGCCAGTTCGTGCACCGTGTCCGCCGACCGCTGCAGAGGGGAGGCCTTCTGCCAGAGACGCAACACGCCGGACGTCGAGGCAACCGCGTTCTCGATGCGGAAGACGACTGGAACAAGTCCCTGATTGACAGGCACCAATCCCCCGAACCCGGCGGATACGGACCATGGAACGGACGCCCTCTGCTCCTGTGCAGTTGCGAGAACCGCACAGAGCACAGCGATCGACGTGAGGATGACCCGGCAGCGACCCATCGCAAGTTGCGAACTCCGCAAGTGACTGTGCGGTGGAATATACAGCCGCTGGCTGCCCCGGGCGCTCCCGGCACCGCTCGCCCCGACTTCTCAAGCGCTACTCACTGCACCGCCACGAAGCAAGAACCGCATCGCTGCTGTCGCTCTGCGTCAAGACTGATCGCGTACCGCGATGAGAAGCCCCTCTACTCGTCGTCATTGCCTTCGCCGAACCTGATGTGCCCCTGGCCGTCGGCCTCGTCATGCCCCAGACCGTGCCCCTGGCTGTGTCCGACGCCGCCTCCGTGACCCTGACCGGGATTGATCCACACCTCCTCCAGTGTGCCCCGGGACACCAGGCAGATGATGTCGTCATCGCCGGGCACAAACCCATCGAGCGTGAACTTGCTGTCGATCTCTTCATCCGGACCGGCGCTGATCACCACCACGTCGTACGGATAGCCGCACCTGACACGAACGCGGTCGCCGTGCTGGACATTCCCTCCGCCGCCACCGCCGCCGCACATGCGTCCGTTGTTGTAGGCGTCCAGCGTGTTCTTCAGGTTTTCGCCCGTACGCCACGCGAACGATCCGCCCGCCACGCCGCCGCCGGCAGGACCGTATGTGCTCATCCACGCATCCGCGGAGGAGATTGTGGATCTGACGCACGATGAGTCGCACCCTTTAGCCACATTCAGCTTGGCAGCCACCAACTGATAAAACAGGGCATACGTCATGTCGCCGGCAACCGGTGTCTTCATGAGACCGATGGCTTGGTCGACCGAGTAACTCGTCGAGCCGATGCAGATGCTGTCCATGGGCCATGCGTCCGGGTGGTTTTTCCAGTACCCCTGCGTCCGCGTGTCGCCGCCACCACCACCCCCGCCGCCGTTGTCCCCCCCCCGGTGCCCGC